>Ga0194056_10001084_pt1 | contig 14857 bp, 9 predicted proteins | sample SepL4413m_MetaG_FD_155458 | JGI IMG/M metagenome (GOLD analysis project Ga0194056, IMG submission 155458) | Anoxic zone freshwater microbial communities from boreal shield lake in IISD Experimental Lakes Area, Ontario, Canada - Sep2016-L442-13m | ecosystem: Environmental > Aquatic > Freshwater >...
AACTGTCTGCCCTGTCAGTTCCACCAGTTTCTTTGCCCAGGAATGGTATTTTTCCCAGCCGCCTTCGTTCAAGCCGTGAAAAAGGATTATAAGTTTTTTGCTTTTACCTGGTCTGCTGTACACAGGATATATAAACTCTTTGTTGTATGCTTCCGCTTCTGAAGTATTTTCAATAAAGGATTTTGTTCTTACAGCAGAGTCTTGTGAGAGTTTCTTCTTTACAGAATCTTTAAAGTAATTTGTATCAGGATAATATTCACTGTCATCTGAAGTAAATCTGTAATTTCTTATTTCTACATCGCTTCCTGGAATCTGAATTGTCTCTTTGCTTTCTGTATAAATCTCATTTAGCAGATTAAAATCGTCAAGGTAGCCCATTCTCTGAACATTTATTATTATATTTATGTTAAAACTATCGAATTTTAAATACTATATATATGCATTTTTTGAAGACAGTTCAACGATTACCGATTGATTTACAGACAGCATGGGATTTTTTCTCTTCACCCGATAACCTTAAAGCTATAACACCTGAAAAGATGGGTTTCGAAGTGACATCGGAATACCGTGAAGCAAAAATGTACCCTGGAATGATTATTACGTATAAAGTCCATCCCCTTTTTGGAATTCCTTTAAACTGGGCTACGGAGATTACTCACGTTGATGATTATAAATATTTTGTGGATGAACAGAGGTTCGGGCCATATAAATTCTGGCACCATCAGCATAAGTTCTATGAAATAAACGGAGGTATTGAGATGGTGGATATTCTTCATTATAAAGTGGGATTCGGATTTATCGGTAAGATTATGAATTCCCTGGTCGTGAAAAGGCAACTGGAACAGATTTTCAGTTACCGTTTCAATAAACTTGAGGAAATGTTCGGTAAGTTATAATATAGCATTAATTAATCGTATTATTGTCATTCAAAAAGATGCTTAAATCATATTACAAAATCTGTCTTTCCAAATGATAATCTTTTCACTTATTTTAGCACTTGATAAAACATAGATATTATAAAATAAATAATGGATACTGAATCACACTCTACTAAGCCAACAGGGATGGCAAAGAGTACTAAAGTAATTGTTCTTACCACAGTAATGTTCACATTTATCTCCTACTGGCGCGCTGCGGCAGTTGTTATAGGAGACCTTGGTTCAACAGCTTATTACATAGGCGGTATTGCCGAACAGTTTATCGGCACTATTGCACCTTACTTCATTCTCGCCGTTATGCTTTTTTCATACGCAGTCCGGTCTGTGTATATTGAAGCGGTTGGTATGTTTACACGCGGCGGTGTTTACCGCGTTGTAAAATCCGCACTCGGTGAATGGTTTGCTAAAATATCCGTCTCGGCACTTGTCTTTGATTATGTCCTGACAGGACCTATCAGCGCAGTTTCGGGCGGACAGTATTTAACCGGACTTTTAAACGATACAGCCAAACTCGCGGGCTATGATATCGTTCTTGACAGAAACTTCTTCGCTATGATTGTTGCTACAGTTATAGTTATATATTTCTGGTGGGAAAATGTAAAGGGGATTGAGGAATCATCGGATAAAGCTCTCAAGATTTTCATCATTACATCTATTATGGCTGCACTTGTAATCGTATGGGGTGTTGTAACGGTGTATATGAAAAACGAACCTTTCCTCACACATTTACCGAAATTCACTTTGACGCTTACTGATGAGTCTTACGGCTGGCTGAAAGATATGGAATGGATAAAATCTATTACTATATTCAGTGTTATTATAGCATTCGGCCACTCACTTCTTGCTTTGAGCGGCGAGGAAACTCTTGCTCAGGTTTACCGCGAAGTTGAATATCCGAAACTTAAGAACTTCAAAAAAGCTGCGATGATTATTTTCGTGTTCAGTATGATAGTAACTCCCGGAGTTTCATTCCTCGGAATTATGCTGATACCCGATGCAGTTCGTCCGCTTTATATAGATAATCTGATTGGCGGTATTGCGATGTTTCTTATCGGCCCTGTATGGTTAAGACTTGTAATTCAGGCATTCGTTGTTATCGTTGGTGTGCTTATTCTCTCAGGTGCAGTGAATACTTCTATAATAGGTGCAAACGGAGTTTTGAACAGAGTTGCAGAAGATAAAGTTTTAACTGACTGGTTCCGTAAACCTCATAAGAGATTCGGAACGACATACCGCATGCTTAATATGATTGCGTTTATGCAGATATTGACGATAATACTTTCACGCGGTGATATTATTCTGCTCGCTGAGGCTTATGCATTCGGCGTTATATGGAGTTTAACGTTTAACGCATTCTCTATGGTTGTTTTAAGGTTTAAAGATAAACGGCCGCGCGAATGGAGAGTACCGCTTAACCTGAAAATCGGAGGGAAAGAAATTCCTTTCGGTCTTGGTTCAATATTTATGATACTTTTATTCGTTGCAATTGCTAATTTATTCACTAAACCAATCGCAACTGTTTCTGGACTGGTCTTTACTGCAACATTTTTCATTCTGTTTACTATCTCGGGTTATATTAATAAACACAAGATAATGAAAGAAAAACAAATCAGTGAAGATGAATTCCATAGTGATGAGAATATGAAAGTGCTTGAACATTTCAACCTTGATGATGAAAGCCAGATAACTCCGGAAGCTATCGAAAGTGAACTTCCTGACAGAGTTATGGTCGCTGTTCGTGACCCGAATAATCTGGACCACCTGAAGAAGATTATCAACGAAACCGATACAGAGAAAACAGATATTATAGTTATGATTGCACGTGTGTTCACTGATAAGATTAATACTGACGTTAGGAAAGAACTTAAATCTGATGAACTGCACTTATTCAGTGAAGTTGTTAACGTTGCTGAAAAGATTGGTAAACCTGTTATTCCTATCGTTATACCGACGAACAATGCATTCTTCTCGATAATGAATGTTGCGCATTCGCTGAACGTCAGAGAAGTTGTTATAGGGCTGTCTGCAAAGTATAAACCTGAAATTCAGTTGCAGCAACTTGCACTTATATGGGGTACTGTGCACAGCGATGAGAACACACACATACGTGTTCGTATTATAACAGAAAACATAGAACACTCAATTGACCTTTAAAACAAAAGGGGCTGATTTAATATCAGCCCCTTTCTTTTTTCACTAACTTATAGTTTTAGTCTTTCATTATCTTTATCCCTACAAATGTTATATCGTCGTTAATCGATGCAGTCTTCCTGAAATCTGACAACCCGCTTAGCAGGTTTGTCTTTAGCATTTCCGGTGTTCCGTTACTATTATCCTTAACAATTCTCTCAACATTTTCACTGCCAAACAGTTCTCTCTTTTCGTCCATTGCTTCTGATACTCCGTCTGAGTACATAAAGTATACATCACCTTCCTTTAATTCCATTGTTACTTCTTCGATATTTTTATTAAAGATATCCTGTCTGTCGAGTCCTATACCTATTCCTTTTGTGTAAATATTCTCGGACTTGCCGTTTCTTACTCTGATTAATGGCGTGTGCCCTGCCCTTGCAACCTTTACTATGTTATTCTTAACGTCGAATATTGAGATTAATATCGTTACAAATGAATACCTGTTCAGCTGGTCGTATATCTGCTTGTTTATTTCAGTCAGTATTTCCATCGGCGATACAAATATTTCCGATGCAAACTGAAGCATTGCCTGAACCTGCGACATATAAAGAGCTGCAGGAATACCTTTGTCTGAAACGTCTGCAATAGCTACAAGTACACGATCATCTGAGAGTTTTATTATATCGTAGAAGTCACCTCCTATTTCACGCGCAGGCTCGGAATAACCTGCAATGTCCATCTTTGTGTGTATAATATTATTATCGGGTAACAGGCTGTACTGAATTCTTTTTGCAATGTTAACTTCGTCCTCGTATTTCTGCTTGTTAATCTGCTCAACATTCAAACGTGTGTTCTCAAGTGATATAGCACTCTGCGATGCAAAGGATTTGAGCAGGTCAATATCTTCTTCTGAGAATGCTTTTCCTGAATGTTTCATACCGAATGTTAATGCACCTAAGAGTTCATCCTTTAAATATATCGGGATGATTAAACTGATTTCTTTTAACTGTGCTTTTTCAGTATCCGTAAGGCCTATTTCGTGTACGTTAAATGCATTAACCAGTATTGCTTCCTGATTTCCCGTAAGTATCTTCTTCAGTAATACATCTATTTCTTTATGGCTGAGGTCGAGTGATTTAATGTACCTCTGGTTTATTACTCTTAAGTTGAATGCCTCTATGCCAACAGTGTTCATAAGGAAATCCCTTATTTTACTGATTAAGTCCTCTGTGTTTGATATGTATGAGATATCTTTTGAGAATTCCAGTAACGATTTTCTGTAATTGTAATTTTCCCTGAAGAACTGTTTATCTACAAATGCTTTAGCACGTTTGTTCACAAAATCAAACGAGAAAGTGAATATAATTATAAAAGTAATTATCAGTAACTGATTGTTGCCTTTAAACACTTCCTTGAAGTATGAATTCATGAAATATACAAGTACAAGGTATAATAATATTATTCCGATTGTTACTATTCCGAATACCAGACTCTTCTTAACAAGGAATTCTGTGTCAAGTATCCTGTATTTCATGATAGAGTAACCGAAAGAAATCGGTATTGCTATCACAAGTATTGTTGGTATCAGGTATAAAGGATTAATAAGAAATACAGGCTGATTATTAATCTTCGTGTACAACAAGTAATAAGCAATACCTGCGCCGCCAATCATAAAGCCTTTGCTTATTATAGATAATGATTTTTTTAGAACAGGGTCTGTAACTTTCTTAAGAGATTTCCTGAAGAATCTTGAACCAGCAAAGAAGTATAAAACAGGAATAGCAGTTAAGAATACATTCATAAGCGTACTGTTATTCCCACCAATTATTAACAACACAACTTCAGGCGTTATTGCAATTACATAAGCAAGTACGATAAACAACTTTCTCCTTTTAAACTCATATTTAACCGGGAAAGTGCTGAATAAATGTACGTACAATGGCGGTATCAACAGCATACCGGCAATAAACAGAATATTTATCGTGGTAACTGTAATTTTTTGCCAGGAAGATAGCATACTCGGATTTATGGCACCGATAGGACTTGTACCGGAATATAGTATCAAACCGATTGATGCGGCACAACTGAAGAAAAAGAATAACTTTGACGTGGATTCCTTCGGCTTTGAATAACCAACGATTGTACCTACGAATAAAAATGCAAGCCCGATTACCCAGAAGATTAAAAAGCTGTAACTTATAAACTTATACACCCATATTTTTGCATCAAGAATCTGACCGTTGCGTACAATTGTATAAGTAATATATTCATTGCTGTACCTGTTCAGTAAATCCATCGGCAATAAAGTCTCTGTGAATTCTACGCCGTTTATTGCAATAAGTATATCACCGTCTTTAAGTCCTGCCTGGTCTGCCACGCCGTCCTTGATTATCTGTGTAATGATTAACTTTGTGTGAGCAGTGTCCTTGTGCTTCGTATCAATCCACAGACAGTCATCTGTAGTCATTCTTTTCGATATAAAATTATTCTCAAAAGCGATTATATTAAGCAGCAGACAGATGAATGCCAGTACAAGTATCAGGAATCTCCTGTTGTTTTCGCTTATGTTTTTAAATAATTTCATTTCTTTAAAAGTTTATCTTACTTTTAATACGTTTTAACTACCACTAAAGTTATGTCGTCGTGCTGTTCTGCGTTGTGTACAAAGTTTTTTACCTCTTCTGAAAGGTTATTACTTATTTCGGCAGGACGTAAACCCTTGTGCTGCTTCACTATGTTTATGAGTCTTTCCATTCCGAATTCTTCTTTGTGTGAATTCATTGCCTCGTTCAGACCGTCTGTATAGAACAGCAGCAGACTTTCCTTGTCGAGTTGTATTTCATACTCATCAAGGTTTTTGTTAAACAGGTCATCCCTGTCCAGACCAAGACCTATTCCTCTGGTGTTGAGAAGTTCAATCGAACCGTTCCTCGCAAATATGGCAGGATTATGCCCTGCCCTTATAAACCTGACTTTATTTGTCTTTAAATCAAACATACCGAGTGAAACTGTTACAAAGGATTTCTTCTCGAACTTATCGTATACCTGTTTATTTACTTCCGATATAATTTCTTTCGGGGTTTTAAAAATCCTTGAGGCAAACCTTATCAGAGCCTGTACCTTCGCCATATACAGTGCTGCAGGAAGACCTTTTCCCGAAACATCTGCTATAACTACAAGAATCCTGTCATCATCTAACTTTATAACATCATAGAAGTCACCGCCAATAATCCTTGCAGGCTGTGAAGAACAGCTTATCTCAAGCCTGTCAAAATTAAAATTCGTATTCGGGAGTAGACCTTCCTGAATATTCTTCGCTACTTTTAATTCTTCTTCAATCTTATTCTTCTTTATTTCCTCAAGCCTGAGCCTGGAGTTTTCATAGACGATTGATATATTAGAGCAAATAGTCTTAAGTAAATCTATATCCTCTTCCGTGTATGGAGAGTTCTCCGGCTTTTCTCCGAGATTGATTGAACCTATCAGATTGTCTTTAATCAGTACCGGCAGTGAAAGTACAATGCCTTTATCTTTCAAGTACTGGCTGTAATCTTCGGGCATTTTCTCCTCCAGCAGATTTACGTCAAAAAGGAATTTTGGGTTCCTGTCCTTTTGATAAAGATATAAGTAGAGACTGTCCCTGATGACGTTTAACGGCCCGTTAATGTCTTTAATCCATACTTCAAGGTTCTTTATTCCCATCGTTGCTCTGAGTGTAGTGTTTAACTGTGAAGTAACTTCTTCAATGCTGTTCAGACAGCATAACTCAGAAGAGAAATCAAGAAGCGATTTTCTGTAATTGTAACGTGACTTATAGAATCTCTTGTCAACGAATGACTTGATTAATTTTGTGATGTATGAGAACGAAAAGATAACCAGTATTATCGTTAATACTGTGATAAGTTGTTTGTTCTTAAACTGGTAATAATCAAACAATGTATCCAGCAGGTTTATTGCAATAAGGTATGCTGTTATAGTTATACCTGTTGCGAGAGTGAAGACTATACCTCTTTTAACAAAAAATTCTGTATCGAGAATTCTGTATTTGTATATTGAATACCCGAATGTTATCGGAATAGCAAGAACAAGCATCGTTGGAAGCCTGTATACAGGATTCAATCCCAGTTTTGCCACAAATAATGAAAAGATAAAGTAATAATAAACAAGTCCCGTCAGACCTATTACCATTCCTATAACAAGTACTCTTAACGGTTCTTTAAGTTCGGGACTTTTAATCTTCGTAAACGACCTGATAAAGATTATAAGTGCTCCGACTACTAATAAAAACGGAGTGTAATTTAATATTATAAATAACGGATTCTGTTCATTAATAAACGTAAATAATCCGGGGAATAAACCAGGCAGACCGAGTAATACAGAATAAAGATATATTAAGAATAACTTAAGTCTTCGTCTTTTAAATTCTATGAATACCGGATATACAGTGAAGAAGTGGAACAGCAGAGGATACACAAAAATACCTGCTATATAATAATTGTACATCAGGAAACTGTCCATCCCTACATAATACCATACTCCTCCGTAAATAGTAAAACCGATTGATGATATGGCACCGAATATAAAGAATAACTGTGAAGTAAGTTCTTTCGGTTTTGATATTCCTACAAAAAAACCATTGATTAAAAAACCTAAACCAAGAACTGAAAAAATATAAAATATTAAATGAAAGTACTTGTAGACAGGAACTGCAAACTGAAGTATCTTTCCGTTTCGTTCTACAAGATAAAAGCCTTTATCACCTGCTGATATGGAGAAAATCGTATTCTGGAATTGATCAATGCTCTCAATTCTGTTTCCGTTAAGTTCAAAGATTTTATCACCTTGTTTCATTCCTGCCTTTTCAGAAACTCCGTTAGGGAAAACATACGTTATCTCAAGATATTTTCTTCCTGAAGGGTCTGCCCTTTCAATCTTCGCACTGTCGTCAACTGTTAATCTTCTTGTGAATATTGAATTGAATAAAGGTATCCCTGCCAGTATCAGTACGTAAAGAGAAATTACTATAATGAAAAACCTTAATGTGTTTTCACTGTATTTATTCAGGAACTTCAATATTTACAATAAATCAGATTATTTTATTATTAAAACTTATTATACGGTTGTTAAGTTATTTACGTTAATTCTTTAAATAAGTTTATACTTTATAAACAAACGTTAATGAACCTTTATTAAAGATTGTACCCAACCGAGAAATAAAATGTCATCGGTCCCCAGTATAAACTTTCACTCGTAAGCCCTTTGTTTATAATAAACATTTTACCCAGGGACAGACTTGTTTTCCCTATCGGTGTATCGAATAAAATTGCAGCACCTATACCGTGCTTTAAATCTTTGAACCTTATATCTTCAGTATTTTCCCAGATTCTGCCAAGGTCGTACCTTGCAGATAAATATGTATCGAAAAAGAATTTTATAGGAAGTTTATACCTGTATTCAAGTGAAGCAAGCAGAACCTGCCTTCCTCTCATTTCGTCTTCAACCATTCCGTAAAAAGAATCCTCACCTCCCAGTGAAAATACTTCGTAATCAGGTGTTGTTTTATCTGCAAAACCGAATACAAACTTTGGCTTTAATACACTCGGACGGCCTAAGGATACATTGTACGTTATATCGAATGATAGTTTTGTAAAAGTTACACCACCGGATAATGAATTCCTTGAAGATTCATAAATATAATTTACTGTGGTCCCTTTTGTTGCAAACGGATAAATATCCTCGGAGTCAATCCTTCCGCCTATCCTGAGTTTGAATAGTTTCAAATCTGCTTCAGGCGGGAATATGCCCTGTATACTCTGGCGTGAAAGATTTTCATAAACTAACTGCCCGAAGATTGTACCAAACCTTTTTACCTGTGTTCCCAGAAGGAAACTGCTGCCCAGTCTTATATCCCTGTATTCGCCGTTTTCCGTTCTTATTAAGTCTGTGTTATCAACCGATTGTGTGTAATCGTAAATATTCCTGAATCTGTAATAAAAAGACCAGTTGTAAGTGAATACTGTTCCAAAGAATTTATTTGATTTAAGTTCTGCCTTGTATTCCCTGTCACGCAAACCACCCTTCAAAGTCAAACCTGCTTCATTTCCTGTGCCAAATAAATTTTCATTCCTGAAATCAATATACCCCTGAAATTTCCTTTCATTATCCAGTCTGAATGACAGTCTTATGTTCCTCGAACTCTTTTCAACTACGTTAAAATTCAATGAAGGGTTTTTAGACGTATCCCTGTAATCGAAAAACATGCTTACCTGCTGGAATAAATTAGTACCTACTATACCGCCTAAACTTTCAACTAAAGAATTTTTCATTACGGGTTTATCTGAAGGGATATCGGTTTCGCTTATCAAAAGCCCTTTCTTGGTTTTGAAATTACCGTTTATCTTTATTTCACTTACAATTCCGTCTGTAAGGTCTATGTTCAGAACACCGTTGTCATCCATATAGAACCTGCTGATGTCAATCGCCGAATAATCTGTCTGCCTGAACCCTCCAAGAAGACTTTCATAGAATGAGTACATTCTGTTCCTGTTTGCTGTCTTATTTATATTCTCTTTGCCAAAAGCATTTACAATTTCAGATACTCTGTTTAATAATAACTGGTTTACATTATCTGGAGCCTTTTTATTCGCTAAATCAAAACTGCCTGTGTTTAAAGTATCCCAGAATACTACTTTGTACTCTTTGTTATTCTCAATGTCTTTGCCGAATGATATTCTTACGGAACGTAATTTATCATTCGGTTCTGCCTTATAGACAATTTCACTGGTATTCCCTGTTTTAAATATCTCAGCCTGTACATTTTTAAAGTTACCAAGTTTATAAATATCCCTTAGTCGTTTCTCTATTGTCACGTACCTGACAAATGTATTCATTTGCTCACTATTGATTATTGTTTTCAGTGAGTCAGGTATCTGCTTAAACCCAAAAGATACATTCCCGTTGAATATAAAGTTGTTGAAATTAGGTGATGCTTTATCCTCAAGTGTATCAATTTTACTGATGATTTCTTTTATAAGCAATTCTGCAGCAGTCTTTCCTTTATTAACAACGTAATTAATATTATCGAAATCCGTTGCTCCAAGATTCCCAAGGTCAGGATTAATAACGAAATCAGATTTCCGGAGTTGTTCTTCATTCAACTGCGCCATAGTTATTGACAATATCTGGTCTGCTGTATTAATAGGGTCTTTTAATTCTTCAGATGTTTTTAAAGGCGATGTAGAATTTACAGTAATCGTTAAATCAGCGCCATATTCTTTTGCAACATCCACAGGAATGTTTGCAGTCAGTCCGCCGTCTACAAGGTCATTACCGTCAACTTTTGTTGGAGAATACAGTAATGGATAAGTGAATGATGCCTTTATACACTCACTTATGTTTCCTTTGCTGAGTACAACCCTCTTGCCCTGATCAAGGTCAGTTGCCACAGAATAAAAAGGGATTTTCAGGTCTGAGAAATCCTTTTTAGGTTTAAACCTTGCATTCATCAGGAATATATTTATCAGGTCTGACATTTGCTGTCCGCTTGACAATGAAGTTGGCAGCCTGGGCTTAAATCCGTCCAGAGAAATGGTTATAAATCCCCTGTCCTGAGATTTCTTCTGGTCGACAAAAAGAAATTCTCTTTCGTATTTATTTGTAAGTGATAGTTTTGATTTCCAGTCTACACCGTTTGTTATTTCAATCATCTCTTCGGGAGTATACCCCGATGAGTATAAACCTCCTGTGATTGCTCCGATACTCGTACCAACAATCATATCGATGTTAACACCATACTTTTGCAGTACATCAATGACACCTATCTGAGCCAAACCTCTTGCACCGCCGCCGCTCAAGACTAAAGCAACCTTTCTTTGATTTAGTTTCTCGGGGAATATATTGAACTTTGCAGAATCGTATATGGGATTTTGTCGTTTATTGACTTCAAGTTTACTTACTAAACTGTCGTTCTGGGCATAATTAAGCACAGGTATTCCGTGTATCAGAATACCAAGTAATACAACAAATATTAATCTTCTTTTAATCATCAGATAACATATATAAAACTAAAACAATCTTGTAAAATTCATCATTTCTTCTTAAAAAATCTACCGATTAAATAAACCATTAATCCTGATACCAGTCCGGGATACATTGGCTCAATTATTCCTATACTGAAGATTACCCAAATTAATGAAAATAGAAATGACACAATCATTGCACTAAATATCCATTTCCTGTCAACCTGAAGTACCTCAAAGTATGAACTCACTACTCCTATCAGTAAAGAAGGTATAGTCAGACTCCCGACGATATACCATATCTGCACTACCGAGGGGACTAATAAAGCAATTATTAAAGATATTAATGACGTAACAACTATTCCGAACTTTGTGTACCTGTTCTCTTCATCCTTTGTATTCTTAAAACGCTGTATAATATCTTTGCCGAGTGTTGTTGCAGAAATGAATAAGTTTGAGTGCAATGTTGACATGATAGTTGCAAGCAAACCTATGAAGAAAAATCCTTTTGCAAACTGAGGCAATATACTTTCAGCAAGAAGAGGATATGACATAGCAGGGTCCTGTATGTTCTTTAAACTCGATACTGCATACAGTCCTGTGATTGTTGTCATTGCATCGAATATAAACCAGAATATTAACGAAATAAATATCCCTTTCCTTGCAGTATTTTCATCTTTAGCGGCGTAACATCTCTGATGAAACCCCGGGTCAACTATTGCCCACGCACCTATGAAAAACCAGACGAGAATATAAGTTACTGAGTTGCCTCCTGTTAATGATAAATGTGTTGCAGGCAGATTTGCGTTCAGATAATCTATACCTCCGAATGTCGAATAGCAAAACGGTATTATCACTCCAAAGCCTGCAAACATAAGTATGAATTCAAAAACATTTACTCTTACGTCTGCATTCAGCCCTCCTTTAAAGAGAAATATAATCGAAAAGACTAAAGTTATTACCATAGATACCCATAACGGAAAACCAAAAACCATAGATGTTAAAAGTCCCAGCATAAACACATAAGGAGCAGGAGTAACAAGAAGAAATACCATCGAAGCTCCAAAAATGCTGACGTTCTTCCCGTAAGTTAATTCTAGTTTATCTGCTATAGTAAAAAGTTTTGATTGTCTGATTTTCTTCGCAAGGAATATCGCAAACAGAAATATGAAAATATAATAAGGAAATGCATTAAGGAACCAGCTCGATACTCCGTACTTATAAGTAAATTCACCTACACCAAGTATTCCACCGTAGAAAGAGGCCACCAGTGTGGCAACAAACGCGGGCAGCGTTAATCGCCTGCCCATTACTAAATAGTCTTCTGCATTGCCGTCTTTCTTACCTGAACGGAATCCAATCCATACTGCAGTTACAAAATAACCTGTTATTATTGCATAATCCCAGAAACCAAATGTCAGCATGCTTACTTAATCAACTTCCCTTTTTTCATAATCAGTTCACCGTCTGCATACACATCTGGCTCAATAACCAGTCCGTCTATATGACTCTTTACGTTTATGTTTCCGCCCATCGAAACATTGTTCCCGAATGCTATATGTATCGTTCCGTAAACTTTTTCGTCCTCAAGTATCATTCCGCAAAGCTGTGCTTTGTAATTTGTACCGATACCAAACTCGGCAACTGCCCTCGCATCGCGACCGACGCTGTCAATCGCTGCAATAAACTTTTGTGCCTCGGGTCCGCCTGTTATTCTTTCTGCATATCCGTCTTTCACTTCAATTGTCATAGGTTCGCTCAGCATTCCTATCCCTGCAAGTGAACCGTCTATCACAACCTTACCATTCGTCTTACCTTCCCACGGAGCAAGATATACTTCACCCGACGGCAGATTTCCGCTGTCACCTTTGTTCAGAAGTACACCCGTACTCTCAATCACACTTCTCCCCTTCATCGGCATTACTATATCCGTTCCTTTTTCAGTGACTACTCTTATTTCCGCAGCATTCTCAAGCAGTGCTTTCACTCTCAGCGAAAGTTCTACAACTTTATTCGCATCGGCACTTAAACATCTTACCATAGTTTCAATCGTTATTCCGGGCATAGTCGCAACCCTTACTCCTGCTTTTGAAGCATTGCGTCTTGCATCTGTATGTGTAAGAGATTTTGCAGTCGGACAAACTACCACATCTACCATTTTCATAAGCTCGGCAATCTGTGAAGGTGGTTCTTCACCGTTAATCTCCCTCTGCTTTATTTCTACAAGAAAAGCCTCTTTGCTTAATTGCTTTCCTGCCGCAAACAATGTCTGACCTATTTCACGCTTGGTTTCGTCTGTAACAATAAGTAATGTCTCTGTTTTCTTTAACCCTAAAAAATCTTTTAATGCTATTATTGAAGAATCGAATAATTCAGTGTTTATCATAATGTTTTCCTTTAAATTTAAACAATTGGATATTAAAATAGTCATTATTATACATTAATAATATTACTTTACTACGTCAAAATCCTTGAAATGCAGTCTCCTTAATTGACATATTTGTCAGTTTCTGCTAAAATTAATATTGGTCTGTGATTGGTCTCTAATTAGTCTCTCCTTGGTCTCAACTATATCTGCCGTTTTATTGACAGATTTGTCAATTATTAAGCAAATTATTTGCCTATAAAGAGAAGCAAATGACCTGTTTTGAAAGATATGCTTACTGTTTTTGCGGAGGTCTTGTTTAATGTGCCTTCTCTGATGCCAAATTCAAGAGTTTCATCCTTAAGTGCATACTTGAGTCCTTTAGTCGAGATTCCTTTTGCAACTGGCATTGCCATAAAGGAAACTGTTTTTCCGGGCTCGGACTTAAAACTTACATTATTCTTAACATAAAATATTTCAAATTCCTTATCTATCATTTTTACGTCAAGTATCTTATAATAACGTTTTAATATACTGAAATTATTGAGTGTATGGTCTGGACGGCTGCTTACAGCTCCAAACACAATCACATTATTCAGGTTGTGCTCAAGTATATAGAATAGTGACTTCTCAAAATCAGTAGTATCCTGCTCTGATATCTTTCTGATTTCAACACCTTTCTTCCTGAAGTAATTTATGTTTGCCTTTGTTATCGAGTCAAGGTCGCCAAGAATTATATTAGGTACTATCCCCGACTTAACAATTCCGTTCGCACCGCCGTCAGCACATATTATATAATCATCTGGCTTGCAGTACTTCTTTATTGTATTAACAGAAGGTAAATCACCGTTTAAGAATAAGATTATTTTTTGCATGAGCTTATTAAACCAAATAATTTTCCATTATGTATTTCTCAATTCCCTCAATAAATAATTTGGCATTTTCTATTTGATTTAATGTTTCTTCTTTTGAGGCAACATAAAAGTCATTATAATCGCTTTCAACTCTTACCTTTTCAGCATTAATTAGAATCTTTGAAAATGTTAGGTCAAACCTGTTAGTCTTTACATAATTTAGTTGAAAAAAAGATATAATCCCTGTATGTTTCTTAGAATCAAATTTGTCGAATGCAAGTAAGGCTCTTACGGCATGAAATATAGAATAATAAGACCTGTTTAAAGATTGGGAATAAAAGTTGCTTTCATAATTTGCTATTGCAACCTTCAGGTCATTTTTTGATTTTTCTAATCTGTACTTTGATAGAGTATTGATTGTTTCATCCATAAACTACAGTACCTTCTTTAACAATATTGTTGTAAAACGGTAATGTGTCAGAATATTTTGTGAATTGATTGGAATTAATTATTACGAATGAAAACAGAACATTATATTTATCTAAATAC
>Ga0194056_10001086_pt1 | contig 14828 bp, 11 predicted proteins | sample SepL4413m_MetaG_FD_155458 | JGI IMG/M metagenome (GOLD analysis project Ga0194056, IMG submission 155458) | Anoxic zone freshwater microbial communities from boreal shield lake in IISD Experimental Lakes Area, Ontario, Canada - Sep2016-L442-13m | ecosystem: Environmental > Aquatic > Freshwater...
GATATTAAAGGTTCTGGTACCGGCTTTATCAATATCTCTAAAATGTTGAATATCCAGGGCTAAATTTCCCTGGTAATGGTAGCGTTTATAATATCTCGGGCTAAGACTGGCTGTCCAACCCCCATACGAATACAAAGTACCACGCGCCACCACATCCCAGTTATCACTTAGGATCTTGTAATACCCCATGCCTTCTAATGCCAGTCCGAGTTGCTCATTGGCCGTAAAAGTAGGCGCAATAATACCCGAATGACGCCCTTGCTTTAATGGATAAATACCAAAGGGCATGTAAATGGGTATCGGCACTCCTTCCACCTCAGGATGAACGGGTCCGGTGATCGCCATTTTTTTATTGATGAATTTGATATGGGTGGAAACAAAGGAAAAATGCGGAGTATCAAGATTGCAGGTGGTAAATCTTCCCCGATAGGCGTAAAACACATTCTCATCAACCTTTTTTATTTTTTCTCCATATACGTACATCTCTCCCTGCTGTGTATAGGTGCCCTTGGTAAGTCCCTTCTTCGTATTCATATTGAACTTGATGGAATCACTGACTGTTTTAAAATCACCCTGGTTGAAAGCCGGGAAAGCAATCACTTTTCCGGTACTGTCCTTGATCAGATAGGCACTGACCTCATTGGTGCGTTGATCGAACTCAATATGCGGGGCCGACAGGTCATTATCGAGATACTGCACCCTTGATTTTTTCCCATACAGGATGATCTTTTTTCCCGGAATATCTAAGATCATCGAATCGTCGGCGTGGTAAACAACCGGTGCATCCAAACTGTCTTTGGAGGTCTTAAAAAGAAACGTATCGATCTTGGCTACTTTGAAACTATCGGCGACCCCTATTTGCTGACTGAGTTTTGGAAGCGTATCAATCACATGAGCCCGATCAATAATATTTTTTTGGGGAACTGTGTCAGAAGTTAAATAACTGTGAAAGTAGGCGGAATGAAAACCATAACCACTGGTATATAGCGTTATAGCCATCATCAGGCACACTGATGCCCATACTGTTATCCATTTTGCCTTACCTTTGTTCTGATCGTTCATACTGATGTATCGCAAAAATAACCATTTCATCCCGATAGCTATCGGGAGAATTTGTGAATGATTGTATAATTAATAACCCCCGTTAAATTTGTTCAACATGCTGAAGAAGAAAGTGCCATTATTACTATTAATTGCTGCATCACAACTGTTAATATTTGGCCATGTTTTTTCTCAGTCGCCCAAAAAATTAAAAACCATCATTGTAGATGCGGGTCATGGCGGAACCGATGCCGGTGCTGTTGGTCAGTATGAAAATTCACTTCGTTCGAAGGAAAAAGACATCACGTTGGCTATTTCACAAAAATTAGTGGCCCAGTTACAGAAAGATCTTCCGGGTGTTAAAACCATTCCTACCCGAACTACCGATATTTATCAGGATCCCAGGGAAAAAGCAAAAATTGCAAACGAAGCTGGTGGACAACTCTTTATTTGTATCCATGCCGATTCTGGTCCGCTAAAGCAAGGAAGAAGGCAAATTGGCACGCATACGGTTACCCGCTATAAGGTTTCATTTAAAGGCCGGGGTAAGCGCAAAAAAAGAATTTCAACCCCTTATCAATCAGTTGAACCGCTTTATGAATATTTCAAGTATCCTTTGGCCATCAATGGCACCAGTGTTTGGATATTTGCGGCGCATAAAACCAGTGATAAATTGAAGGCGATCACCAATGGCGGAGAGAGTTTTGATATTGAAACCGATGGACTGGACAGCACCTACAACAATTTTAATTTTCAGAGCGGTGTTGGTGCTACAGTAGCCAATATTTATATGAAACGCTATCAGGAAAAAAGCGATATGCTGGCCGTATTGGTGAACGATGATATAGAAACCACCGGAAGAAAATCACTGGGCGTGAACCAGCGACAAAAAGGGATCTGGGTGTTGCAGGCTACCAATATGCCCGCCATCCTGGTGGAGACTGGTTTTATCAATAACCCCGAGGATGAAGTGTACCTGAACAGCGAAGCCGGTCAGCAGGAGCTGGCCGAAGCCATTTCAAAAGCTGTGGTGAATTATAAATATCAAATTGAAAACCCCAATACAGTTTCGGTACAGGATCCAAACCCCGTGATCACGGCTACAAATGCCCCTAGCACTATAACTACTCCGGCTTTTGAAACAAGGGTCACAAAAGAAGAAAAACTGATCCAGGTAACCAATAACCGAATAAAGGTAGATTTGTATGATGATGGTGATGTTGATAATGATATCGTTTCTGTTTTTTTCAACAAAACTTCGTTAGTTGATAAAAAAGCACTTAGCGATAAAGCATATACCTTTATGCTGGATATAACCCCCGGCAAGAACAATGAATTGCTGATGTTCGCAGAGAATTTAGGGAATATACCTCCAAACACTGCCCTGATGGTGATCACGGATGGTTCAAAGCGATATGAAGTAAGGCTGGCGGCAGATCTTAAAAATAATGCTTCGGTAAGATTTGAATTAAGAAAATAATAATAAATTTACCATCGATTTGATCCGCATCAATATGGTTACCAATTGGGTAAAAAAATTTGCCAACACTAATGAAAATCTCTAACGAAACTAAAGTAGGTACCATCACAGCATTGGCCATAACCTTGCTGATCCTGGGCTTTAATTTTTTAAAAGGCAAAACCCTTTTTGCCACCAGCCATACCCTTTTTGCTAAATATACCAATGTGCAGGGACTGGCCAATTCTAACCCTGTCATGATCAACGGACTTCAGGTAGGAACCGTGTACAGCATTACCACGGATAAGAATATGAAAGTGATCTTGGTCAATATGAATATTACCAAGGATGTGAATATTCCACTGAATTCAGTGGCCTATATCAAGCCCAATCCACTCGGCACTACCAACATTGAGATCAAGTTGGGCGATGCTGACAAGTATATTGCTAAAAATGATACTATCCAGACTGAAGCTTCGGCAGGCATTTTCACAGAAGCGATGCGCAGAATAGACCCGATCATCGATCAGGTGGTGAACACCATAAAATCGATCGACACGGTGATGCAAAACATAAGCCATGTGATCGATCCTAATGCGAAGAACAATATCCAGGCAACTCTTGCTAACCTGAACAAATTATCGGCTAACCTGATCACTTCATCAGCATCGTTGCAAACTTTATTGAATACTGAAACCGGCTCCCTGTCAAAATCCTTGAACAATGTTACTGCCTTTACTGATAACCTAGTGAAGAACAATGATAAGATCACACAAATGATCAGTAACCTGGATAAAACCAGTGGTAACCTTTCGAAACTGGACCTTGAAAAAACGTTGACCATTCTTAATGCTACCATCAACGACCTGAAATCAACCATTGGCAAACTCAATAGTACGAATGGTACTGCTGGTCTGCTGCTGAATGACACCAAACTTTATAATAACCTGACGGCTACTGCCAATAAGGTTAACTTACTTATCGATGATCTGAAGACCAATCCCAAGCGATATATCTCGTTTTCTGTATTCGGGAAAAAATACAAGGGGGCCGAACTTACTATCCCTTTGCCTGATACGATCAACGCTCCTTACCTGAAGCAAAAATAATTTTACCATTATCTTATAAAAATAAATCACCAATTTGCAGGTTGAACAAAAACCCAGGATTTTGCGTATAAAAAATACCCTGCCTTTTTTATTGGTTTGTTTCTTAATTATTGCCGGCTACCGCAGTGAAGCCCAGCAGATCATTGCCCCATCCAATCCCGGCGATACCATCCGCATCATCCAGATCGTTCAGGGAAAAAGTTTACGACAAATTAATCTCGATTCGGTTACTGTTCTGGAAACCATTGCCGGCAGCGTGATCATCAAGGAAGGACTTACCACTTTTCATTGCGATAGCGCCACCCTGAACAAGCGAACCAATATACTGGAAGCTTTCGGCAATATTCATATCAACGACAATGACAGTGTTCACACCTATGCCCAGTACCTAAAATATGTAGGCAGTGAGCGCATTGCATACCTGAAGAAAGATGTAAAGCTCACCGACAATAAAGGCGTTTTGCTCACCGATGAACTGGAATATAATCTGCGTACCGGAATTGCTACTTATAAGAATGGTGGAAAGATCATCAACGGACAAACCGTGCTAACCAGCAAGGAAGCCGTGTATTATGCCAATACCAAGGATGTGTATTTTAAAAAGACCGTACACATGACCGATCCCGACCGGAATATCTGGGCGGATAGTTTATTATACAATGTGAATACCAATATCGCTACGTTCATCTCTCCTACGCATATTGAAGGCAAGGACGGAAGTGTTATCGATACCAAGAACGGAACCTATAATTTAAAAACAGGCGAAGCCCGGTTTTACGACCGAACCATGTTCAAAGACAGTACGCATTCCGTCATTGGAGATAATCTGGCCTATGATAAACTGACGGGAATTCTGGAAGTGGAAGGGAATGGGAAATTTGTGGATAGTGTAAACAGGGTAATCGTTACAGGTAACCGGCTGTATGTAGATGGCAAGAATAATTCATTCCTGGCCACCCGAAAACCCGTGATGATCCTCTACCGCGATGGAGACAGTACTTATATCGCCGGCGATACACTATTTTCCGGATTAAGGAAATACGATAGCCTGGAAAGGAAGATGATAACGAGTACGGATACACTCAAAAAAACAATTGCCATAAAAGCCAATGCCGATACTTCAGTGAGGTATTTTCTGGCCTTTCACCATGTACGAATCTACAATGATTCTTTGCAGGCTGTTAGCGACAGTCTACACTACTCTACTGCCGACTCCACATTTAAATTATTTGGACAACCCATTGTATGGAATAATGAGTCGCAGATAACCGGCGACACCATGCACCTCTATACCGAAAATCAGAAAGCCAAGCGGATGTATGTTTTCAACAATTCCATCATCATCAGCAAAACCAGTGAATCCTTATTCAATCAGATCTCGGGCAGAACCCTCAATGGGTATTTCAAAGAAGGCAATATTGATTATGTTAGGGTGAAGGGCTCTCCAGCGGAAAGCATATTTTATCCGCAGGATGACGATAGCGCCTATGTGGGTATGAACCGGACCAGTGGCGACCTGATTGACATTTATTTTGTGAACAAGGAACTCAATAAAGTAAAATTTGTGAACAATATAGATGGCACCATGTACCCCATGCGCCAGATCCCTGCCGATCAGCGTGAGCTGAAGAATTTCAAATGGCTTGATAACAGGCGGCCAAAAAACAAACTCGAATTATTTGAGTAGAAATTTGATGCAACAATTTTTCTCATCTTTCTTTTATTATTTTAAATATTTGGCATCATTTTCGATGATGTATGCATAAAAATATCAACCATGAAAAAATTAATTGTTTTGTCTGTGCTCTGTCTGTTGTTCTCACAATATTCCTCCGCTCAAAAATACCATACTGCTATTGGTGTAAGACTTGGGTCATCCGTTCCCGCCATTAAAAGCGGGGTTACCGTGAAACAGTTCATTGGCCATAATGCGCTGGAAGCGATCGTAAGTTTTGGCGATGGTGTTGCCTTATGCGGACTATTTGAGATCCATAAATCATTGGGAACACAAAATTTAAACTTCTTGATCGGATTTGGAGGATACACTGATTTTGCTGCTAAGCTTACCAGAAAAATGGGTGCGGCAGGAATCATCGGATTGGATTATAAAGTGCCGGCTATCCCATTAAATCTTACACTGGATTGGAAACCTGAGTTGAATCTCGTGACCAAGGTTGGCTTCGAGCCTGCAGGGCTTGGACTATCTGTCAGATATGCATTTTAAAAAAAAGAAGACAACAAATGTTGTCTTCTTTTTTTAAAACTATAAAATAATTTTAATTCTTTGCTTTTGTTTTAGCTGCTGTTTTGGTTTCTGTTTTAGTGGCAGTTGTTTTGTTTGTCTTGTAACGCATATCAGGAGTACCATCTGCTTTCAATGGCTTTGCCGCGGTCTTGTTCACTGAATAACGCATATCTGGGGTGCCATCCGCTTTAACAGGAGTAGTTTGTTTAGCGGTACTAAGTTTCTCAGTTTTAACTGTAGGTTTAACACCAGTTTTAGAAGGTTTTGTCTGAGCCTGGCTGATGCCGGCAAAACCCAACATAACCATGGCGATCATGATTAATTTCTTCATATAAATTGTTTTTGATGTGAATGATAAAAATAAAGGCTTAATCAATTTTCACCTGTTATCGGATGGTTAAAAGCGGCTTTATTTCTTAGAAAATATAAGACGAAATCTATTTTAATTTTTCAAGAGCGTGGCGTATTTTTTCAAACCCCCGTTCAATATTCTCCATGCTATTTGCGAACGAGATCCTGATGCAGTTAGGTGCCCCAAAAGCCCTGCCAGTAACGGTGGATACATTTGCGGTATTCAAAAAATACATGCAAAGGTCGTCGGCATCGTTGATGATATGCGTTCCATCAGACCTGCCAAAATACTGATCCACTTCCGGGAAAACATAAAATGCCCCCTTGGGTTCACTGCATTTGATCATGGGTAGGGATTGAACCAATTCCATTACCCTGGTGCGGCGTTTGGTAAATTCCTGCAGCATATTCCTAGTGGGGGTCATATCGCCTGTTAATGCGGCGATAGCAGCTCTTTGAGCGATGGAATTGGCACCACTGGTGAATTGACCCTGCAATTTTTCGCAGGCCTTAGCAATTTCTACCGGGGCCGCGATATACCCCAATCGCCAGCCTGTCATGGCAAATCCTTTACTGAGCCCGTTTACAATGATGACACGATCTTTCACCAATTCAAACTGCGCAATAGAATGATGTGCTCCTACAAAATTGATATACTCATAGATCTCATCACTCATGATGAACACCTGAGGATATTTAATGAATACTGCTACCAGTGCAGCCAACTCTTCGGCACTATACACTGCCCCGCTTGGATTACAGGGTGAAGAGAACATAAACAATCTTGTTCGCTCATTGATGGCAGCTTCCAGTTGTGCGGGCGTTATTTTATAATCATTTTCAATGGCCGTTTCAACCAAGTGCACCTTCCCTCCTGCCAATTTTACGATCTCAGAATAAGTAACCCAATATGGTGTAGGAATGATGACCTCATCACCGGCATCTACAATGCTCAGCACGGTGTTGGCAATACTATGTTTGGCCCCTGTACTTACTACGATCTGTTCCGGCGTATAATCAAGACCGTTATCCCGTTTTAATTTAAGACAAACAGCCTGGCGCAGATCAAGATAACCCGATACCGGAGTATAATGGCTATAGTTGGCATCAATAGCAGCTTTTGCCGCCAGTTTGATATGATCGGGCGTGTCGAAATCAGGTTCGCCCAGACTTAAATCGGTGATATCAATTCCTTTCGCCCTGAGTTCTCGCCCAAGTTTGGCCATTTTAAGCGTTTCGGGTTCATTAAATCTCGATAATAAGGAGGAAAGTTGCATCAAACTGAATTTAGTAATAGAAACAAAAATAACTATTTATCGTACTTGAAAATTAATCCCGAAAGATCAGGTGGAAATTGCCTTTTCCTTGTCAATTCATAATCATAGATCAACTGACCCAAATGTTTCATGAATGGAAAGCCAATGCTGTCATAATCGTATTTGTCGTCATTCAATATCCCGTCGGCATTACAATACACAACAGCCGACAAAAGAAATTCTACCTGGTGCTCATAATCTACGATATAGGACACATCGACCATATGCCCATAGGCATCCCCCTCCTTATTAAAAATCCTGATATTTTTGGGAAGCTTTCCCTTGTCGGCCCCAAACAATAAAAATTTGCCGTAAGCTGGCCAATAGGCAGAATCATCCCCGTAAGCAGGATAAACACTCTCTGTAGGATACTGGCTCATGTATTTGAAAACAAATTGCTTATCCTCTTCTGTTATATTAAATGTTTTATTCTTTCCCACTGTATTTGGAAAGAACAATCCTGCCAGGATCTGGTGCAGGTCTTCCAGGCTGATCCGATTTTTGCGGGAAAAATCCATCGGCTTTTCAATGAGTTGTTGATTAGCATAATAGGCATTCCCCAATTGTTCCTTACGCGGTTGATATTCCTTGGTATTGTTCTGTACGGCCTGTTCATAAAGCAGTTTGCCATCTTTGCCGAAGAACTTTATGGCATTGGTCTTCCTATTTTGCTTGTCGGATAATGAAAGGTTTAGCCGGTGCAGGATCTGTACATCTTTATATCCCATCCGATGCAGTTGTTCGTTGATATAATCCTGCCCCAGGAATTCATATAACCGGTTATAGGCATCATTGTCGCTCACCATCAGGATCTTCTCGATATAATGTTCAATGGTTGGCCTTCCATCAATGGCTGTAGGGTCGTTATAAACACCCGATTGTATTCCGGGCAGATCTTCTGTGGTCATGGTAGAATTTCTGTTCACGCCCCATTTTTTCAATTCATTTAATTTTTGCAAGGCAAGCAATACGATCGGAAGTTTGACAGTGGATGCGGGGTAAAAATAACGGGTAGGATCAGTATTGAAATTATATGTCTTAAAACTAGCCTCCCCTTTTTTATCACGATTTATCTGGGTGTATAGGATCTGTACATTCCAGGCCGTTCGGTTGCTGAGTATTTTCTCAAAATACCCGGGATTACGGCTCATCAACCCTTCCAGAAACTGGTCATTTGAATTGAGGGTAGCAGATTGGCCTTGAATTTTACCCCGATTTGGCATTTTTCCGGTATGTTTTGCGCTGTTGCAGGAGATCAAAATACCCATTCCGGCAACAATATTAATAATTCGACCGTATTTTATAAACATAGCATTGATTTACAGTGCAAAATGAATAAAAATCTAAAATGAACAGGCTATTAGAGGCAATCGGTTTTTCCCCTATCTTTGCACACTTATAAAATTTCAACAAAGTAGCTATTAAAAGTTTATTATTATGAAACTGAAAGGTTTAGTTTGGTTTTTTGCGATTGCCTTGATGCTTATCTCTATTTGGGAATTATCTTATACCTGGGTAGTACGTAATTATGAGTCAACCGTTAAAGCAAAAGCAGAGAAAATTGTAAAAGTTTCTACACCTGAGCTGAAAAAGGAAAGTGAAGAATACAATACAGCCGTTAAGGTAAGGATGCAGCGTATTCTCGACAGCACAAAAGATCAGAGTATCTATCCCATCATCGGGACCTCTTATCAGAAATGCAAAGAGAATGAATTGAATCTTGGTTTGGATCTGCAAGGAGGTATCAGTGTAACCCTGGATGTAAATCTGGAAGGGTTATTGAAATCTTTGAGCAATAATTCAAAGGATACTGTTTTATTGAAAGCAATTCAAACCGCTACTGCTGAAAAAGCTAACAGCGATGCTGACTATATCACTTTATTCAGGGATGCCTTCATTCAACAAAATGGTGCGGGTAAATTAAAAGACCTGTTTGCCGGAGCCGGAAAGGATGTAAAAGTAAATGATGATGATGCTACAGTGATCAGCAAGATCCGGGTTACCGCCGGTGGTGCTATCAAAGAGACCTATAAAATTCTGGTTAGGCGTATCGATAAATTTGGTGTAGCCCAGCCCAATATTAATTTTGATGAGAACAAAGGCATTATCAATGTGGAACTCGCAGGAGTAACTGATATTGACCGGGTACGTAAATTATTACAAGCTTCTGCCCACCTACAGTTCTGGGAAGTATACCGCATAGATGAAATTGCCGGTGCTTTGAAAGTTGCTGATGAGAACCTCCATAATTATTTGAATGGTGTAGTGGATACAGCAGCAGTAAAAGATACCACCAAAGCAAAACAGAATTTGAACCCATTCTTCCGGGTGATCAATCCTATTGATGTTCAAACTGATAAAAGCGGTAAACAATATTTCAATTCTGCTATTGGAAGGGTTGCGTTGAAAGACACAGCAGTGTTTGCAGAATACCTGAACTCTGAAGCGGTTAAATCGGCTATACCTGCTGATTGCAAATTCTTATATGGTATTGAAGAAAAATCGGATAAGGGTGATATTCGTTTCTATCCTTTATACGCGATTAAAACGATGCCGGGCAGTGATAAAGCACCATTGGAAGGTGAAGGTGTTGAAGAAGCCAGCCAGTCGTACGATGAAAGCGGACGCCCTTGTATCAAAATGCAAATGACGAATACCGGAACCAAGACCTGGGGAAGGCTTACTACCAAAAATACCAACAGACCAATTGCTATTGCTTTGGATGATGTTGTTTATTCAGCGCCCAATGTTTCTGGTCCAATTGAAGGTGGAAATTCTGAGATCACTGGAAACTTCACAGTAGATGAAGCACAGGATCTGGCCAATATCTTAAAATCTGGTAAACTGGATGCTCCTGCCAAAATCGTAGCACAACAAGTTGTTGGTCCAACCCTGGGTAAAGAAGCCGTAAACGGTGGTGGACGTGCATTTCTTATTGCTTTTGTAATGATCTTCGTATTGATGCTGGTGTATTACAACAGCGGCGGTTGGGTAGCCAATATCGCACTGATCCTGAACTTACTGTTTACCATTGGCGTATTAACCGCAATGAGTTTCACCCTTACCGCAGCAGGTATTGCCGGTTTGGTGTTAACGATCGGTATGGCGGTGGATACTAACGTAATTATATTTGAAAGGATCAAGGAAGAACTCACCAAGGGAAAATCTTACCAGTTAGCCGTAAATGACGGTTATAAGCGTTCACTCGCCCCTGTTATTGATGCCCACGTTACTTCATTGCTCACGGCCATCATCCTGGCTTATTTCGGATTGGGTCCTGTATTAGGCTTTGCCACCACACAGATCATCGGTATCTTATTATCCTTGTTCTGCGGTATCCTGGTTTCAAGACTGATCACTGATTTCTGGACTAACAAAAAAAGACACTTTAATTATTTTACTGCCATTTCCAGAAGGATCTTTAAGCATGCCAGCTTTAAATTCATTGAGTACAGGAAAGTGGCCTATATGATTTCTGCATTCGTATTACTGGCCGGTGTAGCTTCCTTCTTTAATGGATTTCATGAAGGTGTGGAATTCAAGGGTGGGCGCAGTTATACTGTTCAGTTTGACCGTGTGGTTAAAAATTCAGATGTACAAGACGAATTAAGAACTGCTTTTGAAGGAGATTTTCCGGTTATTAAAACCATTGGCGACAGCAAACACCTAAACATTACTACTTCTTATAAAAAAGGCGATAACAATGCTGATAGTGCTGTTAAGATCAAATTATATGAAGGATTAAAGAAAGTATTGCCAGCTGATCTTACCTATTCACAATTTGCAAAGAATAATATCCAAAGCTATACCACTATTCTTCCAAGTATTTCGGATGATCTGAAAAGGGGTGCGGTAAAAGCTACCATCTTCGCCATGCTGATCATCTTCCTGTATATCTTCATCCGTTTCCGCGATTGGAGGTATTCACTGGGAACCATTCTTACATTATTGCATGACGTATTGGTAACACTTGCGGTATTCTCATTCCTGAAGAATATAGTACCATTCCCGCTTGAAATTGATCAGCACTTTATTGCTGCGGTATTGACCGTGATCGGTTTCTCGATGAATGATACGGTAATTGTATTTGACAGAATCAGGGAATATAGCAGGGATATGAAAGGTGCCACTAAAACCACCATCATCAACCGTGCGATCAATGATACACTGAGTCGTACCATCATGACATCATTAACGGTGTTCCTGACCCTGTTGATCTTATTCATATTCGGTGGTGAAGTTACCCGTGGATTTGCATTTGCCATGTTGATCGGTGTGATCACTGGTACCTATTCATCCATATTTGTGGGAGCTCCTATCCTGGTTGATTTTGCAAAAGATAAACCATTGGGTATCGCTGATACAAAAGTTGAGAAGAAATAATCTTTATCTATCGTATTTAAAAAATCCCCCGTCAAATGACAGGGGATTTTTTTATTCCTAATCTTTTTTTAAATAATAATTAAACTGCAAAACTGGTTCCACAACCACAGGTAGAACTGGCATTGGGATTTTTAAAAGTAAATCCACGTGAATTCAATCCTCCCTGCCAATCAACCTCCATACCCATCAGATAGATACCATGTGCCTTCTCCATGATACAGGAGATACCGTCAATGGTAAAATGCTCATCCTTTTCGGTCTTTTGATCAAACTCAAGCACATAGGTCATGCCTGTACATCCTCCTCCTTTAACCCCAACCCGAAGAAATTGTGTGCTATCAAAGCCGGGCTCTTGCAGTAAGCGCCTGATCTCTTCTATGGCAGCTGTTGTAAGTGAAACCGGATTGGCAGTAATTGTTTCCATATCAAATATTTTTACAAAATTAGTCAAAATTAGCATCCCTGATTTACGAATTACGATTTTAGCATGGCCGAACTAAGCCAGTTTACAAAGCCAACATCCCCTTTAAAACCTTAATTTTGTCAAAATAATTTTTTTATGCATTTATCTGAAGACCTGGTTCAGAATATCATTTTAGGTGCCATTTTCATGTTTTTCATATCCATTGCCTGGCTGCTTGCCGAATTTAAAGGCATGAAAGATGAAATGAAGGAGCGTTTTGGAATTAATAATGAAACACTGAAACTAAGGCTGCAGGCTTATGAACGGCTTACCTTATTTGCCGAAAGAAGTTCGCTTAAGAATCTGGTATCAAGAACAGTCTCTGGCGGTATGACGGTGGTGGATCTTCAATTGGCATTATTGGAAACCATCCGAACTGAATACGAATACAATGTGAGTCAGCAAATTTATTTGAGTCCCGAAATGTGGAAAGCCATTGGCAATTTAAAAGAACAAAATATCTTCATCATTAATCAACTGGCTGCTACCCTACCGACTCAGGGATTGGCCATAGAGCTCAGCAAGCGAATTTTAGAATATGTAGCTTCTACTAATTCCGAATTAAATACGGTGGTGTTAAGTGCTTTGCAGTTTGAAGCCAAAAAATTATTGTAGCCGGTATTGAATCATCAACCTTTTAATGATTGCTCATGTCTGACAAAAAAAAAATATTCACGGATTCAGGTATAGAAATTGCGCCTGTATACACAGCCCCTTCCGGAGCAGGAGAATTACCGGGCTCATTCCCCTTTACACGGGGAGTGCAGACTGATATGTACAGGGGAAAACTTTGGACCATGCGTCAGTATGCCGGATTTTCTACAGCAGCGGCCAGTAACGAGCGTTATCATTTTTTACTCAGTCAGGGTGTAAACGGATTAAGTGTTGCTTTTGACCTGCCTACGCAGATCGGGTACGACAGTGACCACGCGCTTGCCGACGGAGAAGTAGGTAAAGTTGGAGTGGCTATTGATAGTCTGGAGGACATGGAAATATTATTTGATAATATTGAACTGAATAAGGTTTCCAGTTCCATGACGATCAATGCTACCGGATTTATCCTGCTGGCTTTGTATGTAGCCCTGGCAAAAAAACAGGGTGCTGATCTGAAAGAGATCACCGGAACCATTCAAAATGATATTTTAAAGGAGTATGCCGCAAGGGGTACCTATATATACCCACCGAAGCCATCTATGCGCATCATCACCGATATTTTTGAGTGGTGTGCAGCAGAACTACCCAAATGGAATACCATTTCTATTTCGGGATACCATATTCGCGAAGCCGGAAGTACCGCAGTACAGGAAATTGCATTTACCCTTAGTAACGGAAAGGCATATGTGAAAGCTGCATTGGAAAAAGGGCTCGACATCAATGTATTTGGGAAAAGGCTCTCCTTCTTTTTCAATGCCCACAATAACCTTTTTGAAGAAGTAGCTAAATTCAGGGCGGCCAGAAAGATCTGGGCCAATATGATGAGATCAATGGGCGCTACCGATCCCAGGGCAATGATGCTCAGGTTTCATACCCAAACCGGAGGAAGTACTTTAACCGCTCAACAACCCTTCAACAATATCAGTAGGGTAACCATTCAAAGTTTGGCTGCCGTATTGGGTGGTACACAATCCTTGCATACCAATGGATATGATGAAGCCTTGAGTTTGCCCACAGAAGCCGCAGCCGGTATTGCCTTGCGCACACAACAGATCATTGCATTTGAAAGCGGCATTACTGATACGGTTGACCCCCTGGCCGGAAGTTATTTTATAGAATCACTTACCGGGGAAGTAGAAAAAGCTGCCCTGGAATTAATTGAGAAGATAGATGCCATGGGCGGTAGTGTGGCGGCCATTGAACAAGGATTTATGCAAGAGGAAATTGCGAAAAGTGCATACTTATATCAGCAGCAAATTGAAAATGGGCAAAAAACCATTGTGGGAGTTAACAAATTCACCAATGATGAAAAGAATAGGATCCCTGTTTTCAAAATAGATGAAGGCATTCAAAAGGAGCAAACAGACAAACTAAAAAGATTACGCGAAACAAGAAACAATGAAGCCTGTAATGCTGCTTTAGAAAAAATTAAACAGCATGCCATCAATGGGCAAAACCTGATGCCTGTAGTCATCGAAGCAGTAGAATGTTATTGTACCCTAGGTGAAATCTCTGATGAGCTCAGAAAAATATTCGGCGAGTATAAATAAGTTTTTATTTTTTGAATAATAAAAAAGTTCCCCGAAAATTCGGGGAACTTTTTTTATAAGGGTATGCACAATTGATTATCTAACCACTTCAACCCTACCCATTGCGAGGCGGTTGCCATTCAGGTCAACCACTTCAACCCAATAAACGCCGGTTGCCTGATTGCTCAGATCGATCGCCATTGGAGCGAAAGGTATACCCAGGGTGAATTTCTGAGTCAGTACACGTTTGCCCATTGCATCAAATATGTTCACACCAT
>Ga0194056_10001087_pt1 | contig 14823 bp, 9 predicted proteins | sample SepL4413m_MetaG_FD_155458 | JGI IMG/M metagenome (GOLD analysis project Ga0194056, IMG submission 155458) | Anoxic zone freshwater microbial communities from boreal shield lake in IISD Experimental Lakes Area, Ontario, Canada - Sep2016-L442-13m | ecosystem: Environmental > Aquatic > Freshwater >...
CCCGTGACCCCCGTGGGTTCTGCCCCGAGTGGCTCACGAAGTTCGGGTGGGAAAATTATCGCCGGAGCCGCCTTGGCAGCGCTGCTTGTCGGAGGTGTCGGCGGTTTCGCCGGTGCCACGGTCGCCAACCACAACGCACCGGCCACCACGTCGGCGTCCATCATCACGACCGGTGGCACGACCAACGCTGGAATGTCCCGCCCGGCCGATGGCTCGATCGCGGCTGTTGCCGCGGCGGTGAGCCCGTCGGTGGTCAAGATTGAGGCCCGCAACGGAAACAGCGGTGGTACCGGTACCGGCTTCATCATTAAGGACGACGGCTACATCCTCACTAACAACCACGTCGCTGCCGCCGGTGGCGACGGTGGAACGCTCAAGGTCCAGTTCCAAGACGGCAGCACCGCGTCGGCCAAGTTGATCGGCGCCAACGCCGACTACGACGTTGCGGTGATCAAGGTCGAGAAGACCGGCCTCCCGGCGGTCAAGGTCGGCGACTCGAATTTGGTGAAGGTCGGAGACACGGCCATTGCGATCGGTTCGCCGCTCGGACTTGAGGGCACCGTCACGGCCGGCATCATCAGCGCGCTGAACCGCCCTGTGACCGCCGGTGGCGAAGGTGAAGGCACGTCGTACATCAACGCCATTCAGACTGACGCTCCGATCAACCCCGGAAACTCGGGCGGTCCGCTGGTCAACGGTGCCGGCGAGGTCATTGGTATCAACTCAGCAATCGCCTCGCTCGGATCCTCCTCGGGCGGTCAAAGTGGTTCGATCGGCTTGGGCTTCGCGATTCCGATCGACACCGCGATTCGCCTCGCCAACGAACTGATCTCGTCCGGAACCTCGACCACACCGATCATGGGCGTCAAGCTCAACATGGGCGCCGACAAGGCCACCATCAGTGAAATCACCGCTGGCGGTCCTGCCGAGGCCGCGGGCCTGAAGTCCGGCGACGTGATCGTCAAGGTTGACGGTCGCACGGTTAGCAGCAACACCGACCTCGTGGTGGCAGTTCGCGACCACAAGCCGGGCGACTCGGTGAAACTCAGCATCGAGCGCGACGGAGACACTCAGGAAGTCACGCTTACGCTCGGTTCCCAGAAGGGCTGACGCGTCGCACTCATCGTCCCCCGATGGCCGCTCACGAGGTGGCCGTCGGGGGACTGCGGCGTCTGGCGGACATGACACCATGAAGTCAATGAAACGGTCACTGCGCTGGCTGCTCGTGCTGGGGGCACTGCTCCTCATCGCGGGCGTTGCTGTGCTGGGTATGCGTATGGCCGTGCAAACCGTTGCCCGCCCGAGCGAGTCGATGCCGAAGGAATACAAGGCATTGATCCTCAAATCTGCCAAGCTCTGCCCGCAGTTACCGGCCTCGATTCTCGCGGCTCAGATCGCTACCGAAAGCGGCTGGGACCCCAAGGCAGTCAGTGGCGCCGGCGCTGAAGGCATCGCCCAGTTCATACCGCAAACGTGGAAGGACTACGGGTACGACGCGAACGGTGATGGAACCGCTGACGTCTTCGACCCTGCAGATGCGATTCCGTCGGCAGCCAAGTTCATGTGCGGATTATTCGACGAAACCAGCAAGGTTCCGGGCGACCCCATCAACAATGCGCTCGCGGCCTACAACGCGGGCCCCAGCAAGGTGCGCAAGTACGGTGGCATTCCGCCCTTCCCCGAGACGCAGAAATACGTCGAGCGCATTCGCGCGCGAGCGGCCACTGAGGCGTTCGCCTCGCTCGATACCTGATACCTGCCCAGAGCGACATCGCGAATAGTGCGCGTTGATTGCGGTTCACGCGGCAGAGTGGGCGTATGGAATCCCCCGATGCTGAGTCGCCTACGACCTCTGATCGACGTGCGCGTCTGGCCGGCGCCGTTGCGTACGCGGGTCAAGGAGTCTGCTTCGCAGCGCTCGTCACCCGCATTCCGGCGCTCAAGGATCGGTTCGGCCTCGATGACGCCTCTCTCGCCCTGCTGCTCGCGGTGGTGCCCATCGTCGCTGGCATCGGAAGTGTGCTGGCCGGTTCGGCCGCGTCGCGGATAGGTGCAGCTCCGGTCTTACGCGTCATGGGACCGGTGGTACCGCTTGCGCTCGTCGCGGTGGGGTTCAGCCAGTCGCTTCCTGTACTGGTCGCGGTCTTAGTGGTGTTAGGGCTTGGGCTCGGATCGGTTGACGCGGTGATGAATGCGCACGGCATTGCTGTGGAGGCGCGCTATCACCGCAGCATTATTGCGTCGTTCTACGCGGTGTTCAGTCTTGCGGGAATCGCGGGCGCAGGACTCGCGGCGTTGTCGGCTGATTCCACTCTGTCGCTCGGCCTGTTCTTTCTGCTGATCGCTGTGGTGCTCATTCCCGTGCAATTGATTGCGGGCCCGTTTCTGTTGCGCGGCCTGGTCGAAGTGGACGGCACCGTCGACGAGGCGTCACCTGACCATCCGGCCCCTGGCCGCGTTCACATTCCGTGGCGCCCCATCGTGTTGATCGGAATCGCACTGACGTGTGTGTACATCGCCGACTCTGCGGCTTCGAACTGGAGTGCTGTGTACCTCACCGATGGGTTGGGGTCCGCGGAGTCGGTCGCTGCGTTGGCGTACTTGCTCTACGCTCTGACAACTCTCGTGGCACGCGTGTTGGTTGACCGCGGCGTGATGCTGCGTGGTCCCGTTCCCCTTGTGCGTGCTGGCGCACTCATCGGAGTGGTCGCCGTGCTGATCGTTGCGCTCGCACCAACGCCAGCGGTGGGTCTCATCGGATTCGCGCTACTGGGAATCGGCGTGGCCCCCGTCATTCCGTTGGCGTTCGCCGCTGCCGGATCACATGACCCGGGTGGTACGGGTGTGGCCGTAGCGCGGGTCAACGTGTTCAACTACGTCGGGTTCGTTCTCGGTGCGCCGCTGATTGGCATCGTGGCGGAAGTGTCATCACTGCGGCTGGCCTTTGCGCTGCTCGTCCCGCTGTTGTTGCTTGCATTTTTCTTGGCACCGCATTTCGCGCACAAGATCGTTCCTGCAATCGAGACCGCTTAGTTCACTCAGCGGCGGCGCGTTGCAGTCGATCGCGAATCGCAACCGCGAGACCATCGCTGCCCTCAGGTGCAACGGCTACGACGGTGCGAAGCCCGAGATCGTCGGCCGATCGAAGTGCGGCATAGAGGGCATAGGCGTATTCGGTCAGGCCGGTTGGTTGCGCGAGTCGGTGGACGCCCTGAGGCGTGGGCACACCCGCTTCAGCGATGAGTCCGGATGTCGAGTCGCCCTTCCAGCGATCAACCGAGTCGGCTTGCGCGATCACGACAGATGCATGCGGGGAGTAGTGCGCGGCCAAGGTGCCCGGCGCGCGCACACTTCCGTCAGCGGGTAGCACGCGCAGGCCGGTGATGGTGGTGATGTCGAGTTCGGAAATGGCACCGGGGCGCAACAGGCGAGGCTGTTCACCGGTTGCCAGCACGATGGTCGACTCGACACCGACAGGGCAGGTTCCGCCGTCGAGTACGAGGTCATGCGCCGAATCGAGGTAGCGACCGAGTTCGCTGACGACGTGTGCGGCCGAGGTTGCCGAGACGCTTCCAAAGCGATTAGCACTCGGTGCTGCGACACCGGTTCCCACTGCCGTGAGCAGTGCCAACGCTACGGGGTGATCAGGAACGCGCAGTCCTACTGTGTCTTGTCCGCCCGTCACCGAATCACTGACGTGGGCTGATCGCGGGAGCACCAGGGTGAGCGGTCCGGGCCACAGTTGTTCGGCAAGGGTGGCCGCCCAGGCCGGAAAGTGCGAAACCCATTGGTCCAGCTGGGTGACAGATCCGAGGTGCACGATTAACGGATGTGAGCGTGGTCGGCCCTTGATCTGGAAAACGCGGCCGAGCGCCGACTCGATCGTGGTGCAGGCACCGAGACCGTAAACCGTTTCGGTCGGAAAGGCCACTACTGCGCCGCCTAGCAGGGCTTCTGCGGCCGCATCGACCGACGTGGTGAGGAGTGGCGATCGCTCTGGTGACCGCTCGACGAGGTTCGGCTGCGCGGTCTCGCTCACCGCACCATTGTGTCGGCGTTTGTTCGGGAGGCGTAATTCCGCGCTCATGTCGGGCCGCTGGATGCAGGAATCCGCAAAGTGGTGACGTATTGTTGAAGGTGAAACTTCCCCGTAGTGAGAGGCACGATCCGGCCATGGTCACCATTGTCCGACGCCTGAGTTTGGCAGTAGCCACTGTTGTCATTGCGTCAACGGTCGCGATTGGAACGGCCTCGGCAATTCCGACTCCCGTTGCGGCACCGACTGTCACTCCCGGAGTGGCCAAGGTGACGGTGGGCTGGGATACGAGTCCTTCAGGTCCGTACGGGAGCGCTCCAGATCGCACGTACACCGTTCAACTCTTCCTCGCGGGCACTCCGGCTACTGCAATCCTGACAAAGACCGGCCTCACCTCGTCGCCCGCTGTGTTTAAGGTCGACCCCAGCGTCAGCGTGATCGCGTCGGTCATGGCGTACGACGGCCCCACGCCCGCTGCGACTTCCGACCAATCCACTCCCGGTGTGAAATCGACGGCGCCCGCGGCACCCACGGGCCTTGCGGCCACGTACCCCGCAAGCGGTGCGGTTCGTCTTTCTTGGAACTCCGTGGCTGGCGCGACGAGTTACGCGATTTACCGCGGTGGAGTGAAGATCGTCAACTCGACTCAGCGCCTGTACTTCAACGACAGCGGCCTCACTAACGGAACGTCGTATTCGTATTACGTGGTTGCTCTCGTATCCGGCCTGGACTACCAGGCCGGCGGTGTCGCGACGTCGTCGAAATCGGCCACGCTCACTGCGGTTCCTGCCACCGTTCCCGCCGCTCCGAACCACGTCACCGGAACTGTGGGTGATCGGCTGGTCAACCTCCGGTTCCGCGGTGGTGCTGCGAACGGTCGGCCGATCATGAACGTGTATGTGTACATCGGTACCGACACGAGCCGCGTGCCTGCGTGCACGCGCACGTCGACCGACGTGTGCGCAAGTACCACCACTGCCAACGGCATTCAGGTACGCAATCTCAGCGCCGAGCGCGGTTACCGTTTCCGACTCCGTGCGCGCAACATCATCGGACTCTCGCCGTACTCATCTCAGACTCCTATGCTGCAGCCGTTCACCATCAAGCCCCCGTTCACGCAGGGAATGCGTGGCGCGACGATCGTTGAACTTCAGAAGAGACTTACGTGGGCAGGCCTGCCTACGCCGATCACCGGTGTCTTCGACTCGGCTACTCGCAAGCAGGTCAAGCACCTGCAAGAGAAGTTCCTCTACAACGAGACTGGAGAAGTCAGCGTCTCAACGTGGTCGTTGCTCAAGCGCATCACGGTCAAGGGTGCGGCCCTTCCGTCACAATGCCGCGGCACCATGATCTGCATCTCCAAGACCCAGCGAGTGTTGCGATTCCTCGAAAAGGGCAAGGTCACGCGCTACCTTGATGCCAGGTTCGGTCCTGAAGGCGGCGGCTTGGCCACCGGCGAGGGAATGTTCTCGATTGATTACAAGGATGGCTGTTCTAGCGGAGCCAACCCCAACGACTACGGGTCGCTGATGGCGAACTGCCATGTGTCGAGCGGATTCGGAACTCCGATGGCGTGGTCGATGTTCTTCAACGGCGGCCAGGCGATTCACCATTCGTGGTACTTCGCGCGCGATGGGTACTGGGGCAACTCACACGGATGTATCAATATCCGCGACTGGGAGGGCCTTCGCTACCTATACGACCATGCGCCGACAGGTACTCCGGTCTACGTCTACTGGTAGGCCGTGAGTCCCCGTAGTTAGCCTCACTCACCATGGCAGCCCTGCTAGTGGCATGATCACGCCATGAGTGAGAGCGAACGCATGGAGAACCCGGGTCGGTTGTTGCACGGACCGGCAGAGGCAGGGCCCTGGTACACGTGGGGTCCGTATCTGTCCGAGCGTGCGTGGGGCACGGTCCGCGAGGACTATTCCGCTGACGGTGACGCCTGGGGGTCGTTCCCCTATGACCACTCGAACGCACGGGCGTACCGCTGGAACGAAGATGGTCTGGCAGGACTGTCGAATATCTGGCAAGACCTCTGCGTTGGCCTTGCACTCTGGAATGGTCGCGACCCGCACGTCAAGGAACGGCTCTTTGGCCTCACCGGGCCCGAGGGCAACCACGGCGAGGACGTCAAGGAGTACTGGTGGTACCGCGGTGCCACGCCGTCGCACTCGTGGCTGAGCTGGCGTTACCACTACCCGCAAGGCGAGTTTCCCTACGAGGATCTCCGTAGGGTCAATGCATCGCGCGGCCGGCTTGATCCCGAATACGAATTGCTCGACACCGGCATCTTTGAGGAAGACCGCTACTGGGTAGTCGACGTCGACTACGCCAAGGCCGAGCCCACCGATATCTCCATGCGGATTCGCATCACCAACGCCGGTCCCGATACTGAGACTCTGCACGTCATGCCGCAGGCGTGGTATCGCAACACGTGGAGTTGGGGTGGACTTCAGGAAGACAAGCCGCCCGTCCTGATGGATGCGAACGGTGTTATTCGTGCCGAGCACTGGCGCCTCGGAGTGTATGACTTCGCAGCGGCCCCCGGCCCCGACGGCGTTGCCCCGCAGGCCCTCTTCTGTGACAACGCCACCAATGATCAAGCCATTTGGGGACACACCAGCGAGTCGAGTTCGCAGTACCCCAAGGACGGAATCAACAACCACATCATTCACGGTGCCGCGACAGTGAACCCGATGAAGCAGGGAACGAAGGCGGCCTGGTGGTACAAAGTCACGGTTGAGCCTGGCGAAACGGTGGAGCTCCGGTTGCGCCTGTGGTCACCGAGTGAAGGCGATACGACGCACCCGGGCTGGCAGAACACCGATTTTGACGAACTGATGGCCACCCGTGAGCGTGAGGCCAATGAGTTCTACGCATCGCTGGCGCCTGTCGATACTCCTCCCGCCGCGGTTCATGTCATGCAGCAAGCCTTCGCCGGAATGGTGTGGGGCAAGCAGTTCTACCGATACGACGTTGACCGTTGGCTTGAGGGTGACGAGGGTGAAATGCCGCCGCCTCCGGGTCATGACACGGTTCGCAATAGCAAGTGGACCCACCTCGATGCCTATGACGTCATCTCGATGCCCGACCCGTGGGAATACCCGTGGTTCGCGGCCTGGGACCTCGCGTTCCACACCGTGGTCTTCGCGCACATTGATCCCGAGTGGTCGAAGTACCAATTGATGCTGATGCTGCGCGAGTGGTACATGCACCCGAACGGCGCGATTCCTGCTTACGAGTGGTCGTTCGACGACCGTAACCCCCCGGTGCATGCGTGGGCCGCGTTGCGTGTCTTCGAGATCTCTGGTGGCACTGACTACGACTTCCTCGAGCGCATCTTCCACAAGTTACTGATGAATTTCACCTGGTGGGTGAACCGAGTTGATGCCGAGGACAACAACGTCTTCCAGGGCGGATTCCTCGGACTCGACAACATCGGTCCGATCGATCGATCACATGTTCCTGAGGGTTACCAAGTTGACCAGGCCGACGGAACCGCATGGATGGCCTTCTACTGCCTGATGATGCTGCGCATCTCGCTGCGACTGTCGGCCACGAACAAGGTGTACCAGTCGATGTCGACCAAGTTCCTCGAGCACTTCGTCGACATCACCGACGGCGTCACGGCAACGGGCATGTGGGATCCGGCGGATGGATTCTTCTACGACCAACTTATTCGTCCCGACGGCGAGCGAGTTCCTCTGCGGGTGAAGTCGTTGGTCGGACTCATGCCGATCATGGCGGCAGCCTCACTGACGGGGGGGCGCGCGGGTGACCTCAACGCCGAGCGTCTGCAACGTCGCTGGGAACTGTTCTTGCACCGTCGTCGCGTATCGGAGGATCCGAGCAAGGCGGGGTTCGTCTCGATGGTGGGCGGCTCACCCCTGCAGGGTGGGCGCATGCTGCTGTCGATTGTTGACCCCGAGCGGCTCAAGCGGGTGTTGGCCGAAGCGCTCAGTGAAGAATCGATGCTGTCTGACTACGGCATTCGCTCGCTGTCGAAGCGGCACCAGGACAATCCCTTCTCGGTCAATGTCAACGGCCACGAGTTCCGCATCGATTACGAACCTGCCGAATCGCAGAGCCCGATCTATGGCGGTAACTCCAACTGGCGCGGACCGGTGTGGTTCCCGATCAATCACTTGTTCATCGAAGTGTTGGAGCGCTACTTCCTCTACTTCGGTGCTGACTTTACCGTTGAGTGTCCGACTGGTTCGGGCGTCATGATGAATCTGCAAGAGGTCGCCGACGAACTACGCAGGCGCCTGCTTGCCCTGTTCATCCCCGACGAGAACGGCTACCGGCCGTACTACGGACGCGATCAGAAGTTCGCCGATGATCCTCGTTGGCAAGGTGACGTGATGTTCTTCGAGTACTTCGACGCAGACACCGGCGCAGGCTTGGGAGCATCGCACCAGACCGGCTGGACGGGGCTGATCGCTGATCTGATCATCGGCCGCAAGGGCTGAACGTTCGAACCCGGTAAGGAAGTCGCTGGGAGTTCGGTTCAACTACGTCGAACGACTGCGTTACTGACATTCTGAGTGCATGCCGTTTTCCGCTTCAGTTGCTGCGTGGCGTGATCGCTTCAGTATCTCGGGATGGGCGCTGCTTCCATTGCGCCTCTTTCTGGGTTTCACCATGGTGTACGCGGGCTTTCTGAAGATCAGCGACCGTACGTTCCTCGATGCGTCGAACCCCGCCAGCATGCAGGCGCAGATGCTGCATGCGATGAAGAGCAGCCCCCTGTCGGCGCTACTGCCGCACATTTACGAGCATGCCGCATTGTTTGGGTGGCTCATCTCTTTGGGAGAGGTGGCCGTCGGTGTCAGTCTCCTGCTCGGCATCTGGGTGCGGCTCGGAGCAGTCGGTGGATTCCTGCTGTCGTTCTCGTTCTTCCTCACCGTGAGTTGGGGGACAACGCCTTACTTCTTCGGCCCAGACATCGTGTTTATGTTCGCGTTCATTCCCTTGGTGCTCGCCGGCGATGGAGGAGTCTGGTCGCTGGCTTCCAGCATCAGGGCAGCGGTGGTGCGCACGTCAAACCTTCCGAATCGCCCCGTCGAGCAAATTGCGCCCGCGAAACTGGCCGAAGTTGATCGCCGCGTGTTGCTGCGCACCGGTGGTGTAGCGGTGGGTGCTGGCTTGATCGCCGTTGCGGTGGGTGTCATTGCTCGCTCGTTCGGTGGTTCGTCGTCAAGTACCTCTGCCGCAAAAGCGACGCCGACTCCGTCAACGTCGGCATCCTCATCGGCGTCGGTATCCCCGTCGGCAAGTGCGAGCGCAAGTGCGAGCTCAACGCCTACCGACAAGCCCTCAGGAACCAAGGTCGCGACCACCGCACAGGTTACGGTTGGTACCGCCTTCGCCTTCGATGCTCCCGATGGCTCGCCTGCCTTCATGGTGCAGCCGAAGGCCGGTACGTACTTGGCGTGGAGTCGCATTTGCACCCATCAGGGGTGCACGGTTGACTTCGACGGCGGCCAGAGCCAATTTGCATGCCCGTGCCATGGGGCTACATTCTCGGAAGACACCGGTGAATGCACCGGTGGACCGGGGCAGGGGCCGCTGCAGAAGTACACGGTTGTGAAGGCCGGAAACGACCTCTACGTCGCCTAATGAGGGCTCGCCGCGTGGCATGCTGACTGATCTGAGTCGCTTTACACGGGGGAGCCCTTCATGGTGCAGTGCATTCCGCCTGATCCGTCATTTGCCCACGCATCCGAGCGTGAGGTGTGGCAGGCGCTGAAAGCGGGTTTGGGCGACAGCGATGTCTTGCTCGCCAACGTGCGTTTCACCGATGCAGCGGGTGATCATGAGGCTGACCTCATCGTCGGTATCGACGGTGCTGGTGTCGTCGTGATCGAGACCAAGGGGGGCAGCGTTTCGCACGATGGACACGTCTGGTCCCAGCATGGTGGAGCGAGTAGAACCATTGATCCGGTGGCACAAGCACTGCGGGCCAAGTATGTGCTGCGCGGTTTCCTCGACAGCGATCCACGCTGGAAGCGACGCCGACTGCGCTTTGGGCATGCGGTCGCATTTCCCTATTCGCGGATCTCAGCGGACTTCGCGATTCCCGACTGCCCGCGCGCGATGGTGCTCGATCGAGGTGACATCGCGGGAAATCCCGCCGGTCTGCTGTGGGATCTCTTAGTTGAGCGCGACGACCCTAACCCCCAGGCGACGGCAGATGACCTCGCCGACCTCGTTGACATCCTTTCCGGTCGCCTACGTCCCCAGCGCGATGTGCTGGCCATTGCAGCCGACCACGAAGCACAGGCCAATCTGCTCACTGAGCGTCAGGCGATGATTCTGCCTGCGTTGCGACTGCTCAACCGCGTCGAAGTTCGCGGTGGAGCTGGTTCGGGCAAGACGTGGCTCGCGGTTGAACAGGTACGCAGGCTGTCAGCTGCGGGCCAACGTGTGGCGTTGATGTGTTACTCGCGTGGGCTGGCCGAATTCCTCATACGTTGGGTGGCGAGCCTTCCGAAGAAAGAGCAGCCGGCCTACGTCGGTACCTTCCATGGTCTGGGCTATAGCTGGGGTGCTGAGCCGGGCGACGACAATGACTCGGGGTACTGGGAAGAAGCACTGCCGGCGGCCATGGTGGCGTTGGCTCGAAATCTCGAGCCCTCTGAACGCTTTGACGCCATCATCATCGACGAGGCGCAAGACTTTGGTGCTGCGTGGTGGCCGGCAGTGCAAAGTGCACTTGCAGATGATGAAGAGGGAGCGATCTACGCGTTCTTCGATGAGGGGCAGCGAGTGTTCGCGCGTGGTGGACCACCGCCCATTCCACTGGTTCCAATCGTTCTTGACGAGAACGTGCGCAATACCAAACCCATCGCGCAGACCTTTGGATCGCTCGCGCCCATCCAGATGCGCTATCGCGGTGCCGATGGTGATCCTGTTCGCTTCATCGCGTGTTCGGAGGATGCGGCGGTATCAATGGCAGATGACGTGGTCGATGAGTTGCTCTCGGAAGGTTGGCTGCCCGAGCACCTTGCGCTGCTCACGACTGGGTCGCGGCACCCCGAGCAGAAAGCGCGTCAAGAACTCGGACAACAGGAGTACTGGTCAAGTTTCTGGGATATCGATCAGGTGTTCTACGGTCACGTGCTGGGCTTCAAGGGACTCGAACGTCCGGCCGTCGTACTTGCGGTCAACGGATTCGGTGCCGATGGGCGAGGCAAGGAGAAGTTGTACGTCGGACTCTCGCGTGCCCGAGACCGACTGGTGGTGTGCGGAGACCCGGAACAGATCCGTGCGGTGGGGGGAGAAGCGGTCTACCGCCGGCTGGTGGGAGGGTAGTGCCATGACCGAACGAAATACCCCCCTTGTTGACGCTGTTCGTGAGGCTCGATCGCAGAATCGGCACCCCTTGCTTGTGCCGGGGCACAAGATGCAATACGACCAGGATCCCGCGACGATCGGGTACGACCTCCTCCACGATTTGGTGCGCGATGACGTGGGGATGCAGGGCGGTGCTGACTCAACGGCGTACACCGGCGGATTTCTCGATGCGGCCGAGCAGTTGTACGCCGACGCCATCGGTGCCGATCACACACGGTTCCTCGTCGGTGGATCCTCACAAGGCAATATCTCCGGGCTGTTGACTGTGGCGATGCCCGATCGCCCGATTGCTGTTGATCGCACGTCGCATCGCAGTGCGTTGGCCGGACTGGTGCTGTCGGGCGCGATGCCGGAGTGGATCTTCCCGGAGGTTCACCCCGACCTCGGTATTCCGATTGGTGTGACGGCCGCGGCAGTTCGCGCGGTTCGCCCTGATGTGACAGCTGTCTTCATCACGTCGCCGTCCTATGTCGGCACCCTCAGCGATATCTCGGCACTCGCAGAAGCTGCGCACGCACTCGGAGTTCCGCTCGAGGTCGATCAAGCGTGGGGTGCGCACCTGGATTACATGCCCGGACTCGGAGCCTTCGTCCAGGGCGCCGACGTCGTGGTCACGAGCATTCACAAGGCCCTGATGGGGTACTCGGCCACTGCCATCGTGTCGTGCCGTGGTGAGCGAGTGGATCCAAACCGCCTCGATCGTTCGGTCGACATCACCAATACCACCTCTCCGTCTGCGACCTTGCTCGCATCGATCGACGCGACGCGTCACATCATGCAGACCGAGGGACTTGCTGCCATTGAGCGCGTCATAGAGGCGGTCTCGAAGGCACGCGCGGTGTTGCGCCGCGTTCCCGGTGTCGTGGTGATCGACGACGCCACTGCCGGAGTTCCAGTCGACCCGACCAAGCTCACGCTGTGGCTTCCGCCGACAGGGACGACCGGCACGGCCTTGAGTGACGCGCTCTGGGGGCACCACTACGCCGTCGAGTCCTCAGATTCGGACACGATCGTGATGACCTTCACCGTGGCCGATTCCTCCGAGTGGATTGTCGACATTGCCGGTTTCGTGGCTGGGCTGATTGAGGGATTGCGGGGGACTCCTCGCACGCCGACGCCTGCGGCCACCTGGCAGGTGCGCCCCGACGTGGTCATGACGCCGCGAGAGGCTGTTTTTGCCCCGCGTCGCCGAATCGCGCTGGAAGAAGCTGTCGGGGCCGTGAGCGCAGAGCAGTTCTGTCCTTACCCTCCGGGAGTTCCACTTTTGGGACCCGGTGAGCGGGTAACTGCCGAATTGGTGGCCGATATTCGGTTGGCGGGCACTCTTGGCCGGGTGGCCTACTGCTCCGACCCGACCTTGGCGACTATTGAGGTCGTCGACGGCTCCTGACGGCAACCTGCCGTCACGACGGCGGCATGAGAGACTAGAGGATCAGAGTTACGCGGCCCACCCTTGGCGAACGGATTCACATGCGAGGCAATGCCCTGTACCGGTTCAGCAACGCCTGCGTCGTTTCCGTCGCTGCCGTTGATGCACCGATCACCGTCACGTCTGCCGAGATCGATGAACAACTGGCCGCTGTGTACGAGCGGCTCGGTCTCCGGTCCGGAATGCTCGAGAACGTCGCGGGCGTTCGCGAGCGTCGCTGGTGGCCGGAGGATGTCACGTTCGAAGACGCTGCGGTACTCGCCGGCGAAAAGGCTCTGATCGAATCGGGCGTTCCTCGCGATCGCATCGGCATGCTCATCGACACCTCCGTGTCGCGCGCACACCTTGAGCCGTCGGCTTCCGTTGCCGTTCACCATCGACTCGGAATGCCGACGAGCTGCCTGAACTTTGACCTGTCGAACGCGTGCTTGGGTTTCGTTAACGGAATGCATCTCGCGGCAACGCTCATCGACGCCGGTCAGATCGATTACGCGCTCGTGGTCGACGGTGAAGGAAGTCGGCAGCCGCAGCAGAGCACCATCGCGCGCCTACTGGCAGGTGAGCCCACTGTCGAAGACATCTTCGACAACTTCGCCACCTTCACTCTCGGATCGGGTGGCACCGCGATGGTGTTGGGGCGCGCTGATCAGCATCCCGAGGGTCACCGTGTTGTTGGGGGCGTTGCACGGGCCGCCAGTCAGCATCACACGCTGTGTGTGGGTGACCTTGACGGAATGCGCACCGATACGCGCGCCTTGTTCGAAGCGGGCCTTGAGTTGTCGGAAGATGCGTGGAAAGAAGCACTGCAGGATTTCGATTGGCACGACATGGATTGCTACATCATTCATCAAGTGTCCCTCGTGCACACCGCCGCGATTTGCGAGCGGCTGGGCTTCGATCCGGCTCGGGCTCCGCTGACCTTCCCCACCCGCGGCAACATTGGTCCCGCATCGGTTCCTTACACGCTTGCAACGCACGCACCCGAATTGTCGAAGGGCGACCGGGTGCTCGCAATGGGTATCGGTTCTGGCCTCAACGTGTCGGCGCTCGAGATCGTCTGGTGACATCCGTAGCCGTGCCGTTCCCGCTCGATGGGGTCGACCCCGCGTGGTCGCGCACGGTGAGTTTCACCGAGAGCAATGGCATCGCCCGTACCGCGCATGTGCTCGATTCTTGGAACGGCCGAGAGTCCGGTGTCCCCGAACTCACTGTGCTCTGCGTTCACGGAAATCCCACGTGGTCATATCTGTGGCGCCGGCTGCTGTCACTCGCCCCAGCGCACTGGCGCGTTATCGCCGTCGACCAGATCGGAATGGGCTTTTCTGAGCGCACGGGTTCGATGCGTCGACTGGCTCAACGCATCGACGACCTCGCTGCGATCACAGCCGCACTCGAGGTTGACGGACCCGTTGCGACGGTGGCGCATGACTGGGGCGGGCCGGTCTCTCTGGGCTGGGCACTGGCGCACCCCGAACTTCTTGTCGGTGTGGTGCTGACCAACACCGCCGTTTCGCAGCCGCCGAACTCGCCGGCGCCCCGCTTGATCCGTGCGGTGCGTTCGCCTGGTGTGGTGAATGCGATGACGGTGCGCACGCAGGGCTTCGTGCGCGGCACACTGCGGCTCGGACCTCACCGTATGTCCCCGGAGATTCGGCGAGGATTCCTCGCCCCCTATGCGACTGCGCAGAGCCGAGAGGCCATCGGTGACTTCGTCGCCGACATTCCGCTCGATGCCTCGCACCCGTCATTCGGGGCGCTTGAGGCCGTCGCAGAAGGCGTGCGCGGGTTGCAGGTTCCGGTGCTGCTCGCCTGGGGACCGTCCGATCCTGTGTTCAGCGATCTCTACCTCAACGACTTACTGCAACGCATGCCGCACGCCGATGTGCATCGTTATGTGGGCGCCAGTCACCTCGTCACCGAGGATGCGCCGCAGGCAATCCCGGATATCCTCACCTGGCTCTCCCCCCTCCCGCTCCCGCAGCGGGAGCATACC
>Ga0194056_10001093_pt1 | contig 14771 bp, 8 predicted proteins | sample SepL4413m_MetaG_FD_155458 | JGI IMG/M metagenome (GOLD analysis project Ga0194056, IMG submission 155458) | Anoxic zone freshwater microbial communities from boreal shield lake in IISD Experimental Lakes Area, Ontario, Canada - Sep2016-L442-13m | ecosystem: Environmental > Aquatic > Freshwater >...
AACAAATACCATTTATTTGGATCAATATTATGATTGTCTCCATATATTTTTAGCCTGTTTACCGAATCAACCCTTGGCATCACTGTAAATGATACTAATTTTATTTGTTTATTATTAGCAAAAGTATCCTGTATTATTTGCAAACTATTAGTCATTTTTGGACAAATACCTGGACAGGTTGTAAAAAAGAAATTTGCCACATAAATGTACCCATCAAGGGAATCTTTTGTAATTAAATGTCCCAATTGATTCTGAAGAGCGAAAGTATCAATAGTATGGATATATTTGTAGTTGTCATCTCCCGGATCTATCCACTCGGCGGTAAAATCGGCAGTATTATAATACGGCAGAACTTCCGTTTTTGTATGACAGGCTGTTAGTACAATGACGCTGCATAAGATCCAGTAAAACCGATTAGTGGGTTGCTGAAGGAATGCAGCTTTTAACCGAAATAACCCCATACAATTTATTGTTTTTGATCGTGTAATTGGAAATAAGTTGTCCTGAACTATCCCAGGTTTGTTGCAAGCCTTCCTCTTTACCCTGTAGGTAATTGCTTTTTTGCCTCGTTTCGTTTTTGGAAAAAAATACTGATTGTATTCCGTTAAACAGCCCGTTTTTATAGTTGAATATATACCGGTAATTGCCATTGGGCCACCACTGTTTAAAGACACCTTCTATCTTTCCATCTTTATAATAACCTTCTAGTAATTTTTCGCCAGTATTATACCATCCTAAAGCCCATCCGTTTTCTCTGCCATTAATTATAGGCAATTTATATACAATACGGCCATTCTTTTCTTGCTGAATCATATAACCAGAAAATGGTTTTCCGTGATACTGATAGCAGTTTTCGGTAATAACCAAGGCAGTATCAAAATTTAAAACACTGATATCTGGTGGCAATGCGCTTGATTTTTGTGTATTGCTTTTACAGGCAACAGCTAACAAAATTAAACTTGCTACACCCCAATTTTTCATATCAGAAATACAAATAGACAATCAAATAAATTACTGTACTAAAAATTGTCCCATCAAACCTCCATCTTCATGATTAGCGAAATGGCAATGGTACATGTATGGATTCACCCCGCTGGAGAAATCATCAAACTTTGCAATTACTGAAACAGATTCTCCCAGTGGGATATAAACCACATCTTTCCAACCAGATTCGTATGCCGCTACTGTACCCAAGCTGCGGGAAATGATTTTAAACTGTACGTCATGAACATGAAAGGAATGACCAAAAATGTTATTATTTACAATTGTCCATTTCTCAATGGCATTTAATTGAATGTTTTGATTGATAGTGGTGAAACCATAAGTGTTATTGTCGAATGTAAAAGCAGATCCGGCTTGTCCACCTGTAATAGTTATCGTTCGGCTATTGGTAACATCTGCATTTGTCCAGTAAACATTATTAGCCAATGTAGCAGGCAATGTAGTAATCGGATTGGAGGTGGTAGCTGCAATTTTTATATGTAAAACCGGAAAATCTATATTGTTCAATAAACTACCAAAATTTCCTGAACTGGCCGGCTCTCCCCCAGGATAACCAAATGTTTGTCCGCTGTTAAATGATTTCATATCCAAGCTGGAGCCAACGACATCATTACCAAGATTTACTAAAATTTCTACTCTTTCACCTACTGCTAATTTTACACGTGTTACTTGCACAGGGGCATTTAAAAGGCCGCCATCATTGCCAATAACATAAAAAGTACGATCATCGCTAAATCCTACATTATAGCTTCTTTCAATTTCGGCATTTAATATCCTGAATCGCACAAATTGTTTAGGTAGGCTAATTTCAGCATTAGGCGTTCCATTGGCTAACAAATAGTCACCGTATGTAGTTGTAAGGTCAAACGAATTATCTGTATTATACCTTCTGCTTGTTAATATCAATGGAATATCATCCGTTCCATAAGTTCGTGGTAATGCCAGTGCAGATTCTATCGGGTCTTTAACAATAATAAAACCGCCTGCGCCTTTAGTTAACTGTTCCTGGGTTTTCTGATGTAAATGTGGGTGATACCAGTATGTACCTGCATTATTTTTTACTTGAAAGTTCGGCGACCAGGCAGCACCTGCATTGATGATCTGATGAGGCCCTCCATCCATAATGGCCGGAATATGAAATCCATGCCAGTGCACAGTGGTTTGATCGGCCAGATTGTTGGTTACATTTATTTGCACATTATCCCCTTTGTTCATAATAAGGGTTGGTCCCCAAAATGAATTTCCGTTATAACCCATTGTAGCGGTTGCAGCACCAGTATTTAGTTGTTTCGTTGAATTGGCAAGATTAAGGTTGAATGTAGTTCCCGTTAATGTTGGCGGTATCCAAAGTATATAATGCGTGGTATCATTACTTGCGTTGCTGCTATTGCCGGTGTTATTGTTCGGTTTGTTACAACTAAAAATCGCTACCGATATTGTTAGTACAAAAACCAGTGTGTTAATTTGATATTTATTTAGGGTCATTGTTTATTATTTTTTGGTTTTAAAAACAGGAGGCAATTCTTTTAGAACTGGAGTTTATATACCACATTTGGAAAAAATCCAAGTTGGTATGTTGTATTTATATTTTGCATTCTATCATCATAGCTTTGTGAAAAAACATTTTTATGATTGGTTATATTTTGAAAGTCCAGCGAAAAAGTATGGGATAGTTTTCTTTTGCTGCTATTTAATGTATAGCCTGCTTTAAGGTCCATGCGGTAATAGTTGTCGTAATAGCTTGAATATACATTGGTAGAAAGTTGCTCGTGTCCAGTAGCGTTAGATGCTGTTAAATCAATAGGAGTATAAGCTCTGCCACCTGCATTGGTAAATTTAAAATCTAGCGACAATTTGTTTCTTTTATCAGCACCTGTTTTCCATTCTTTACCTGCCAATACATTAAAAACATATCGGCCATTAAAAGCTGTATTTCTTTCCACACCATCGCTTGCAGTATATTTCGAACTGTATAACGATGAGGTAAATAACCCATAATAACCTTTGCTGAAAAACTTCTCAATCGTCAATTCTACTCCATAGTTTTTTCCGGTCCCCTTGTTGGTAAGACTATCCTGCAAATCTGTTTTAAATGTAGAACCTGTATTCAACATGGAATAGCTGCTGGAAAAGGTTGTAACGGGGACATTGTAAATAGATTGATAATATACTTCCGTTTTAATACGCCAATCGCTTGCTGGTTGGATGTTGTAGCCTAAAACAACATGGTGGCTTTTGGTGAAATCTAAATTTTTGTTGTTGTAAACCGTCTTACCATTGGCATCTGTACTTTGTAAAAAATATACATTGATTGGCTGCATTTGAGAGTGTAAGCCATAACCAAAATTAATACTGCTTTTATTGTTTACTTTATATATCAGTCCTAATCTAGGCTCTACAGCAGTTGAATTATTGAGGAAAAACAATTGTGAATGAATGCCTGCATTTATTATTAGCTTTTCGGTTACATTGTATTTAAAGTGGGCGTAGGCCTGGGCTAAATTGGTACTACTGTTACAATCCCATATTTGTTTGTAAGGCTGGTTAATATTTTCTTTGGTTTTATAAAACAAATCCAAACCAATAACTTCATCTTGTATGCCTGCTTTAAAGAAAAGTCTTGAGTTAATTTTTGAGTTATAAGTGCTGCTGAAATTATAGCTTGTTTTAGCAACTTTGCTTACTTCCTTAATAAAATCAGTTGTAGTTGGTCTGTCGATTCCGTATCCGGTTTGGTCAGTGCTTGAATAGTTAATGCCAAGGGTTGAACTAATGAAGGACTTTTTATTGATTTGTTTAAAATGATTTAAACCGATCATGCCAATCTTACTGGCAAAATCAACCTGGTTACCATTACCATACAAAGTGTTGGGATTACCTCCACTAATATTGATCGTACTGGTAGCCAATATGCCAAACATAGAAAATTTGCCCAATTTGCTGGTTCCACTATTTAGTTTAAACGACAAATCCTGATAAGAAGGGGTAGCATTTGTGCCAATATTTACACCTAATTTTTGCGCTACACCTGCTAATGCATAACGATAGCCTACTAAGTAAGAAGCATCGCTATATTTACTGAAAGGCCCTTCGGTAGTGGCTTCTAGCCCAGTAATAACACCCACTTGTACAGTAGTTTCTCTTTTTTTATTATTGCCATTTCTAAACCCCAAATCAAAAACACCAGCAGTTGCATTGCCATATTCGGCAGGAAAAGCCGAAGTAAAAAAATCTGAACTTTTAAGTAGATGGGTATTTAAAGCACTTACTGCACCACCAGTTGTTCCCACAGCGGCAAAATGATTGGGATTGGTTACATTCATTCCGTCAATCCGCCATAATACACCAACCGGCGAATTACCCCGAATGACTAGATCATTTCTGCTGTCATCTGGAGTACTTACTCCAGAAAAATTAGCTGCCAAACGGGCAGGGTCGCTTCTGCCGCCTGCATAACGATTTACTTCTTCCATTGAAAATGTCCTTGCACTTACACTGGCCAATTTATTTATGGTGCTCCCTTTATTGCTTGCTTTAATTACAACCTCACTTAATTGATTAAAAGTTTCTTCCATAGCAATATCCAAAATAACCTCTTTGCCAGAAGTGACTACCACATTGGTGATTGTAATACTTTTATAACCTGTGTAGGAAATATTTACTTCGTATCTATCAGGTGGAATATCTGAAATAGTATACTTTCCAAGCGTATCGGTATTTGTTCCTTTACGTAAAGAAGTGATTTGTACAGACACACCAATTAAAGGTGTTTGCGAAAGTTTGTCGATAATTACACCACGGATATTTTGTGTGTTATTTTGGGCAAAAGAAAAACTGGAAATAAAAAGTGAAATGATAAGAAAATACTTTCCCATTGTAGAATACATTTGATTTTAGTGTAAGCTATCTTATGTATTAGTTGATGGGTGTCCTAAATTAGTTGACTTGTTGAATTAGTAGGTTGAGTTGTAAAAAATAATTGAATTGATTTAAAATAAACAAACTTAAGATAGAAGAAGAATTATATATGTGCTTTCTTAAAACTGCAAAGCCAACAGCGCCAAGCGTTACTACTTTGATAAAATTCCTCTACGGGTTTATATAGTATGTCCCTTCATATCTCGATGCATGGCAGATTGATATATTAAAGTAGGTTTTGCATTCCGATATCTTCAATCCAAATATTCGTACTCAGGTTTGATAAGACCACATATTATTTTCGTAAATAAGCATTGATTTTGGTGATAACATTAAATGCTAAAATTCGCTCAATATCGTTACTAAAAAAGCACGAACATAATCTTATCAAGGCTACATGTTATCTTCGGAAATAATAATTGTCTGTAGAGATAACATTGAATTTTAAAATTGCTGCAATATCTGCACTTAAAAAATGCGAACACAGTCTTATCGGGACTACCTAAAGAGCAAACCTGCCAGTTTGCTCTTTTTAATTTACTAGTCTTGGGGAAAAGTATTTTTTATAGGTTAATACAAAGTAATTTAATTAACCAGCACTATAGTTTTTCCTGGTAATACCCCATAAACTTTACCATTTAATCTAAAAAAGATAGTCAATCTGCTCGGGTTGAAGTCCATTTTTTTTCAACAGAAAATTTTAGGTTACGGAATACAGTTATATAATCTACAAGGTCTATTTGGGTTGAATAATGAATAGGGTATTCACGCAGCGCTAGCAGGCAAAAGGACCGGAGGCATTTGGGTTTGCCTTGATTTATTTTTCTTTTTTGCTTCTCCAAAAAAGAAACAAAAAAAGAGCCCCGAAATCGAATACGGCCCGATTTCGGGAAACAGCTTTGCTCAACATTTGTACTACTGTAACTTCAGCATTTATGGATTAGACTGAATAATTAAAAACAAACAACTGGGCATTTGAAATGTAAATATTGAATACAGTTCCATCAAGTAACAGCTCATTTGCTGTTGAATATTTAGCAGGGTGTTCACGCAGCGCTAGCAGGCAAAACGGCCGGAGGCATTCGGGTTTGCCTTGATTTTTTTGTTTCTTTTTTTATCAAGAAAAAAAGAAAGGAGAAATAACATTAAGTTTATTTTTCTTTTTTGCTTCTCCAAAAAAGAAACAAAAAAAGAGCCCCGAAATCGAATACGGCCCGATTTCGGGAAACAGCTTTGTTCAACATTTGTACCACTGTAACTTCAGTATTTATAGATTAGGCATTATGATTAAAAAAAACAATGCTTTTGCAAGATGGCCGTTTCGGTTCTATCTAAAATATCCTCTACCAATAAAGGCCCAAAAGGCAATAATTCATTTTTGCAATCCATTGCTCCACTTCTTTTTTATTGGCCCTATACCAATGATTACCTCCTTTAAGACATGAAGCGATATCTGTAAGTATTCCTCCATATCTTTTTTTATCCCAAAACCAATCGGTTTTATTCTTACTTTCAGTATAAAAAATGAAATATGGCAGATAAATTAATGCATCAAACCATGCGTTGGTACGGTCCTACTGATCCAGTAAGCTTATCAGATATTTTACAGGCAGGCTGTAAAGGAGTAGTAACAGCATTGCACCAAATTCCTGTGGGTGATATATGGCCTTTTGATGAAATTGAGAAAAGAAAAAAAATGATTGAAGCTGCTGCTATGACTTGGACGGTAATTGAAAGTTTGCCAGTGAGCGATGATATTAAAAAACAAAGCGGCAACTATTTGCAGCATATTGAAAATTATAAAATCAGTTTGCGTAATGTGGCGGCCTGCGGAATAGAAGTAGTTACCTATAATTTTATGCCTGTGCTAGATTGGTTACGTACCGATGTGGCATATACTTTGCCAAATGGTGCTACAGCATTATATTTTGAAAGATTGGCTTTTGTAGCTTTCGATTTGTTTTTATTGAAAAGACCCGGAGCAGAAAAAGATTATTCAGCAGACGAAATTGAAAAAGCCACACAAAAATTTGTTTCAATGACGGAGCAAGAAAAGAAAAGGGTTTTCAATAATGCCATGCTGGGTCTGCCAGGAAGCGATGAAGCATTTACCCCCGAACAAGTTTTAGCTGCATTAAAAACTTATCATGGCATTGATGCCAAAAAATTAAAACAACACCTATTTTATTTTCTACATCAGGTAATGCCCGTGGTAGAAGCATGTGGATTAAAGATGGCGATTCATCCAGATGATCCTCCATATTCAGTTTTAGGATTACCACGAATTATGAGTACCGAACAAGATGCTGCAGATCTTATTGAGGCAGTTCCTTCAAAAGCCAATGGATTTTGCTTTTGTACTGGTTCATTTGGTGCAAGGCCCGATAATGAATTGGTTAATATGATCGCACGTTTTGGCAATCATATTCACTTTTTACACTTAAGAAATACCAAACGTGATGGCAATGGAAATTTTTTTGAAGCCAATCATTTAGAGGGCGATGCAGATATGTATGCAATTATTAAAGAATTGTTGTTGCTAATGAAACGAAGAGATATCGCGTTGCCTATGCGCCCCGATCATGGCCACCAAATGCTTGACGACTTAAAAAAGAAAACCTATCCTGGTTATTCGGCAATAGGAAGATTAAAAGGATTGGCAGAATTGCGTGGCGTAGAATATGCTTTAAGTAGAGAAATATAAAGTAGTTAACAAGAATGACCAATCTCTTTTTAAAATCTTTAGATGGTAAAATAAAAAGAATATTTATAAAAAATAAAATAAAATTTTAACTCATAAAACAAATTTAGATGTCAGTCATTACAGGAGAAAAAGAATTTTTTAAGGGCATAGGTCAGATAAAATATGAGGGTCCTCAGTCGGATAATCCCTTAGCATATCGTTGGTATGATGAGAACAGGATAGTGGGCGGGAAAACATTGAAAGAGTATTTGCGATTTGCTTGTGCCTACTGGCATAGCTTCTGCGGCAATGGCGCCGATCCATTTGGTACACCCACACACCAACATTCATGGAGTGTGAAGAGTGATGCAGTAGAAAGAGCCAAAGATAAAGCCGATGCAGCATTTGAATTTATTACCAAATTAGGTATGCCCTATTATTGTTTTCATGATGTGGATGTGATAGATTATACCAATGATGTGGCCGATAATGAAAACAGACTTGCGGCAATTACCGCATATCTACAACAAAAACAAACTGCTAGCGGCGTAAAATTATTATGGGGCACGGCAAATTTATTTTCAAATCCACGTTATATGAATGGGGCAAGCACCAATCCCGATTTTCATGTACTTGCACATGGTGGCGCACAAGTAAAAGCTGCCCTAGATGCAACGATTGCATTAAAAGGAGAGAACTATGTTTTTTGGGGTGGAAGAGAAGGGTATATGAGTTTACTGAATACTAATATGAAGAAAGAGAAGGAGCACTTAGCTACTTTTTTACATACGGCAAAAGACTATGCAAGACGCAATGGTTTTACAGGTACATTTTTTATTGAACCCAAGCCATGCGAACCAAGTAAACACCAATACGATTACGATAGTGAAACCGTGATTGGCTTTTTACGTCAGTATGATTTGCTAAACGATTTTAAATTAAATATAGAAGTAAACCACGCTACTTTAGCGGGTCACACTTTTCAACATGAATTACAAGTAGCAGCAGATGCAGGGATATTAGGTAGCATAGATGCTAACCGTGGCGATTACCAGAATGGCTGGGATACCGATCAGTTTCCTAATAATATCAATGAGTTGGTAGAAGCAATGTTGGTGATACTGGAAGCAGGTGGCTTTGCAGGCGGGGGTATAAACTTTGATGCAAAGATTAGGAGAAACTCTACTGATCCTGCCGATCTATTCTATGGGCATATTGGGGGCATGGATACCTTTGCCAGAGCCTTGATAGTAGCGGATGAAATACTAAATAAATCAGACTATACTTTATTAAGGTCAGAACGTTATGCTAGTTTTAATATAGGAACAGGTAAGGACTTTGCTACTGGGAAATTAACTTTGGAAGACTTAAGAAATTATGCAGTAGCTCATGGAGAGCCTGAAGTAAAAAGTGGCAAACAAGAATACTTAGAAAATATTATTAATAGGTTTATATAAACCGTTTAATTAAAATGAATAAAAAAAGTGCAAATTACTTTGCACTTTTTTTATTCATACCATACCAACCACAATATTTTTGAAACTAAGTTTTGTAAAGGGTGTACTGCTCTTATAAAAATAGTATTAAAAATATATTTACTGTGTAGTATTTATTATTTACAAAATATACCAAAAGGTTTATTATTCTTTATATTGCGATATACAATTTATCAAGCACCTTCAATTAAATAAGCATTAACGAGTAATCGCAAAAAATATCATCATCATTTAAAAACTTTTCTATTTTGAATCAAATTAATATAAATTTAATTGCACTTTTTTTACTTTTTGGTATCCTTTTATTTCACCAAATTGGTGTAAAAGTTGGGTTGTACCGTAAAAGGCTTTCTCCAGATTCTAAGTCCGAAGGTATAGGCCCTTTAGAGAGTGCTTTATTCGGCTTGTTGGCATTATTATTATCCTTTACGTTTAATATATCCAATTCAAAATATGAGGCACGAAAAGCGCTGATTATAACCGAATCGAATAATATATTTTCTACTATTCAGCGGTTAGATTTATATCCAGATAGTATACGTACTGAATTAAGGAATGATCTTCGGCAATACTTAGACCTTAGAATTTTATATTATAATGCTGGTGAAGACTATGGGAAAGTTAACCAAGATCATATTGCTGCCCAGCAAATGTTAAATAAGATTTGGGGAAGGGTAGTACAAATTTCAAAACAATCACTTCTTTCAAGGGAAACTTCAAGGGATGGTCTAATGGCAGCAGCAATATCTGCTATGCGCAATTCAATGAGCGATAGAGATGTGGCAAGGGCGAATGTGCCTATGCCAATAATCCTGTTATTATTCGGGCTCTGTTTATTAGATAGTTTTATTATTGGCTATTCTAAAAAAGAAAAAAGAAGTGATTGGGTCATTTTAACCTTTTTTACGCTAATGATGGTTGTGTCAATTTATACCATAATGGATTTAGACCGACCAATTTCTGGCATAATAACAACAGACCATTCAAACGAAAAAATGATTGAGTTAAAAGATATGCTTAAAGATTAACTAGCAGTAGCTGTTGATTAGGTAATAGATCTATTGATAGAGCATGATAGGAATGCAAATGGGTGCAAAATATACAATGCAATTATTCCAATATCCTGGCAAAATGATTCTGTAGATGATCGCGCATGCCAATTCTAAATGCATCGGGTGTGCCGTTTTCAAGAATATCAACTAAGCCTTTATGCGACACAAATGTGTTTAGTGTAGTTTGCTTTTTTAGTAAACCACTATTATGTACATAATCAAAAACTGGAAGTAATAATTTCTGAAACTTTTTTAGTGTTTCGTTACCTGTGATTTCGTATAGCTTACCATGAAAAGCAATTTCATAGTCAATATTGAATAAATAATATTGTGGTGTGGGAGGTTCATTGGCTACAATTTTTTTTAATTCTTCAATATCAACTTTAGTAATCCGCTTAAATAAAAAATCAGCCATTCCAATTTCAAGTACAAGGCGTAACTCAAACATTTCTTTTAGGGTATCTTGGTCAAGGATATGAGGATTCATACTTCTACCCATGATGCCAAATAAATCAGGGCTTGTAATAACAGCACCCTTTTTTTTTCTTGAATTAATTAGGCCCATCAATCTTAATCTTAATAAGGCTTCTCTAATTACAGTTCGGCTTACCCCCAGGCTTTCTGCTAGTTCCATTTCTTTAGGAATACTGTCGCCAATCTTAAGCTTTCGCTCTTGTAAAAGTTTTACCAAACTGGCTTCAACCTTGTCAACAAGCGAACTGGTATCAATTGATTTTAAGCTATCTTTTATTATCGCAAGTGTCATTTAATGAATTATGTATTACTTAACAAATCTACAAATTAGAATTACTTTTTAAGGATAAAATTTTAATACATTGAAAATCAATGTATTAAAAGAGTATAAAAATAAATTTGGCAAATTGAGTATAAAAAATTTACCTTTATTATGTCATACATAATAAAATATATAATTGCTATGCTACCAAAATTTAACTACTTAAAATGCCTTTTTACTATTTTAGGTCTATGCCTATTTACAATAGTTCAGGCCCAAAACAAAGCTATTTCAGGAAAAATTTTTTCCGAAACAGATAACAAACCACTTTCGGGAGTTACTGTTACTATTAAAGGAAAAACGGCTGTGTCATTAACCAACGACAATGGCGAATTTTCACTTAAAGTAAATGAAGGAGATGTAATAGTTTTTACCTACAGCGGATATACATCGCAATCTGTTAAAGTAGGTAAGCAAACTAATCTTTTTATTACCATGAAATCAGAAGCTACCAACTTAGGGGAAGTGGTAGTGGTAGGTTATGGTACCCAATCTCGTAGAAATATTACTAGTGCCATCGGTAAATTGGATACCAAAACATTGGAAACTGCTCCATTATCCAATATTGGAACTGCCTTACAAGGAACAGTTGCTGGAATACGAGTAGTAAATACATCGGGTACGCCTGGTGCATCGCCATCAATTTTGTTGCGTGGCGGGGCTTCAATTAATAGTCCTGGCTCGCCACTAGTTGTGGTTGATGGAATAGTAAGATCATATAGTGATATTGCGGCTGAAGATATCGCATCAATTGAATTGCTAAAAGATGCAGCTTCAACAGCTATATATGGTGCAAGAGCAAATAATGGTGTTATTTTAATTACTACTAAACAAGGCAAAGCAGGTACTGCACAGGTTTCTTATAAATTTACAGAAGGATACAATAAAAACAGAGCTGAATATAGCTACTTGAATGCAAAAGATTATATCTATTACAATCGTTTGGGCAATCTTAATTCTCAAAGAACACTTGCACAGGTTAATTCATCTAGAGGATATGGTTTATTAACTGATGCGGCTAACTTAGCATTATTTGATATTAGAAGCTATAATGCTGGTAACAGTAATTTATTAACTCAAGGATGGGATACCCTTACCGATCCTTATGGAGGAACAATTATTTTTAAAGATCATGGAAACGAAATAGAAAACGTAGTGTTTAGAAATACTAAAACTCATGATCATTATTTAAACGTAAGTGGTGGTAATGATAAAGGGAAATATTTTGCAAGTTTCGATTCCTATAAAGAAGATGGTATTATTGTAGGATCTGATTATAAGCGCTACTCAGGCAATATCAACGGTTCTTATAAAGTAAGATCTAATGTGGAAGTAAGTACAGGAGCAACATTCTCTACTTCATCACAAATAGGTGTGGTTGGTGGAGAAGTTAATACCATATACCGCAATCTTTCTTTATGGCCTACCATGAATGCATGGTTGGATACTGCAAAAACTTTACCTAATCCGGGCAATGGAATTTCCGATGGCAATCCGCTATATTGGCTAGCCAAAACAATTAGAAATAATGAGGTAAACAGAATTACTGCTAATGCGGCTGTTAAATATGATATCATTAAAGGGCTGTATGTAAAACTTACTGGCAATGCTTATCTGTTTGAGAATACTAATGAATCCTTTACAAAAGCCACTCAAACTTATACACAGCTATATACAACTCCACAAGCATACAATACCAGTCGCCCTGCTTCATTCGCTTATGGTAGAACGGTACAAAAACAATTCAATGCTATTGTAAACTATACTAAAACTTTCTTTAATAAACATAATGTAAATGCCATGTTGGGTGCTGAATCATTTGGGCAAAAATCACTTAGTACTCAGGTATCGGGTACGGGTGCCCCAACTGATGATATTGCAACAGTAAATGCTTCTACAACTTTTGCAGCAGGAAGTAATTTTTCTTCTAAAAGCGAAAATCGTATTATCTCTCATTTTGGAAGATTGAATTATGATTATGACCAAAAATATTTACTAACTATGGTCTATAGGCAAGATGGTATTTCTAGCCTTGCAGAAAAAAACAGGTGGGGATTTTTCCCAGGTATGTCTGCAGGTTGGAATGTGCACAATGAGCAATTTTTTAAGAAAAGTTTTGTAAAGAAATATATTTCTTCGTTGAAGCCTCGCATCAGCTATGGTGTAAATGGTAACGTGGCTGGTATTGGCGATTATGAAGTTCAAGGAGCATATGGATCACAAGGAAACTATAACGGGACTCTTGGCTTTTTAAATACAGGTGTAATTAACAGCCAACTTAGATGGGAAAAAAGTAAAACAACAGATGTAGGTTTTGATGTAGGAATATTGAAAAACAGGATTACGCTAATGTTTGATTATTACGATAGAAAAACTAGTGATCTGTTAACCAATCTTACCTTACCAAGTTATGTAGGCTTTTCTTCTATAAGAACCAACTTGGGAACTTTTCAAAATAAAGGCTATGAGTTTTCTTTAAATGCCAGCATTATTAAAAATCCAAATGGACTTAGCTGGGATGCAAGTGCAAATATTGCATTTGTAAAAAATAAAATATTACAATTACCATATAACGGTAATGATAATAACAGACAAGGTGGATTACAACTATATGATGCCGCTCAGGGTAAAGTAGTATGGGTTGGCGGTTTACAAGAAGGACAGCCTTTAGGAGCTATTTACGGGTTTAAACAAGTCTCTATTTTTAAAGATGATGCAGATATTCAAGCCAATGCTGCAAACAGGTGGGATGTAATTGCACAAATTGGTGGACCTAATCGGGCAGGAGCTAATAAAATTACTCCAGGTGATGTAAACTGGATGGACATTGATAAAAATGATACTATTGATTCAAGAGACCAGGTATATCTTGGCAATGTAAATCCGAAATTTACAGGTGGGTTCTCCACATCGGTATCTTACAAAAACTTCTCTTTTTACGCTCGCTTCGATTTTGCAGTAGGCCATACTATTTATAATGACCAAGTAGCTCGTATTTTGGGTAATTATCAAGGCACTTATAATTATATTGATTTGCAAAAACAAGCATGGTCGCCTACTAATACGGTAACAGATATTCCTAAAGTATATTATGCCGATCAGGTGGGAGCGCCCAATGGTAAGAAAAACTATACCCGAGCAAATAATGCAGGCTCTGTATTAAATGGCAATAATTCTCATTTTTATGAAAAAGGCGATTACCTAGCCTGCAGGGAAATTACTTTGTCATATGATTTCACTAAAGCAATGCTTGCAAAAACAAAAGTAATTTCAAATCTCAGAATATTTTTAAATGCCAACAACCTGTTCTATATAACCAAGTTTAGCGGAAATTCTCCAGAGCCAATTTCTAGCGGAGTTTTTGCAGGTACTTATCCTACACCAAAATCATTGGTATTGGGGGCACAGGTTAGTTTTTAATTTATAAATAAAATAATTATGAAAAAGATAATCAATAAAATTTTAGTTTGTTTGGGAGCAATCATTTTGATGAACTCCTGTTCAAAAAAATTAGATCTGGCACCCATCAGTAGTATAAGTGATGCCAATTTTTGGAAAACAGCTGACCAATTTGATGCATTTGTTTCGGGTGTTGATAGCCGTTTTAGGAGTCATAATTCCTCCTTTCAGGCCTTGGGTGAATTGCGTTCAGATATTTTTGGAACCGAAACTGCTAGTGCCAGTGCCTTTACGGGCGAAGCTACTCAGGGACTTGAAAGAATGTGGTTACAAACACTTGACCTTGATAACGCAGGAGTTAGCAATTTTGGTGGTTTTTACAGCAATATTGTTCAATTGAACTTATTGATTGATAAATTAAATAC
>Ga0194056_10001099_pt1 | contig 14734 bp, 12 predicted proteins | sample SepL4413m_MetaG_FD_155458 | JGI IMG/M metagenome (GOLD analysis project Ga0194056, IMG submission 155458) | Anoxic zone freshwater microbial communities from boreal shield lake in IISD Experimental Lakes Area, Ontario, Canada - Sep2016-L442-13m | ecosystem: Environmental > Aquatic > Freshwater...
GGGGGACACTCAGCACGCATAGACGCAGTTTTTTGTACCCATGATGTGAGTCGACTCGACTGACGTCAGCGTCGCGACACAGCCAAACTAAGAGTGGGTGGTAGCCCGCTCGTACGAATGAAGGTCATCCCGCCGGGAGCGGCAAAGCGCTTCCAGCCCTCACAGGTCGAGGTTGCGATTTGTAAGCCGTCGTGCGGCATGAAGCCCAGCAATGACGCGGCATGAAGGCTCGCCAGTGGCAGCCCACCCCACCCGGGCCGCGACCACACATCTCGGGCGAGCGCCTCCAGTTCGGCAGTCGACGACTGGCCCGATTGTTCGGCTCTGACTCGGAATTCCTCAACCCCTGCGGCCACGATCGGGCGCACATCCCCGGCGATTCCCCGCTCGGCCGGAAGCCACGGGCCACGTGGTGGAAGCACGGCGAGCGCCGCCACCGCTCCGAGTTCATCGGGCACCGGGAACGAGCGGCTCACCCCCCAGCGACTCGGCGACACTTCGCCGAGGACATCCCGCAAGCGTCCGGCGCTCACTATCCGATCAAGCGGCTCACTCACCTCCGCGTCAAGAGGAACGGCAATGAACGACAAGCAGTCCAAGGGTGGAACGCCGTAGACGCCGAGGGATTGCCCGGCGACCTGGACGCGCACGCAGGTTCGTTCATCCCACAACATCAGCCGTCGCAGGTACGCCGCGAGATACGCGGCCTCGTCATAGCGAAGGCTCAAATGTGTCACCACGCCATTGTCGGGTGAGTTATGCACAGAGCGCCAATCGGAATTGCGGCCTTGGGGTAAGAAAACTGCCTCTATGCGTGCTGAGTGTCCCCCCATGCGGAAAGGGGGGGAGGGGTCAGGCGGTGGCGGTAGCGGTAGCGGTGGGGATGAGGTGGGCCTCGAGTGAGGCGCGCCAGAGTTCGGGAATGGGTGTACTACGGCCGGTCGTCGGATCGGTGCACACCATCGTCGCGCGACTGCGAATGGCGATCGTTGCGTCAGGGAGCGTCACCACGTGCACAATCGTGTACGACGATCGCCCAATGTGCTCGAGCCACGACTCGACCACAACGTGACCATGCGAATGCAGAATCGGCGCCGCGTAATCGACTTCATGCCGCGCGATCACTTGCCCCACGCCCTCGAACGTGACACCGGCCGAATCAGCGGTAATGGCGTACCCCAGCTCAGCGATGAGTGCGATGCGCGCTTCCTGCAAGAACTCCATGGCCCGCACATTGTTCACGTGCCCCATGAGATCGAGATCGGCCCAACGAATGGCGATCTCGTGTTGAACGGCCATTAACTGCGAGTGAGTTTGCGGTAGGTCGCACGATGAGGACGCGCCGCATCAGCACCCAGTCGGTCAATCTTGTTCTTCTCGTACGACTCAAAGTTGCCCTCGAACCAGAACCACTCCGAGTCACCTTCGTAAGCAAGGATGTGCGTGGCAATGCGGTCGAGGAACCACCGGTCGTGGCTTGTGATCACGGCACAGCCGGGGAATTCCAGCAGCGCATTCTCCAGGCTTCCGAGTGTCTCAACGTCGAGGTCGTTGGTCGGTTCGTCGAGCAGCAAGAGGTTTCCACCCTGCTTCAAAGTCAACGCCAAGTTCAGACGGTTACGCTCACCACCGGACAACACTCCCGACGGCTTCTGTTGGTCGGGGCCCTTGAAACCGAAAGCACCTACATAGGCACGCGACGGCATTTCAACATTGCCCACCTTGATCCAGTCGAGACCGTCGCTGACGACCTCCCACACATTCTTCGCAGGATCGAGTCCGCCGCGACTCTGGTCGACGTAGGACAACTTCACGGTCTCGCCGATACGCAGGTTGCCGCTGTCGGGCAGCGCCGACTTGTCGTCAGTTGCACCTTCAGCTGCGGCAACGATCATGCGGAACAGTGTGGTCTTACCGACACCGTTCGGACCGATCACACCGACAATTCCGTTACGCGGCAAGGTAAACGACAGGTTGTCGATCAGCAGGCGATCGCCAAAACCTTTGGTCAGACCCTCGGTTTCGACCACCAAACTACCCAGGCGGGGACCCGGAGGAATCTGGATTTCCTCGAAATCAAGCTTGCGAGTCTTCTCTGCTTCAGACGCCATCTCTTCGTATCGATCGAGGCGGGCACGACTCTTGGTCTGACGTGCCTTGGCGTTAGACCGCACCCACTCGAGTTCGTCGGTGAGGCGTCGGGCGAGCTTGGCGTCCTTCTGTCCTTCGACCTTCAGACGCGTGGACTTCTTTTCCAGATAAGTCGAGTAGTTGCCTTCGTAGGGGAAAGCGCGCCCGCGGTCGAGTTCAAGAATCCACTCGGCGACATTGTCGAGGAAGTACCGGTCGTGAGTAATAGCCACCACGGTTCCGGGGTACTTCTCCAGGTGCTGCTCGAGCCACTGCACACTCTCGGCGTCAAGGTGGTTCGTGGGCTCGTCCAGAAGAAGTAGATCGGGCTGCTGCAACAACAACTTGCACAGGGCCACGCGTCGGCGCTCGCCACCGGACAGCACGGTGACATCCGCCTCGCCAGGCGGGCAGCGCAGCGCATCCATCGCCTGCTCGAGTTGGCTGTCGAGATCCCATGCGTTCTTGTGGTCGATTTGTTCCTGCAGGTTGCCCATCTCGGCCAGCAGCGTGTCGAAGTCAGCGTCAGGATTGGCCATCTCGTCTGAGATTGCGTTGAAGCGATCGACCAACGCCCTCGTCACGGCCACGCCGTCTTGAACGTTGCCCAGCACAGTCTTGGTTTCGTCGAGGTCGGGCTCCTGGGCGAGCATCCCGACGGAGTAGCCCTGGCTGAGCAATGCGTCACCGTTGGACAACTGCTCAGTGCCCGACATGATCTTGAGCAAACTCGACTTACCAGCACCGTTGGGGCCAACCACACCGATCTTGGCGCCGGGAAGGAACGACAGCGTCACGTCGTCAAGAACGACCTTTTCGCCGTGCGCTTTGCGTGCCTTACGAAGGACGTAAATGAACTCAGCCATGAGGGGAAGCCTAGTCGGCAGGGGGCCCAGGCTGCGGTCCCGGTCCGAGACGCACCCGCTGGGCCCACGCCACAGCGACAATGATCACGGTGGTCGCTGCCAGAGTGCCCCAGGTGACTATTTCCCCGAGCAACAGCACCGACCAGACGAGCGTCAATGGCGCCTGCAGTTGCTGCATCTGCGCGCCCCGGGCAACTCCCGCCTCCGCCAGTCCCCGGTACCACGCGAAGAATCCGAGGTACATCGACGACAGACCCAAGACAGCGAGGCCGAAAAGTGACTGCGCGGTCACGGTGTGCGAATCGCTCGTCGCAAGCCAGATAATGACGGAAAGGGGGATCGTCAGCGGTAACGCCAGTACAACAACCCACGAAATCACCTGCCAGCCGGGCATGATCCGAGTGAGTACAGCCCCTTCGACGTAGCACCACGAGGATGACAACACCGCAAGAACGATCAGTACGTCCGCGACAGCGTCACCGCCCGAAAGTCCGCCTCGTGAAAGAGCGAAGACGATGAGCGCCAGAGTGCCTAGACCAGCCGCGTACCAAAACTGGCGCGGCATGATCTCCTTGGTACGCAGCACCGCGAGAACGGCAGTGGTCAGTGGCATGATCGCAGCGATCACAGCGGTGTGCGCGGATGTGGTGCGCTGCAAGGCCAAGGCGATCAGTATTGGCCAGCCAAATACCGCTCCTGCCATGGTGTAGAGCAGCGGGCGATACAGCGAGCGGTGTGGCCACGGCACCCGCTTCACCAGAAGAACAACCAGCGCTACCAGACCGGCGATCACAGCCCGAGCCGTTGCCGTGAAGAAGGGCGAGAAGCCTTCCAAAGCCCAGACAGTCATCGGCAATGAGAAGGAGAAGAGCACTACTCCGAGAAACGCCCACCCTAGGCCACCACGATGCGGCGAGAGGGCTGCACCAGGAGTGCTCACACAGTGACTATAGGCAGGATTGACTCACCACGACTTGAGTAACGTTCGTCGAATCCGCATCACTGCGAAGTGTCACGCGCCTCATACAGCCGGCCGAGTACCGCCGCGGTTACCACCCGCGGGGTGTCCGACGTGCGCGGCCGCCACGCGCATGGCGATGCGATGACCGTCGGGGCTGCGGGTCACGGCAGCCAGGAAGTCGTCGCGGTCGACAACAAGCAGTCGCGTAGGTTCCATCACCGTAACCGTGGCCGAACGCGGCATATCAAGCAGCAATCCGACCTCACCGAATCCGGCACCGGGCTTCAACGTGCCTCGAATGCTCCCATCGACCGAGAGTTGCAGCGAACCCGATTCGACGATGTAGTACGAATCTCCCTCAGTTCCCTGCTCGATGACCACTCCCCCAGGTTCCCACTCTTCCCAGTCCGCCGTGTTCGACAAGCGATCGAGGGCGGCCGGGCGCATGGGCTTGAGGAATGAGATTCCACGGAAGAGCGCGAGCACATCGGTACGGAACAGCGCGCGGTCGTCGAGCGCACGCAGCAACGGCCATGCCGCGAGCGCAAGAATCGCTAACCCTAGGCCCAGCGGGACGTACGCACCGGCCGGACCGAACCAACCGATCAAGTACGGGACGCCAATGGTGCCGATGGCATAGCCCAACAGCATCACTGCTTCCCAGACCGCGAACACTCGCGCCAGCACCGCATCATCGGTCGCTCGTTGCATGAGCGTTTCCGACGCGAGACCGGCGAAGCGTTCACCGAGTCCAAAAACGGCGACCAGCGCGAACGCAGGAATCAGTGCATGAACCCCGGAAACAGCGATCAACGGCAGCGATCCGATGACCAAACCCCACACCAAGGGCGGTGCCAGTCGGCGACGGAATGCCAGGCTCGCCCCAAGCAGCGCGCCGGCAAGCGACCCGAGGCCGACACCTCCCACGAAGAATCCTTGCGCGGCTTCATCACCACCAAGGACCTCGGCGACGTAATCGACCCCGAGAATCTCGAGAGCACCGGTCACGATGTAGACGGCGCCACTTAACGCCAGCAACGCCAACACCGACACGTCGGAGCCCACATGACGTATCCCAGCAAATGCCTCGCGCAGCGGGCCTTCGCTCTCTTCGGCGGAAACTGGCAGATGCAGGCGGACGCACAACGCCGTCGAAATCAGCATCGCCACGGCCGCAGCAACCGCGAGCGCCCAGGACCCAAACGTTGCGGCCGCGAGCCCGGCCAAGGTCGGTCCGGCAAACGCGCCGATTCCCCCTGCGAACGCCGTGGCACTGTTGGCCCACACCAAGGCCTGAGGGGTTGAGCTCAATTGCGGAAGCGACGCGTAGTGAATCGGACGCGCCACCGAGATGGTCACCGTTACGGCACCGGCACACACCACAATCGCAGCCAAGGACGCATCGCTGTAGAGCAGGAAAGCCAATGCCGCCACGATGAGTGCCGTCACGAAGTACGCGCCCGCCAGAGCCGTGCCGCGGGGGAAGCGATCGCCCACTGATCCGAGAAGGGGTGCCAAGATGGCGGCCGGCAGCAGCGACAGCCCTGTGGCCAATCCGGCTGCCGACGCCCCGCCACGCTCGTACGCGAACAGCAAGACCGTGACCCAAACGCCCACTTCCACCGTTGCCATCAGCGCAGAGGCAACAACAACCCGATGGACCCTCCAATCAGAGCGTTCGGAGGGGCTGGTGTTCACAATAATTCAGGCTAGCCGCCACCACGACACGGCTGCACACGGCCTCAGGCAGCAACCTCCACATTCACCGACGGCGCACCCTCCGGCGCTGCCACCTCGGGCGCAGGCTCGCGACGCGTACGCTCGAACGCCGACGTACCGCGGCCAAGGTCGTGGCCGACCGAAGAGGCTTCAACCTCGACGCTGATGGCCGCCCGCCCCTGCGAGTCGACGTACTCACGCACGCGCAAACGGCCGACGACCACCACCGGATCACCCTTGTGAATCGACGCGAGCACGTGATCGGCCAACGCCCGCCAACAACTCACACTCAGAAACGAAGTATCGAGATCTTCCCAGCGATTGGACTCACGGTTGAAGCGACGAGTTGTGGCGGCCATGCGGAAACTTGCCACGTGGTGTCCGGTTTTCGTGACGGCACTGCGCACGTCACTCACCGCGTTTCCGACAACAGTGCAGTGGATCTCGTTCATGAACTCCCCCATTTCAGCAAAGATGTGAGCGGCCATCATGCCGAGTCCGAGAAGCCGCCCGCTGTCAGCAAGGCCAACCTGTGGATACACCTACGCGGGGCAGATACCTGTGCGTAACTTCTTCCACGTCGGTGCATCCACCGCGCCGGTCACCTTCGCACCCGACCGCATTTGAAAAGCCTTGAGTTGCGCCTGCGTGACGTCACCAAACTGCCCATCAACGGAAATCTTCACCGGGTCGCCTTGGTTCAACGCATACTGGGCCAGTAACACGGGAGGCACCTCGTAGGTCGTGGTCGTTACGTCAGGAAGTGCGACCATGGAACACAACACCGAGTAGGCCGCTGCACCGAACTGCTCCGACTCAGGGTCGAAGTCAACGAGTGAAGCGAGTACGGGGATCCCTGTGGCACCACCCCCGCAGACTGACTGTTCGAGTAGTTGCCAGGTTTCCGGTCCGACACGCGAATCAAGTTTGATCCCGTTGGAATTCTGAAGCTCGCGAACCGCGGCTTGAGTCTGCGCCGTGAACCAACCATCTATTTCGCCGGCGTTATACCCGGCTGCTGTCAAAGCCCACTGCACGCGCGCAATGCCCAACGTGCGAGCAGGTCCGGGTGCCACGACCGCCTTCTTGACTGTGTAACAGAGGAAGGCGCGCGACTGAATCGCAAACTCCGGCGAGGCGGTATTGATGTTGGCCAACGGGTCATTCGCTGAGGGACTCGGCGTGGCTGGACGTGCGGTGATGCTCGGTGTCGGGGTGCTCGACTTCGAAGGTTGCGGCTGCGGTGGTGGGGTGTAGTCGCCCGCGACGAAGAAGAACCCGGCGAAGAGTCCCCCTGCAAACAGCAACCCAGCGAGCACAGCAAGCCACAGCAGCACTGTTGTCGACGCGCTGCGCCCACTTAGCGGTCCCTCGCCCACGGAATGAAGGCTATGCCCCGGGGCCAGTACGGTGAGCGTGTGACTCGCCACATTCATCGCGCGTGGTGGGTTGCCCTTGTCACTTTCCTCGTCTTACTTGCATCCGCCGCGTTCCGATCAACCTTCGGCGTAATGCTCGTTCCCATCGAAGACGAACTCGGATGGAGTCGCGCAGCAACGAGTTTGGCCGTCTCGGTCAACCTTGTCTTCTACGGGCTCACAGCTCCCTTCGCTGCGAGTTTGATGGAACGCTTCGGAGTACGACGCATCGCCGTGCTCGCCCTCACCTTCATCGCGCTCGGAACCGGACTCACGACGGTGATGACGGCGCAGTGGCAGCTGGTGATCTTGTGGGGTGTGTTTGTCGGCCTCGGAGTTGGATCAACCGCACTGGTGTTCGGTGCGCTCATGGCCAACAGGTGGTTCGTCGCGCATCGCGGCCTCGTACTAGGAATCTTCGGCGCTGCGTTCTCGATGGGACAACTGGTCTTCCTGCCCGCCATTGCACACCTTGTCGACGACCGCGGCTGGCGCAGTGCCTCACTTGTGATTGCCGGAATGTGCCTGCTGCTCATTCCTCTGGCCATCGCCGTACTGCGCGACCGGCCTTCCGACGTCGGGCTACGCCCGTATGGCGCAACCGGCGAACCGACTGCGGAAGAACTTGCCGGTCGCACCACCGGCTCGGGCTGGACCGCGGCCGCGGCGGCAATCCGAGTACTGATGCATGCATCGCGCACGTTGCCCTTCTGGCTTCTCGCCGGCACCTTCTTCGTCTGCGGTTGGACTACGAACGGAATCATCAGCACCCACTTCGTTCCAGCAATGCACGATCACGGCATGGGGGCGACCACCGCAGCATCACTACTAGCGATCGTGGGTCTGTGCGACATCATCGGAACGATCGGCTCGGGTTGGCTGACCGACCGCATCGATCCACGCATTCTGCTCGCCGTCTATTACGTACTGCGAGGGATCGCGCTACTACTGACACCTCTCGTTCTCGGCCCCGATATCGAGCCGCCGCTCGTACTCGTACTCATCCTGTTCGGCCTCGACTGGGTCGCCACAGTGCCACCGACCGCGGTGCTGTGTCGCCGCATCTACGGCACGGTGAGCGGAACGGTGGTGTTCGGCTGGGTCTTCGCCGCGCACATGATCGGCGCCGCGGTCGCGGCAACCGCGTCAGGCTGGATTCGCTCGGCGCAGGGCAACTACTCGAGTGCATGGTGGCTTGCAGGAGCCCTCGCGGTGGCCGCCGGATTCGCCGCTCTCGCCATTCCCCGGGTTACCATCCCCGATCCCCTCCTTGTGCCTGATCGGACTAACGCATGAATCTGCTCGTACGCAATGCCCGCATCTGGACCGGCGACGTCGAACATCCCGAGGCCACGGACGTATTGATCGAGGATGGGCGAATCACTGCGATCGGAGGCTCTGAGGTCGCGGCGACCGCTCCGGCAGGCACTCCCGAACTTGATGCCGCGGGCCGGCGCGTCACCCCCGGATTCATCGACAGCCACAATCACCTGCGGCTGGGCTCAGGTGAAGGCGCGGTGCAACTCGCGGGCGCCAAGTCGATCGATGAAATCCGTGCGCGCATTGCCGCATGGCTCGATGAGAATCACGATGCCACGTGGGTGCACGGTGAAGGCTTTGACTACGCCGCCATTCCCGAAGGTCGCCATCCTCGAGCTGACGACCTCGACGGTGCCACGCGCGGATTGCCCACAATGCTGCTCGACTACAGCGTGCATGCCGCGTGGTTCAACCGCGAGGCACTCGCCGCTCTCGGCGCCGATGCGCAATCACCCACGGCGCCCTTCGGCACTTACGAAGTCGACGACGCCACAGGCGAACTCACCGGGTATCTCGCCAACTTCGCAACCGCCGGAATCTCGCGCGCCGGTCAGGCGGCACTCGAGCGCGTCGTGCCCGCGTATAGCCGCGACGCGCAGTACGCGCGAGTGCGTTCGGCGTTAGCGATGGCGGCACGCTATGGGCTCACCACCGTGGTCGAACCACAGAACTCTGTCGACGACATCGAACTGTTTGAACGAGCACGGGCCGAGGGCGTACTGCACTCGCGCGTCGTGGCCGCTCTCTTCCATCCCTCAGGAACTTCCGAGTCCGAGATTGACGAACTCGCACACGTGATTGCCTCACGCAGTAGCGACCGCATCACTCTCGGTCCCATCAAGCTCTACATAGACGACATCGTCGAACCCCACACGGCCGCGATGATCGAGCCCTATGCGAACCGCCCCGACACCAGCGGCCGCACCTACTACGAGCCCCGCGAATTCGGCGAGGTGATCGCGCGACTCGACGCCCGCGGATTGCAGTGTTTTGTTCACGCAACTGGCGACCGCGGCATCCGTGTGGCTCTCGATGCGTTTGAATACGCCCGTCAGGTGAATGGTCCTCGCGACAGCCGCCACCAGATCGTGCACGTCGAGTGCCTCGACGCGGCAGACATTCCTCGCTTCGCTGAACTTGGCGTGGTGGCATGCATGCAGCCGCGCCACTGCGCGCCCGAGATCGTCGAAGAATGGCGCGACAATGTCGGCGACACGCGCTGGCGCTACGCCTGGCCCATGAGCAGTCTCGCCGAATCGGGCGCCACTCTGGCGTTTTCCAGCGACTGGAACGTAGCCGAAATGAATCCCATGATCGGTATCTATACAGCGGTAACGCGAGCCTCCCTTGACGGAACGCAGTCGTGGATCCCACAGGAGTGCATCAGTGTCGAGCAAGCCCTGCGCGCATATACAGCGGGCAGTGCGTTCGCCAATTTCGTTGACACCGATCGAGGGGTGCTCGCTGTCGGGATGCTCGGGGACTTAGTCGTGTTGTCCGCTGACATTCTCGCGGCCGAACCGGAAGCAATACGCGACACGAGAGTCGACGTCACCGTCGTTGGCGGTCAGGTCGTGTGGGACACACGGTAGTTCTCAGCAGGTGAGCCTCGAGGCTCTGACAGAATCGGTACGTACCGTCTCGCCGGTGCCATGCGCCCGTAGCTCAACGGATAGAGCTACTGGTTTCTACCCAGTCGGTTGGGGGTTCGAGTCCCTCCGGGCGCACTTTTTGTGAGGGGAATCAGCACGTGTTCCCCCATACACTCACGTGGCAGTCGTGCGGCGTCCGCGATGACGGGGCGCCGCCATTCGTTCTCCTCGAAACCGGACGTCGTCCACACCACTACTCGACGACATACGCCAGCGGGCAATCGGATGAACGCTCCCTCCAGCGAGCCGTTCAAGACGAGACAATCGGAGGGTGTGAGCCGCAGGCAAGCGATCGGCTCCTGATCGGGGACGAGTCACCATGACCGGGGCAAGTATTCGATCCGCCACGACAGGGACGCGACGCCGCACCGGCCTGACGATCTCAGAAGTTGAACGCCGCCAGAGTGAATTCGGCCCGAACGAAGTTCAACAGCGCGCCCGAATTTCCGTTTGGGCCAGCATCCTTGCCCAACTACGCGACCCCCTCATCATCGTGTTGCTACTGGCCTGCGCCCTGACTGCTCTCACCAGCGATCTGACCGATGCCCTCGTCATTGCACTTGTCGTCATCGTTAACACCACGGTCGGAGTGGTTCAGGAAATCCGCGCCGATCACGCCGTGACCGCGCTCGCCCAACTCAGTGCGCCGATGGTGCGGGTGCGCCGAGACGGTAAGGACGTGTCAGTGCCATCGAGAGACATCGTCCCCGGTGATCTGGTGTTGCTCGGTGAGGGCGACATTGTTCCTGCCGACGGGATTCTCGCTGAAGCATCGGGGCTTCTCATTGACGAATCGGCACTGACTGGCGAGTCGGTGGCAGTGGGCAAACAATCAGCAACCTCAGAGAGTCCGGGCGAAACGGTGTCGGCCGGCACCGTGGTAGTCAAAGGCCGAGCCGAGGTCGAGGTGACTGACACGGGTGCCGCCAGCGCACTCGGGCAGATCGCTGCACTTCTCGACACGCGCCTCGAGCCCACACCGCTACAACGCCGACTCTCCGATCTCGGCAAGGTTCTCGCAATCATCGCAATCGCACTCTCGGCACTGGTGATGCTGCTTGGCCTCCTTCGTGGGCAGCCCCTAGAACTCATGTTGGTGACGGCCATCAGTTTGGCCGTCGCGGCGGTACCTGAGTCGTTGCCAGCAGTGGTCACCTTTGGACTTGCCCTCGGGGCGCGCCGCATGGCAAGCCGCAATGCCATCATCCGGCGCCTTCCCGCGGTAGAGACTCTCGGATCAGTCACCGTGATTGCCACAGACAAGACCGGAACTCTCACCGAAGCGCTGATGGTGGTCGAGGAGATCTGGATCCCGATTCGACGCAACAGCATCGTGACGGTGTCAGGCGATGGCTATCGTCCCAGTGGTGACTTCATCGCCGGGGGCGCCACCGTCGACCTCACCTCATCACCTGAACTGATCGAAATCCTCCGCGCCTCGGCGTTGTGCAATGACTCAGCTCTCGTGCCGCCCGACGGGCCTAGCGCACCATGGACAGGCCTCGGCGATCCTACGGAAATCGCACTACTGTCCGTCGCAGCAAAGGCAGGAATTGCACAGGACGAACTGCAACGCGAATATCCACGAGTCGATGAAGTTCCTTTCGATAGTGCAGACCAGTGCATGAGCACGGTGCACATGGTGACGTCCGACCCCCAACGTCTGCTCGCGGTAACCAAGGGTTCCATCGAGGCCCTGCACAGGCGCTACGGCCGCGGCATTCATGCTCCGTTGTGGCAAGAGGCCGAGCGTCAAGCAGCAACCCTTTCGAACCGCGGATTTCGGGTCATTGCAGTCGCGGCCGGTGATGCGGCAAGTGACAACTGGCACAGCATCGATCAACGCCTGCTCGGCTTAGTCGCCATGAATGACCCGGCGAAACCAGCGGCACGCACCACGATTTCGGAATGCATCGCGGCCGGAATTACTCCTGTGTTGATCACTGGCGATCACGCTGCGACAGCGTTTTCGATCGCTAAGCGCGTCGGCATTCTGCCTAGCGATGCTCCATCACATACTGACACCGTCGTTACAGGCGCACAGCTCGCCGAAGTCGGTATTGGCGATGTCTCCGCAGTGCGGGTTTTCGCACGCACTACGCCCACCCAAAAACTCGACATTGTTCAAGCGTGGCAAGACCGCGGCGCAGTGGTCGCGATGACCGGAGACGGAGTCAATGATGGACCGGCCCTGCGCCGTGCCGACATTGGTGTGGCCATGGGTCACCGCGGCACTGAGGTTGCACGGCAGGCGGCCGATCTTGTGCTCGCGGACGACGATCTGGAAACAGTGGTCGCGGCCGTGGAAGAAGGTCGAAGGGTGTACGCCAACATCCGACTGTTCTTGGTATTTGGACTGTCAGGGGGCGCCGCAGAAATCCTCGTCATGCTGTTCGGGCCGTTACTCGGGCTCACCGTGCCACTTCTCGCCGCCCAAATCCTGTGGATCAACCTCCTGACGCACGGCCTGACCGGTGTTGCCCTCGGCGCTGAACCTGCGTCGCCAGATCTAATGCGGCAAGGGCCCCGCCCGCCTCAAGAGAGCGTGCTCGGCAACGGGCTGTGGCAGCGCGTGATACTCACCAGCATCGTGCTTTCCGTAGCCACGCTCGCGCTTGGCGTGTGGGCGTATGGCACTGCACGCCCATGGCAGACGATGGTCTTTCTTTCACTGGTCTCCGTGCAACTCGGTGTCGCGGTTGGGCTACGACCGAAAGTACTCACCACCAGCAACCTATTCCTGCCCCTCGCACTTGTGACATCACTTGCATTGGCTCTGGCTGGCGTGTATCTCCCACCATTGCAAGAACTATTAGGCACCATGTCATTGGTTGCTGCGGATGCAACTATCGCGGTGAGCACCCTCATCATTGGTTGGGCAGTGGCGCGTCTCACCCGACCACGCAGCCGCGTGCGATCGAGTGGCACGCCTGTGATGCCAGACCGCGTCGACACCATGAGTACGCCCGCGGCGAGTTAACTCACGCGGACGAGGAAACCACACAACATCGCGTTCGTTTGCCGCCTTGGCCAAGTTTTTCGCGCCTGATCGCGGACTGCTCAACGAGCCGGGTGATGATGTCGCCGCTTACCTGCCGTTTGTGAAAACATTGCGCTACCGTGAGGCCGAGCCCGCATCTCGTCGATGAACGGAGAGGACACGATGTCTACACGAGTGTTCAGTTTCTACCGCCTCAACGAGGGAGTAGACATCGATGAGTTCATGGCCTGGTCACGGCGAGTCGATCAGCCCACCTGTCAACGCATGGAGTCCTGCCTGTCGTTCGAGGTGTTCCTGGTTCGAGGCGAGAAGCGCGGCCAAGACTTCTACGACGTGGTTGAGGACATCGAGGTTGAGAGCTGGGAGGCGTGGCAGGACACTCTCACCTCACCCGAGTTCGAGCAGGTCTCGATCGACTGGCCCAAGTACGGCGACGAGTCTTCTCTCCTCATTGTCCACTGCGACAAGATCTAACTCCTTCCACTTCCGTAACCCGGCCCCCGGAGGCTTTCATGGGACTGAAGATTCATCACATCAACACCGGCCAGCTGCAGAACTCCCTCCCGACCTCGCTACTCAACAGTGCGGCGAGCCCTGACCTGCCCTACGAAGAGCGGCTGCCGTACGGGTGGCGTACGGATATCGTCCGTGAGACAGGGGAGATTCAAGACGGGGTGATGATTCCGGTACCGGTGTGGCTGCTCGAGGGCACGGACAAGGTGACCATCATCGACACGGGACTGGGTGACGCCGATGAGGTGTCGGCGATGCAAAAGCGATACGGCGTCAACGTGCTGACCACGAAGACCGAAGAGGAAGACCTGAAAGTGGGGCTTGCCCGTCATGGCCTCAAGCCTGAGGACATCGAGGTTGTCGTCCTCACGCACTTGCACTTCGATCACGTAGGCAACAACGAGATGTTCCCGAACGCGAAGTTCGTCGTGCAGAAGGATGAGCTCCCACAGGGTCTGACGCCGCCGAGCTTCTGCATGTACTACTACCCCGAGTACGCCTACAAGATTAAGGACGTCCAAGACCGGCTGACCATCATCGACGGCGACTACGAACTCGACGATCGCGTTAAGCTGGTGAAGATCGGTGGACACACCCCCGGGTGCCAGGTGGTGATGGTCGAGACCGGCGAGGGCACGGTGTGTCTCACCAGCGACATCATGTACAACTACAGGAACCTCGAACTCAACTGGCCGACCGGATCTTGGTGGAATATCCAGGAACTGATGGCCGGCTACGACCGAATCAGGCGAGAAGCAGACATCATCATTCCCGAGCACGACTGGAAGTTCCTGTCTCTCTATCCCAGCGGCACCGTCGGCTGACGCGTTTGCAGAATGAGGCGTTCGCGCTGGGCGAGTGCGGGCGCACTTTTCGCGACGGGAATCTGCGGTCGGGAGTCACCAGGAGGTACATCTCGTCTGACGCCTCCCACAGCGCCCGATACGTTCACCTCATTAGCACTCAACGCCGACCGAGAGAGACCCGATGACCGCCACACCGCCCGAGACAGGCATGGGACCCGAGACTCCCGTCACGTCCACCCGATCGGCCAAACGCACTCGTCGAATGATTGTCGTCGGCGCCCTGGCTCTCGTACTCGTCGCCGGCGCAGTGCTCGTCGGAGTCAGAACCGCCGGTACACGGTCAGGCGC
>Ga0194056_10001105_pt1 | contig 14695 bp, 16 predicted proteins | sample SepL4413m_MetaG_FD_155458 | JGI IMG/M metagenome (GOLD analysis project Ga0194056, IMG submission 155458) | Anoxic zone freshwater microbial communities from boreal shield lake in IISD Experimental Lakes Area, Ontario, Canada - Sep2016-L442-13m | ecosystem: Environmental > Aquatic > Freshwater...
TACCAAGTAAGATTATGGAATATGTATTATAATAATTTAAAACACTGTGGACTGGACGGGTTAACCCCTAACCAAGCCATCAGACCAAAAGTGCAAAATGTCCGTACCTAATACAGCTACTTTTGCGCGCCTACGATTGCGCATCTTCGAGCCACCCAGAGATAAAAAAAATGGACAAGTGCTTTTGGCACCTGTCCAGACTAACTATAGTGTGTCTCTTAGCACACGTGATGAATCGATATCGTCAACGCCATACAGGTAGACAACAAATGACCAGGTATCCATGCCCCCCATATATTTGTTGACGGACAGAGAAAGATTGGTGCTTGGTATCATATAAGTTGTGCCAAGCTTAAAGTAGTCCTTCCGAGCATTGCGCCCATGTGCCATCGAGACATCAACAGGAGTATCGCCGATTCGTTGGGCTATGCCTAGCTCATAATTAGCGAAACCTTTATTATGACTAGATACGGGCACAAACCCATCAATCTCAGCTAAAAATAATGTTTTCGCATTTCCTGAGTAGTAAGCCTTGGCGTTCAGATTTACAAATGTGCCGTTGTCCCAAATTGAAGATTTCGGACGATAGGACAAGCCTGCGCTTGTGAACAAAACAGACTTTTCAGCAATTGTGCTCGACACCGCTGCTCTAGCAACATAGAGCTTACGATTCGTGCCAGAATCTTTTACAAGCACAGCAACGCTATCGCCTATTAGTCCCGAGTAGCTAAAACTTGTTTCGCCATTTCGAAAATCGATTACCTCGTCAGCGAAACTTCCAATCGAAGCCACAGCTACCAGGGCTATGGTCAGTGCCAATAAGGTGAGCTTTCTCATACTCCCCTCCTAAACGTGAATTGTACTCTCGTACAATCGGCACAGTAACACAAAAATGTACTATTGGCAATAGCAAAAGAAATGATAAGGGGATTACATTGTCAGCAAAAAGACTAGAAGATATGGGGATATATAGCGTTAGAACGTTTCTTTCTCTCCTGTAAGTGTGCCAGCACCAAAATCACCATTGTATAGCTTCTGACCGCTGATTGTGCCTGTAAATGTTTTTTTGCTCATCGTCCCATCATCAAACTTGACCGCAACATCGAAGCTGAGTGATCGTGAGAGCGAGGCTGGCGTGATTCCTGCATAGCTAAGCAACTTCATACCACTCCACTCGCTACCAGTGCTAAGGACGCTATCTACTGTGTAGGTGACGCCTGTTCGGCAACTCAGGGTAAAGTTTATATAGCCCATCTGGCCCATGCCTGGGATAAATGTTGAGACGCTTGCGTCCTTGTCGGTCACGGTGCAATCACCAGTGGCTTCGAGATTATTTATCTTTAGCTCCTCAAGTGCAACCTTTTCTAGCTTCACTGTAGAATTCACTATCACGGCAACGGGCGCCGTGTAGCCAGCAATAACGACCTCTGCATCGTTTGAGAAATTCGTCGCACCAGGCTGAATATCCGCGCGAGTGATTGTTACGTTTTTCGTCGTCGCCTGCTTTCCTGTAATCTTCGGCTCTGCATTTTCGATTTTATCACTACCAGAGCCAAAATATCGATACGCCCCGTAGCCCGCACCTGCTAAAAAAACTACACCCAAACTTAATAAAATTACTTTCAAAGACATAGGCTCCTTTGTTTAATATTTATATGCTTAAATTTTATTCTCATTCTTATTGATATTCAATGTATTGTGTTTACTCTGAGCTCAAATCATGTTATATAAATAACTACGCGAGAGATTAGCTCACGCCAAAGGAGGATACAATGACAACATTGATCCGGACTGGCAGAGCTTATGCAAAAGCATTAGTTCTTGCCAAATATCATTTGAATAGTCCACTAATCAAACAAGTTTGGCTGTTTGGTGGAGTCGCCGCGACCGGTGACAGCGAACACGATATCGACCTGATCTTGGTCGTAAACCTCGAAATTTTTGAGGTATATATCGACGAGATAAATCGTCGTATTGCTTATGCACAAGCAGCAAAAGATCACATTACCGCTGAAACATTTACCGAATGGCGAGCAGAGATTATCGAGGAACTAATCGAAACTCCGATCGCTAAAGCATGTCCCGAGATAGGGATTAGCTACCCTGTCGACGCGCTACTCTTTCCTCTGCATTGGGAAAAAATAGAGAACGAAACAAAACTCGCAGATCTAAGCTGGATGCTGCGAAAATGCTTTGTCGGCAAACTACAAAAGTATGCAAGGCTCTACGATGAGTCGCAAAATGTCTTCTTGCCACCACGGCAGAAAACAACATAACCAGAATAACTAAAAGTTACTCTGGTTTTTCATACACACGAATTTGATAATAAAAATAACTCGACCGAAGCTGAAGTATTTATTTTGGTAGCCTCAAGGGGAATCGAACCCCTCTTACCACATTGAAAGCGTGGTGTCCTAACCACTAGACGATGAGGCCATACCTAAGTATTTTTGATTGCTTCTAATATTTATCTATTGTTTAGAAGTTGGTGGGTCCGGTGGGAATCGGACCCACAACCAATGGCTTAAGAGGCCACTGCTCTACCATTGAGCTACGGGCCCACTAAACTTCTAAATAATCTATAGAAAAGAAGTAATCATTGAACTTCAGATATGATATCAAAAAATGGCGATAATGGCAAGATTAGAACGGGTATTTTATTTCATGCCCAAACTTATCTTCGAAAACTCGAAAAATAGGAAAGAAAAAATGATTATCATAAGCGCTGGTGAGATTTCACTCAGATAATTTTTATGGCCTGGTTTGTAGCTACGAAGCAAAATTGAATTTAGCACAACCGAAATCGAGCTAAGAGCCATCGCAAGGCCGGCCAGCTCCGGCTTCAGGACCAAGCCAACTCCTACAAATATTCTAGCCGCGATAGGAATCCCAATCACATTATAGAAAAGTGCGAAAAACATATTTTGGCGAACTTTCCCCATTGTCGCCTTAGATAGTTCGATGGCGTTCACCACATCGTTCAGATTATTCTTGATGATAACAATACCACCAGCTTCTATCGCTACGTCTGTGCCTGAACCCATCGCAATGCCAAGATCAGCTTGCGCGAGTGCTGGTGAATCGTTGATGCCATCGCCAACCATAGCCACCACGCGGCGAACCGATTTATCAATTGAGATATTCTGAGATTTTTCTATTAATTTTTCAATTTCCGAATTACCATCTTTAGAGTTTTGAAGATATTTTACGACTTCAGACTTTTGACTTGGTAGGATTTCGGCCAAAACATTTGTAATACCGATTTTCTTAGCGATCGCATCGGCTGTTCTCTGATTATCACCGCTAATCATCCAGACCTCAATGCCCATATTTTTCAACTTCGCTACTACTTCTTTCGACTCGTTCTTTATCTCGTCAGCGAGGACAATAGCCCCGACCACTTCTTTATCGTGAACAACAAAGAGCAACGTGCCAACCCCAGCTTCATCACCATTCATCATACTTTTTGCCCACTTTGTTTCCACACCGACATGTTCTAGAAGCTTGATATTGCCAAGTGCAATTTTCTTATTATGCTCTTCGCACTTTGCCACAATCCCCTTGCCAGAAATCTCCTCGAAATTTTCAAAACGCTCAATCTTCACCTTCTGTGATTGCGCATAGGAAACTACTGCTTCAGAAAGTGGATGACTCGAATTTGCCGCAGCGCGAGATGCAATTTTCAAAATCTTTTCTAAGTCAAAAGCATGCTTCGGATTTACAATTATCTTTTGAACTTCTGGCTTACCTTTCGTGAGCGTTCCAGTCTTGTCAAATATGATCGTATTTATCTTTTCGGCCGCTTCGAGTGGTTCACCGCCTTTAATTAGGATGCCGTACTCCGCACCCTTGCCCGTACCAACCATGATCGCAGTCGGGGTTGCAAGACCTAAAGCACAGGGGCAAGCAATGACAATGACAGCGGTAAAAGCCATCATCGCAAATGAGATAGAGCTACCAAGTAAAAGCCAAATAACTAAAGTAACTATTGCCAAGCCGATGACCGTTGGCACAAACCAGGACGATATTTTGTCAGCAAATGCCTGGATGTGTGCTTTCGAGCCTTGTGCTTCTTCAATCAGACGAATAATCTGCGAAAGTGTAGTTTCTGAACCAACCTTCTCTGCACGAAATTCGAAACTGCCACTTTTATTCATCGTAGCGCCTATAACGTTTGCACCTACTGACTTTTCTACTGGCAAACTCTCACCCGTGACCATCGACTCATCAAGCGCAGACGAGCCCTTCGTGATCACTCCGTCTACTGGGACTTTTTCGCCTGGACGAACCAATAAAATATCACCGCGGATAACTTCACCAATAGATATATCAACAGTTTTTCCACTTCGAATAACTCGAGCGGTTTTGGCCTGCAGACCGATCAATTTACGAATCGCGTCACTTGTTTTTCCTTTTGCTTTTGCTTCAAGCCATTTACCAAGAACAACAAAAGTAATAAGAAAAGCCGCCGTTTCGAAATACAGCTCTGGGATTTTTGATCCATCAAGTCCGATTATCGAATGATTAGAAATCATATAAAGTATGAAGTTTACCAAGCTATAGAAGAAAGCCACTGAGGTGCCAATAGCTATTAGGGAGTCCATACTAAAAGATCGTATTTTGATACTTGACCAAGCGCCTCGATAGAATGACAAACCAACAAAAAACTGAATTGGAATCGTTAGCAATAAGGATATAATTCCAAAATAAGCCATAAGGGTTTCACTACCCGGCAACCATTTGAAAAAATCTGTAAGCATAAAATACAGCATCGGGAAAGAAAGAAACATCGCGACCAGAAATCTTTTTCGAAGTTGATCAGCCTCGCTGACAGGGCCAGTTTCGGCCACATTCACACTTCTTGGTGTCTCGGCTATAGCGATGTAACCAGCATTTGCGATCAGACCGATGATATCATCAGGCGAGAGAACAGATTCATCATACTTAATCATAGCGTTCTCAGTTGCATAGTTCACGTTGACAGTGCTGACGCCGCCTTTGCCAGACAGATAATGCTCTATATTCATAGCACAGCTAGTGCAGTGCATACCAGAAATCTTCAGTTTGATACTTTTCATTATTCCTCCACTATAAATTGACCGTTATACATTCCCATCGAACAGGTAAAATTAATCTTTCCAACTTTGGTCGGCGTAAATGTTATCGTAGTACTCCCACCTGTAGGGACTATAGCTTTTTTGTTCAGATCTGGAATCACAAACGACCGAATGCATCCACGTGCCCCATCATTTGTCAGCGTAATCTCTGTGGGAACGCCATTTTTCAGCCTGATTTGACTTGGCGAATAGCCGTTACTATCACTAATTTTTATCTCAATTTTTTGTAGCGCCACATTTTCCAGAACCTCAGTTTGAGATATCGGCGCTGATGAATGATTGCTGAAGCTAACGCCAAATAGCCTGAGACCGTTGATCACGGTAAAGATCGAAAGGGCTATTAGTATTATAGCAATAATTCTAGAAAATAGTTTCTGATGTTTTTCGCCGAGCTTAGTTGCGAAGTATGCGAGTGCAAAAAATATTGGGATTGTGCCCAGAACAAAGAAAAATAATGTCAGCGCTCCATTTATCGGATTGCCAGAGCTGACAGCCAAGGCCATCATCGCTTGCGTCGTCCCACATGGGATCAGAACTGTAAAAATTCCAAGTAAAATAGCTGCGAAGCTACTTTTCTCCTGTGACTTTTTATATATTCTGTCACGAAGGAATTTTGGAGGCTGTACTATGAAATATCGAAATATTGGATGGACTTCTAGTGTCTGAAGTGCCACACCAAGCATGAAAAATGCAATAAAGAAGGATAATCCGCCAATCACTTTCGGGCCAAATGACAGTGTCTCACCAAGCCAACCAAGCAAAAATCCGAGGATTGTGTAAGCCATCAATTTTGCTAGCAGAAATAAAGCGATCGGCTTTGCCCTACTCTTTGTCGTATCTGCCTCAACAATAGCTGACGCAAGAAGCCCACCCTGAAGAGCCAAACAGCTGAGGCCTCCTGTGGTCAGACCGGTAATAAATATTAATAAATAGCTCATAATCTTCCTTTTTTAGAAACACTGGTTATTCGTTCCTTCCCATTTAAAGGGGAAGTTAGATGGGGGGTTATAGGGGTTCGTTATGTTTTACTGCATAAGATTTATAAACCTCCCCTAGCCCCTCCTTGAAAAGGAGGGGGACAAGACTTCACTTCAATCCAGAAAGACACTGCCTGTCATTTATTCGCCAGCTTCGAAACTTTTAGAATCTCATCAATCATTTCCTGTTTCTTCACTTCGTTATTTGTCTTCATTGCATTCTTGAAGCAGCTGTTCAGGTGGCCCTCCATAAGCATCTGATGTGCAGATTTGAGAAGTCCGATGACCGCCAAATTCTGCTGCATTACGTTTATACAATACTCACCGTTTTCGATCATTTTAATAACTTTATCAATATGAGTTCGTGCTTTTTTCAGATTGATTAGTGTCTTTTCGTGCTTCATTAAACTTTTCTCCATTTATTATACCTGTACCTATGGTATAGGTGTATACAGCAATTATCTACCCGTTTTTTTGGACTGTCAAGTACAAGATTCCCGCCGGAGTTTATCCTGAATTTGATTCAGGGCGGGACTGACAAAACTTTGAGGCCAAATAAAATCAGCCCTGAGGGGGCTGATTTTTCTTCATATGAGGATACTTTGTTACTTCTCGCTTTTCCAAAGCCCATGAACGTTGCAGTAGGCTCTAGCAATATATTTCTTTGGTGCAATATGAAATTCTATTTCTGGCTTCTCGCCCGGATGCAGGAACTGTTTATCTGTACGGTCATCTACAATCAGCTCGATCCATTCAATAAAGTGAGTCTCTTCCATCGGATGCTCGATCTCTCCGACCTTGATGGAAGTTTTGCTCGCAGTGACTGTCACGACTGGTACATGCTTCTCAACACTTGCATCAGTGTTATTCTCTTTCATCGACTTCATTGTCTGGCCACAACACACCATCGTACCGATACCAGATCCAACAATCTCGACAATATTACCACAAGCCGTACATTTGAAAATCTGATCTCTTTTTGTCATTTGTCTCCTTATTATTACTTAATACAATATTCAACTTTTTAAAGAAATAAATCAAGAAGTGGTAATTGTTATTTTTCCCAAGCAAAATCGTCATAGCCAAAATGTCCGTTTTCGGCCGTTCGCAGGTAAGCAGGACTGCGAAGATCTAACAGCTTAATTATTGCCTCTGGGCGCAAATCATAGTCAAGATCATTTAAAATATCGATTTCTTTTACGAAACCGAAAACATCGCAAATCTCGGCTTTAGCCATAACTGGCTGCGCAATACCAATAGAGTAAGCAATTTTCACTATGACACTCTCAGAATTATACTTTTTTACATAATCTCTTGCAATTTTTCTAGCCATGTATGCTGCCGAACGATCAACCTTGGTTGCGTCCTTACCAGAGAATGCGCCACCACCAACTGGCACTTCTGGACCGTAGGCATCTTGAACAATTTTCCGACCAGTAAGACCTGTGTCTCCATCAAAACCGCCAATTACGAAATTGCCCGTCCCGTTTATAATGACATTCTTTGGAGAATATTTTTCACACAAAGTATGAAGCTTATCAAAATTTGCGCCCGCCTTATGTTGCGCCGACAATATAATTGTCTCAATTTCAAAATTCTGGTTGCCGTAATCCTTTAGAATTACCTGGCATTTTGCGTCCGGTCCAAACCCTTCCGGTAATTCTGCCAGAATCTTTCTGGCAAGATATAGCTCCTGCGGAATCATCTGTTCATTATCCCTACAAGCATATCCAATCATCACACCCTGATCTCCTGCGCCACCAGAATTTACACCCTGTGCAATATCAGGGCTCTGCATCACCAAATGAGAAATGACTTTTAGCTTGTCCTTGTACCCAATTGATTCATAAATATTTTCTACAATTTTTTCGATATTTAGCTTTGCTTTTGTCGTCACTTCGCCCAAAACGAAAACCTCACCGTGACCACCCATTGTCTCTACTGCTACACGGCTATCTTCATCTTGGCGTAGGCACTCGTCTAGAATTGCATCCGAAACTTGATCACAAATTTTGTCAGGGTGACCTTTCGATACGGCCTCCGCTGTTTTTTGTTTGAATTTTCTATTCATATTTTTCCTTATATTAAAAAATCTCTTTTGCTAGCAAAAGAGACGATCGACCTTCGGAAAATCCGCTTATCGTTCTCGCGCTAGCGAGTTGGCTGTGGCACCCATACGAGATTTACTCAGGGTTGCCGTGCAGATTATCGGGCCAATACCCTACCTGCACTCTTGATATTTATGTTGTAACCTTATTCTAAGCTTATTTAAAATAATTGCAATAAAAAAAATGCCTTTCGTATTTTGAAAGGCATTCTGCTTTAGTAAATTTTCTTAATCATCATTTTTTATTGTGATGACTGCTTCTGACTTCTCGATCGCTCCGTGCGAAAATTCTGAGATTACGATTTTGAAGTCCTTATTAGGTCCAATGACTTCGTCACCGTTGACCGTAACAAGGATATCTGCCGAGTTGCTTCCGATAGGAAAACTTATCAGACCGGTTGCATTTGCAGTGTAATCCTTACCCATGACCGCAGTGATATCAGTAATCACATATTTAACAGTCAGAGCCTCAACAGTCTTGTTTTTCAACTTAACTGGGATCTTTACAACCTTAGTGACCTTATCGCCTTCGTAGAAACTCTGGCTAACAATGCTGGCCACAGGAATTACCGGCGCTTTTGCTGGTGAAAGTTCGTGTTTGACTTGGAGAGAAAGAATCAACACCAACAAACACGAGACAACATATGCAGTTCCCATAGGAAACCTCCTGAGGGCTCGGTAGTTTGGATTTTTTATCTTCCAAGCCATCTTTGCCTTCAGGAAACGAATCAGATTAACTGTTCAGAGACTATACACTTTTTTGTAATTTTAGTCAAGAATGTGTTATTTAAAATAAAAAATGCCTTCCATGTTATAGGAAGGCAAAAGTTTTGTTATTTAGTATGGCCTACAAGCCAGATAATACTCGTTGATAATTAGCCCTCTCATGTCTGGCATAATATTTGGCTTTTCCTGTTTGGGTGCTACAAAATCTAGATTGACCAAGAATATCGCTGCGTCTCTAACATCGCCACCGACAGTTTCTTCGAAGTCCCACCAACCGTCTTTACCTACTGCAGTTGTTGGCACTCTCCAAGTAGCTGCACTCCAGCCATTTGGTGCGGATTGCCTCAGATAAATCATAACAGCGTACTTTTCGAGATCCTCACCCTTCAGACAACCTTCTATAGTCACTTTTCCGTTTTTGAATTTGCATTTCGTAATAGTGACGTCGGGTGCAGGATCATCGTTCTCAATAGTAACTACGCCCCAAGGTCGCGAAGGGCTTAGGATTGCGCCAATCGGTTCGGACAATGTAATTTGGAATTTATCCCACGGTTCTGCGATCAAATCCCCTAAAAACATTACTTGAATATTCTCAGCTTTCGAGCCGGCTGGGATAGTAAGTATACCGTTCACCGCCTTATAATCCTTTCCTTCTATCGCAGTAATGTCTTTAGAGACGTATCTCACTGTAATTGGCTCATCAGATACTTTACTGAGAGAAATCGGAATATTTATGGCAGAAGTCATATTTGTTTCTTCTATTCGGAAATCCTCAATTCTGACAATAGGCGGCAACGCCTCATTTCCGTCACGGAGACCGAAAACGGAAACTTGAGAGGTGAACAGTAGTGTACTAAGGACGAACAGTCCAATAGCATTATGAATTCTCATTTTTAAACCTCCTGAGGGCTCGGTAGTTTGGATTTATTTGTCTTCCAAGCCATCTTTGCCGTCAGGAACATATCAAAAAGAACATACTTATTATGCTCTTTTTACTTACATATGTCAATATTCGTATTGCTTATGCGATAGCTTATTATTTCTGAATTCCGAGAACATCAATAATTTTGTCATTCATATACGAGTATGAATCTTTCACACCTTCGTTATACAGCTCTTTGCCCAGCTTTTCTAGCATGAATTCTAGCACAGCACTTGCTGCGAGATCGCCAATTTCCTCATCTCTCTCTGTTTGAAAAAATTGTTTTATCAGTCCGATCATCTCCACCCGTCGCTCTTTTGACAATTTGAAAATTTCTCTGTTATTCATATCTGCCTAACTCTTTCTATAGTTATATACGTAGCTGGTCGCAATTTCTCGATATCGATTTGCAATTTCATGACCGAGCTTAGTAGTAATTTTATTCATCATTCCTTCAATTTTTATCAGTGACTCCCCTTTCGCTTTTTCCAACGTACCATGCATCTTCAAGCCAGAATACAGATACATTATGTATCCATTCTCAAAAAATGATATCGCATCAGCATCCCGTATGATAGTGTCTTCTAGGGAGACATCTATACCAAGTAATTTAGCGCTCTGACTCATCGAATGATTCAGAATAGCTGAGATGATCATGCCTCTAAGATTATTATCGATTTCAATAGTTTCGAAAAATTCTTCTGCCATCTCTGCACTTTTCAAAGCATGCACCTTGCCTGCATCTGCGCCAATATCATGTAGAAGCGCTGCAACTTCAACGACTTGCATATTGGCAGAATACTCATCAGCCAAAATCAAGGCATATTTTCGTACTCCATCAACATGAGCAAAATATGTCTCACGCTCACGAGAGAATGGAACGTTCTTATGATAGTACTTTTCGACAGCTTCGAGCAAATTATTATAATTCATACTTTGTCATAACTAATATTTATAAAGTGTTTAGATCAATAGAGTATTTCCGACTGTCAGTCTTTACGAATCCGGCTTTTTCGTATAAACCATGCGCTGGTATTGCACTCTCAAGACAGGTCATGTTTATCGATTTATATTTATTTTCTAGGCCATACGCTTTTACATATTCCATAAGCTGTAAACCGACTCCGCTCTTTCTATACTCATCCAAGACACAGACATCGAAAAGCATAAGAAATGGCCGATTTGAAAATGTGAAAAGGTCTGCTGCGACTACGGTAACTGCACCAACCATCTGGCCGCGAAGATCTGCAACAAAGATTTTGTAATTCTTATCTTCAGCAAAGATCTCACTGTATACTTCTAGACTTTCGCTGCTGCCGAAACAAGCATCGATCAGCTGTTTATAGTTTGCGAGGTCCGCTCTTTCTAGCTGCTTTATCTCAATTTTTGATTTCATTCTACCTTAGTTAATTGTATTAGATCAGATTCATAGGATAGTCCATTTCTATCTCATCACGAATTGGGATTCCATAGTTACCGATTAGGGGAATATCTTGCCCAAGTTTTCGACTTGCCTCGATCGCATCAGGATGTATTGCTGTGAGAACAAAACCTCTTTTTTGATAAAACCTGATAGCATCTAGATTATCATTTGTCGTCATCAGCCAAAGACGCTTCAAGCCTACGATATTTCTGGCTTTCTCAATCATTTTGTTAATGAGATCCGAACCTATTCCCTGATTTCTCATCGAAGAGTTTAGCGAGACAATCTCACATTCACCGTTTTTTACTCGATAAGTAAGCAGACAAAAAATCTCATTTTCACCAGCCACCACAAAGCCATCTAAGTCATGACCATAGAGACGATCTCCTTCCGACACTATAAAATCGGCACCCCAATGGGTGGTGAAAAACTTATCAACCCTCACATCTTTATGTATTTCTACAATTTTCATAAATACCAAGTTAGCTTTAATAGCCGAATTCTACACCATATTAATCAAAAATAATATACTAAGACAATATTCTGTAAATCATTACTTTCACACATTTTATATGTCTCGGACTGCATATTTATCCCCTGTGTCTTCAGACCTTTGACAAAAAAATTATTGATTTGTATAATTACTTCAATATGAAAAAGATCAAGCGAAATCGAGAAAAACACACTTTCAAAAATTTCGTTTCATCCGTTTACAATTAGTCCCGAATAGGGACTTTTTTTAAACCGAAAAATATCGCACTTTGACAAAGGGGAAATACAATGACACTAACAATATCAAAAACACGCTTACTAGAAACCTTGCAGCTGCAGGCCAAAGAAACGCCGGACTACCTGCCTGTGGGTCTGATCAGGGAAAACTCAATTGTGGGTTTATCGTTCGACATCATGACGAGAGTTCTTTACGGCAAACACACGTCGATAGATAATCTGGAATCGCTTCAAGCTATCAGATGTGCATCAAGACTAATGAATCTTGGTTTTGACGAGACTGTTGTGAGCGCAATGCTGTGCCACAAATTAATCAGGCTTTCTGCTGAACTCCACTTGAAAACATTTATGGAAATTGCTGAAAACACGAGCTACACTATCGCAAAGATTACAGAGGAAAGCAGCTATCTGCCAAATACCGAATCACCTGAAGAATACCTCGAGAAACTTAGCGAATACATGATCTTGCACTGGCAAGTATTTGCAGTTATTGGCGGAGATTGGGAAAATACTCTGGTGAAAATGCAAGCAGACGGAGAGTATCGACCCTATAGCGAAATCACACTGATGACAGAACTTCTGCCATCGATACAAAAAGACTGGTTGTATTGGAAGAGCCTTACACCGACGTGCGAACATTCACGCATGGACGCTATCTGGGAAAATATATTTCGTCTCGCGAACGAAATAGAAACAAACTAAAAACTTTCGGTCATTCATATGAATGACCGATTTCTTTTTTCCGATGGGGCTACTTATCGAACCGTTGCTTCGCTTTGCGAAAGAGTTCCGTCAAAATTTAGTTTACCATCCTTGAAATATGCTGTCTTAGCAAAAAATCCAGTGATAAGCGATAATCGATCATTAATAAAGTTTATGATTGCTTCTTTCTTGCTGCCAAATTTGACCACATCAGAAAATGGATCGGTGGCACTCGCAGCGTCAGCCGAGCTTATCATTTTGTTGGAATTGTATGAGAGTATCATACTCGCTGGGATTTTTATCTTTCCATAAGTTATAGATTGAAGGTCGAAATCTTTTACTTCGTTGTTCTCCAGCGAGGTCTTTGCCCTTACGTAGAATGCAGAGTTTGCGGGCATGAAAGTCGCAGCTGACTTGGCAATAGTAGCCGGAATTCCGATAGCCGTTGCGTAATTACCAAACTTCTCTTTGTTTAGGATGCCCGAAAGCTCTGCCGTACCGTCATCATTTATCTTTAGCTGGACATTATTTATTGGCCAGTATTTCCAAGGACGATCATTTAATAAAGCTGTCATTTCAGCCGAGCTCCAAGAAGTAGTAACAGGTCGACTACCCTTTCTGACAATACTTTCTTCGACCGGAGTATCGGCTGGTAGCTCAAGATACTCTAGCTGACTCTTGGCGCGAGCAGAGGCTTTATCCTCAGCAGTGTAGCGAATACCCAAATCTTTCGGCTTGTCAGTGCCAAGCCATTTGGAGACCACTGGGATATAACCAAGCGAGCTAGCTACAAAGAGATAAACTAACGCAACAATAAGCGAAATCATGATAAATATTTTTTTGAACAATTTCATGTAGCTCCTTATTACTAATTGCTTATATTCTACTCCGTTTCAGAAATTAAGAAAAATCTAGCTTATTCGAGAAGCATTTTTCCTTGGTCATCTTCATCCGATAGCTCTAGCCCTTTGATCCTTGGCATAGAAGATTGACCGATGTGGCCCTGCATGCTACCGATGATATTTGCGGTCCCCATGAGGAGCCTCTGCGCTTGTTTCTCACGTTGTGCCCAAAGCTTCTCAAAGGCGGTACGCTCCTTCACCACCTGTGTGGTCATTTCCTTGTATGTCTCGAGCATTCCCTCGATTTGCTGGACAAATTCATGGCTAGTCACGAAGTTATACAGTAGATCAGCCTTCGAACCCTTATTCTCGGCCAAGGCTTTCTGATAGCCTGCGTCTAGCAAGCTTTTGCGAAGTAATGTTGCCAAAATGATCGCCATTTGCGGCTTGCAGATCCAAACGCCCTCAAACTGTCCAATATCCTCTTTCAATTCTTTCGGCAGAGCCTCGGTGATAATGATCGGAATGTTGGCCTTCGCTGTCCGCAAATCTTCTTTTAGTTTCGGAATCCAACCATCTGTCCAGTTTTTTGTTCGCTTGATCTCCCAAAGTATCGCACCACATTGTGTACCACGAGGCGAACGAACAACTTGGCGAATATCTCCACCTTTCGTGCCCTTGGCGACAGGCTCGATCTCATCATCACGAAAAGCTTCCGCTAGGGATTTCTCAAAGTCTAGCTCCATAACCTCACCTTGTAACTGCTGCGAGCCCTGAGCTGCCTTGCGTTGCATCTCATCGAGTGACTTTTGTAGATCTGTAATCGTCTTGTCCTTTGCAGCTAGATTCATCCGCTGTTCATCAACTGCTTTTTTCTTCGCCTCCTCGACTATTTGTCCTTCTTTTTCGAAAAGCTTCTTCTGCGCCTCGATCTCGGCATTTTCTCTCGCTTTGTTAGATTCCCTGAGCTGCTTCATCAGCTCAGATAGCTGGTCTCGGAGCTCCTTATTTTGCTTTTTGTCTTCCTCTTTTTCCTCTTGAAGCTGTTTTAGCTTCAGTTCGCTGCTCGAAGCGCCATCTGCGAGGGCCTTTTTCTTGATCTCTTCAATCTCTACGAGATGTTTTTTATCGAGATCGGCCACGAGAGAAG
>Ga0194056_10001107_pt1 | contig 14683 bp, 13 predicted proteins | sample SepL4413m_MetaG_FD_155458 | JGI IMG/M metagenome (GOLD analysis project Ga0194056, IMG submission 155458) | Anoxic zone freshwater microbial communities from boreal shield lake in IISD Experimental Lakes Area, Ontario, Canada - Sep2016-L442-13m | ecosystem: Environmental > Aquatic > Freshwater...
CAAAGTCTGAGGTTGAAGAAAAGATACCTATACGATATTTTAAAAGAAGAAAGGAGGCAGACAACAATGAATGCTATAAGGCAAGTATATGATGAACTTCCTGCCTCGATTTCGATGCCGAAGAGTTTGCAGAGCCACCATGTAGAAGTGATTATTCTGTCTCTTGAAGATATGAATGGCCCAAAGGGCGAGAATGGGGTGCGCTCGAATTCCTCATTGGCCCGATATGCGGGCGTTTGGGCCGGCGCACCGCTTGTGCGCGAAGCGCAAGGTGATTATGAGACTCGGAAAGAATTGAAATGATGTATCTGCCAGATACGAATGTGTGGATTCAATTTCTAAATCCAGATAACAACCGGGTAAAAGATCGGATGCTGTCTGTGGAATCATCGGCAATCCAACTCTGTTCCGTTGTAAAGGCTGAGTTGTTCTTTGGTGCCGAAAAGAGTAATCGCAAAAGTGAAAATCATGAAGTGCTGCGCAATCTCTTTGCTGACGTCGCGTCAGTACCCTTTGATGATGAAGCCGCCCGGAAATATGGCGAAATCCGGGCGGAGCTTAGCCGGGCCGGCACACCCATCGGCCCGAATGACCTCATGATTGCCGCCATCGCACTTGTTCATGGATCGACACTTGTCACGCATAATACCCGTGAATTCTCCCGCATTAAAGATTTGAAACTTGAAGACTGGGAAATCTGACGACCGCACAAATTGTCGAATGTGGAGACGTGACCCTCGCCCTCCTGCACCCTCGCCCTCCTGCGGCGCTGGCATTTATCCACCTGGTAAATCAAGGTCACGTAGGTTTTATTGCGCTGCCCTTTCCCCCAGTGCAATTCGTCAATGCCTATGCCTGCTATGCCACTCAGCGTACGATGCTCCAATCCCCACTGAACCACCCATCCCACCGATTGAAATACACGATGCCACCCCACCCGAAAGACATCACCGACTTCCTTGATGGACAAACGCCGCGCCCATTGCGCCAGAAACACCATCATCGACACCGTCATGGTGTGCTTCCCCTCATTCCAAGGCATATATTCCACAACCACGCCGTGTGTCGGGCACGTCACCCGGCGCGGGGCATACAACAACGACACGGCTATTCCCAAAATCGGAATACCCAGCCATTCCCGCCGTGCCAGATGGTCATACCCCGGTGCGGCGCACTGACATTGAGAGCACTTCGCCGAGCATTGCTTGTGTTCGCGCACGTCCACTTTTATCTGAAATCCTCCAAACCTTCTGACCAATCGCGTATGCTCATAAACAAATCCTTCCACTCGTTGCGTTGCGTTCAGCAACGTGCTAATTTTCACATCCATGGCGGGCCTTTCTTTCGGTGGTTTCACCGGGCAGCTTTAAGCACTGCTCAAGATATGGCCTGCCATGCTTTATTTACATCTGTATTTGTCTTTGCCTTCAAAGCATCCTCATCCCGACTGAGGGATAGAGCGCGGTACGGCGGTCTATCTGGAATTGCCACGTACCTTCCGCGCGTTGCCTCGGCCAACCACCCCCGTTACCAACTCATATGAAAATATCACCGTTTACCCACAAATTCGTTCCAGGAGCCAGAAAAAAGAAATCCGCCTCACGGCGGGGCGGTGAAATATTGACAGTGAAATATTGTCTGTTGACACCTACTCTTTGATGGGTGACCCTGCGCGCCGCCCTGCGCGCCGCCCTGCGCGCCGCCCTGCGCGCCGCCCTGCGCGCCTGACTGCGCGCCTGGGGTGAGACCCAAGCCGCAAAATTGTTAAAATAAAAAGCGAGAGAATATTAACATGAATATAAATATTGGTATAATTTTAGCAGCTGGAAAAGGCGAACGTACTGGTTTTGATCAACCAAAACAACTCGTTAAACTTGGAGGGCGTCCAGTCATTGAACACACTTTGGAGGCGTTTCAAGAGGCGCAAGGCATTCATGAAATTGCGGTTGTGACGAACGAAGTGTGTCGATCAGCCATAGAGAGTATCATTATTCGCCGCCGTTTTACTAAAGTGAAGAAAATTCTTATAGGCGGTGATCATCGTCATGAGTCTTCGCTGGCAGCTATTCGTGCATACGAAACGCTATCGCCCAAGGCGCAAGTTAGGCTAATCTTTCACGATGCAGTACGCCCCCTCATTAGTCAGCGAATTCTCTCAAATGTAATCGAATCCCTTGACCATTATAATGCCGTAGATGTCGTCATCGCATCGACCGACACAATTGTGGTTGCGGATCCACTCACAAATACCATAGCGGGAATACCAGATCGGCGGAATCTCCGCAACGGTCAAACTCCCCAGGGATTTGCACTCGAAACAATTAAGGCCGCCTACAATCTAGCGTTAGCTGATCCTGATTTCAAAACAACTGATGATTGTGGCACGGTTCGAAAATACTTGCCAGACGAAAGGATATACTTAGTTGCAGGTGAGTCGACCAATATCAAACTGACTTATGATGACGATCTTCCCCTCTTGGATAAACTGCTGCAGTTGCGCTCTGTAACCCTCTCGAAGTCTGAAACCTCCGACTATATTTTGTCTAAACTAAACGGAAAAACGCTCGTGATCTTTGGAGGTAACAGTGGCATTGGAGCGGCTATTTCGAAAATAGCAAAAGCTCACAAGGCCAACGTCTACACCGCGACCCGAACCTCAGGTGTAGATATCTCGTCATTCAATCAGGTGAATGATTATCTGCTCGCGGTCAATCGCGAAGTCGGCAGAATCGATTATGTTATCAATACAGCAGCGGTTTTGTTCCATCAACCGCTTGCCAACATGGCATATGAAGACATACTAACATCAGTAAATGTCAATTATCTTGGGGCCGTGAACGTGGCAATGGCCGCATTTGATCATCTGCGTCGCTCCGAAGGGCAATTGCTGTCCTTCACGTCAAGTTCATACACTTACGGAAGAGCTTTCTACAGTTTATACAGTTCATCAAAAGCCGCAGTCGTCAACTTGACTCAAGCGCTTGCTGACGAATGGAATGAAGACCGCGTTAGGGTCAACTGTATCAACCCAGAGCGGACGCTAACTCCGATGCGTACGAAGGCGTTCGGAAATGAAAATCCAGACAGTCTTCTCAGTCCCGATTATGTTGCGTCAATTTCTTTGGCGACTTTATTGAGTTCCCATTCTGGCCAAATTATCAATGTTTCGAAGCCGTAAGAATCGTTTCTTTTAAGGGAATATTAATTGTCTTTTTTAAGCATCATTACTCTGTCGCTAACTGTCCACAAAGACAGGATCAAAACGCACCGTCATACGATCAAATCAATCGGCGCGCTTGCCGGAGGAAACCTTGCCGGATCACTTCTCTCTGCTATTGGCGGGATCCTTGTAGCCCGTTTTGTGGGGCCAGAGACTAATGGGCAATTTCGACTTTTTACGATTCCTTTAATGTATTTAACATTTCTTCACTTAGGGACGTTCGACGGTCTCTATCGTCAAATACCATTTTTCGTCGGTAGCGGAAGGCCAGATAAAGTTGAAAAACTCGCATCCACCGCTGGCGCATGGAATCTTGGAGTAACAGTCGTTGTTGCGACCGGTTTCTTGTTTTTTTCGTTTTTGGCAATAATTCAGGGAAATCGAGTCAATGCTGTCGGTTGGTTTTCTCAATCGTTAGCTTGTGTTGGCGTTTTCTACGGATGTTATTTGGGTGCCACCTTTCGAACACTCAATAACTTTGTAGTTCTCGCAAGAATTCAACTCCTGCAAGCCGTCGTTGGGTTCTGCATGATTGTTGCCGTGGCGTACTGGGGCTTTTACGGATTGTGTATGCGATCCGTAATACCTGTGCTCGTGGGCGTCTGGTTCTATCAAAAGACAAGGCCGCTTCACATTAGCCTGCGATTTGATTTCGTAACTTTTAAGGAAGTTGTGAGAATTGGGTTGCCACTTAGTTTCTGGGGGACGCTTTATACTTCTTTGTGGATGGCGGCTGAATATTCACTGATGCTGCACTTCGGTGGCGTCAAGGGTGTGGGGCTTTTTGCGGTCGCAGTCATCATTCGTGAAAGCCTCTCTATTTTGCCTCAATCTGTTCATCAGGTATTCATGCCACGTGTAGTTGAATCGTATGCTCGTGAAGGCGGAGTCAGGCCCGCAGCAAAACGCACATTTCTAATGACTGGCTTACTCTCCATTCTTATGGTGAGCATGGTTGTAATCATCTCAATAATGCTTGATTATTTTGTACCATTGTTTATTCCGAAATACGTCGATGGACTGTTGTTGATGAAGGTCTGCCTCGGATTGGTTGTCATCCAGGCGGCGAGTCTGCCGCTTAATGGGCTCGTAGCGACTGGACGAAGCTGGTTGTATGGAAAAGGGATATTGGCGGGCATGTTTGTTTTTCCATTGGCAGTCTACATGCTCAATCCGTATATCGGCGGTATTCTCGCCGTTGCCGCGGGATCGCTTATTGGACGGATAGTCAGAACAATTGTAGCCTACTTCGATCTACTCAAAGTCATGCGACTTGAAATGAGATAAATCTCCGAAACATGCAGAAAAATCATCCGATTATGAATAATACAGATCTTATGCGTTTGCAGCAGGTTGAATTAGCAATCTTTGACAATTTCATTAAGGCATGTGAGAAACTTAGGGTAAAGTATTTTGTAATTGGGGGTACTCTATTGGGCGCTGTAAGGCATGGGGGGTTTATTCCTTGGGACGATGATATCGATGTGGGCATGCCGCGTGAAGATTACGATCGGTTCTTGAAACTGGGCCAGCAAGAGTTGAAAGATTGTTACTTTCTGCAGAATTACGTCACTGATCCAGAGATAACCGGACCCTTTGCCAAGATACGCGACAGTCGAACTACGTTTATCGAGCGTTCAGCAAAGAACCGGAAAATTAATCACGGAGTATACATTGATATATTTCCTCTGGATGGCATACCTGACAACCCTGTGATACGAATGATCAACAAGTTTAGGATCACGATGTTGCAGATTCGAATCAGTAAGTATAATTATACCGAATCAGGGCAAACGGGTCTTAGAAGCATCAAGGGTAAAATTGCCGAAGGACTCTCAAAGATTTATTGTGCATGGTTATCCTTAAATTCTGCCCAAAAGAAATTCGATGCCATCGTAACGAGAAGCAGTTACGCAAGCAGTAGGTATGTCACTAATCATTCAGGCATATACGGTAATAGGGAGATTGTCCCTCAAGAATGTTTTGGGGCAGGAACAACAATTAAGTTTGATCGGTTACAGGTAAAAGCCCCTATGGATTATGACTTTTACCTCAAAAACATCTATGGGAATTACATGAAGTTGCCCCCCTTGGAAAAAAGAATGCCACACCACAGCCTTGAAAAAATGGATCTAGATGTGCCGTTTACGGGATATATATAGAAGATTCCGAATATCAGTTAGGTTATCCCTCCCGTTACGCACGCCATGCTTGACGCAACGAAGGCAAAAACACTGGGATGAGTGACGGCACGCGAATAGACTGATTTGTGGGAACCAGCAGGTATCTGTAAAACGAAAATATCGGAAATCAAAACCAATGCCAAATTTCAGTCTCGTTTATTGCACTAACTATTGGCATCACCTTCAAGCACCAGTTTGTGAGGCGTTGGCCTCCCTTTTTTGTGATGGTGATTTCACAATGTGTTTATTCGAAACACCAAGCGAGGAACGGCTGAAACTAGGCTATAGTGCTTCCTCGCCGGCTCATAAGTGGATCGCAGGACCTCCAAATTCTGCTAGCGGATTGGAGCGGTTAAGCAAAATTGTTTGCGCCGCTGACGTAGCCGTTTTGGGTGCCTGCCCTCAATCAGTTATGACTGCCCGAGTTTCAACCGGGAAACTGACATTCATTACGAGCGAGCGCATCTGGAAGAAACCTTTTTATTGGTGGAGGATGATTAATCCTCGGTTTTTTCGTGGGGTAAAAAGGTATAAAGACATAGCCAATCGTGAAAATGTCCATTATTTGCCTATGGGTGCTTATGCCGCCCATGATGTTCGAAGAATTGGGGCTTTCGGAAACCGCATATGGAATTGGGCGTATTTTGCCGAGATAGCAGCTCAGCCGCCTCAACCACGAGTTAACGATCAAGTGCGAATCCTGTGGGTTGGTCGGATGCTGAATTGGAAGCGGGTTGATTTGTTGATACGGGCTGTGTCGAAAATCTTTAGCGAACCTGCCTTTGGAGGGCTGGATTTAGTAGGGGCTGGCCCTGAAAAAGTGAAACTGCAAAAATTGGCTCAGAAGATAAATTTGATTGATAAGTGTATGTTTCATGAGCCGATGGCTCCCGATAAAGTGCGTGAACTGATGCGTCAATCTGATATCTACGTCCTATCCAGCAATCGAGGCGAAGGCTGGGGTGTGGTAGCAAATGAAGCTATGGCTGAGGGGGCAGTCCTTATAGCTAACGAGCAGGCCGGTGCCGCTCCCGTACTCATCGACCATGGGCGCACTGGTTTTCTATTTGAAGATGATAATGTTGATGCACTAGCAAATATTTTGAAGACACTTCTTGCAAATAAATCACTTCGAGAAATTGTGCGTCAGGCAGCCTGGATGGAAATGCAGACACAGTGGCATCCTCGTGTAGGGGCAGAGCGGTTGGTGAGGTTGAGTCAGGGCCTTCTTGGTCAGGCAGCCATACCTGTTTATCACTATGGGCCATGTTGCCATTGTCCTTAATAATATTCCCGCTGATCATAAGTTAAGCGCAATTTTATATGACGCATACAAAAGTAACAACTCCACTGGCTCTAAGCATCGCCGGAGCGATCATATTCAACCTATCCCCGATCCTCTTCGGTTACGGTATGATGATGAATTTATGCTTTATGGTGTACGGTGGATCCATGATCTACCTATCCGTAAATGATCGGCGTGTCCTCGGTTATGCGACTGTGCTTACGGCCTGTAATCCAGCTAATTCTCTTGCAAATCTGTCATTTTCATTCCTTTTAGCGATTTTAACCATTCTTGCGAATTCTATGGCATTAAAGTCCGTGATTCACGAACTGAACAAAGATCGCTGGTGGCGCCTATTCTTTGCAGCCTTTCTACTGATTATTCTGTCGGTTCCATTTTGGTCTTTTGGCCTAAGATCTTTTATAACGGAGGGGAAACAAGCATTGAGTCGTTTGGGATACTTAGTTGCTTTTTCTCTGGCCGTTGGATTAACCTTCCGCACCTTTCGCGACGGAGTTCGTGCCATGGCTCTGCTTAGCCTGATGTCGTGCTCGATCTTTGCGATATTTTATTTCATAGGGCAAGCGAGTTTAGAAGAAATTAGTGCCGTAGTTGGTGGTGAGGCTATAGGTGTTCAACAATATATTGGGAATATATCGCTGAACTTCGTTCGCACGCAGGTATGTATTCCGATTGCTGTGCTTGCGGCGACAACGTTAACCTTTGGTGTATGCATTGGTCTAAATTGGCGCGCCATACCTTTCTATCTCGCTTCAAGCGTTTGTGTTTATTTGATTCTGAAGTTGGCCAGTACTGGTAGCGCCTTTGCGATGGTTTGCGGTATTGGCGTTATGATTGCAGGTTATTCTTTAGTGCGCCTATCTTCGGGAGGAGGGGGGGGGCGGATAATACTTTTTACATTCATAGGTTTGGCATTGTACATGGCCGTCTTCCAGACAGACACTGCGCTCTTAAAACGCATTGAACTTAAATCCGATCAAGTCGCTACATCAGGTATCGATAGGCAGGTATATTGGGAGAAAGGCATTGGCGAAATCATGAAATCTCCATTTGGGGAGGGGTGGACATGGCGAACAGGGCACAGTGATTGGTTGTTGTTTTTGCTATCATATGGTTGGGCAACAGGCCTTCTCTACATCGCGGCTGCGGGAGCGTTATTCTTTTCAATGTGGCGTGCACTGTTCCGAAACAAGGGCACTAGAGATAACCAGTCTGTCATGCTTCCTCTGGCTGGGTTGGCGGCACTGTCTGTTTATCTTGTTAATGCCAACTTGGATATGCTCTCGGCTAATATAAACTATTATCAGATTGTATGGGCCTTGGTGTTGACCCCGGCAGCCGTGATGATGAACCCGATGCCGTCAAGCAAACCATGTAGACCGATGGTTCGCTAAGTCTGCGCCGATACTGTTTGTTCCTGCCTATTAAAATTTTGCGGAAAATAAGATAATGCTAAAGCCGACATCAAGAAATGGGGAAGATATAACATGAAAGTGCTCTGGTTTTGTAATGGCGCACTTAGCGATGTGTCTGTCAATGGGACGGGCACTTGGCTGGGAGCAACGGCAAATGGGCTGCTGGAATCCGATGGTCTCGAACTTGGTGTTATTGCACTTAGTTCGGTGAAGTCATTCACTCGACATGACTATCGCCATGTGAAGCAGTGGTATGTGCCAGCGGGGGCTCGGTTAGGGCGCGATGGACTGCCGTCAGCTACGCTGGTGCAGTCTATCGTCGCAGCCGCTAATGAATTTTCACCTGACATAATTCATGTTTGGGGAACAGAGTCCTTCTGGGGACTACTATCAGCCCGCAACCTTTTAAAGTATCCAGCGCTTCTGGAGATACAAGGGTTGAAGGGGCCGTACTCAAAAGTATACTGTGGCGATCTTACATTCTGGGAACAGATCCTTTGCCTCGGGGTAAAGGAAGTACTCAAGCGGAAAACCATGCAAACAGAGCGGCGTAAATTTGCGAATTGGGGTTTTCGCGAAAAGGAAATCATACGAGGGCATCGATTCATTGATGTTCAGAGCCCTTGGGTTGTTGCGCAAGTCTCGGCTAGCAACCCGGCAGCGCGCCTTTTCTCGGTTGAATTAGTTTTGCGGAAGCCTTTTTACGAGGCTACGGCTTGGTGCCTCCCCCAAAGCTCTGTCATATTTTGTACAGCTGCGTATTCGGTGCCTTATAAAGGGTTACACGTGGCAATCCGGGCTCTTTGTTTGCTGAGGAAACGAATCCCTAACGCTCGACTGCGGATTGCTGGTGGCCATCAGCGGGTTGGAATTCGTCAGGATGGCTACATGAGATGGATCAATAGAATAATTAAAAAATTGGGTCTGACAAATGCTGTGGAGTGGCTCGGGCCACTTGATGCCGTGCAAATCGTCGCGGAGTTAAAGAATGCTGCAGCGGTTGTTATTCCGACTTTCTGTGAGACCTACTGTGTTGCATTTGCTGAAGCGATGACTCTTGGAGTCCCTGCAGTTGTTTCCTTCACTGGCGGAACAGCCTACCTCGGCAGAGACGAGGACTCCTGCCTCTTTTTTCCTCCAGGTGATGAGGTGATGTGCGCTTATCAGTTAGAGCGGGTAATGACAGATAAAATGCTTGCCACGAGGCTCTCTCTAGAGTCTCGTAAAATAGCTGCAGTCCGAAACGACCGGAAGCGGATCGTTCAGCGGCAGTTGGAAATCTACCAGCAGGTTATGACGTCTCGGTAATTCTGCGAATATAGTACGAATGACTATCAATACCAAATATCCGCGCATTCTAATCGTCATGATGACCAAGATTAAGGACGATGATCCGGTAAACCTGCTGATCCGCACGCAGTTTAGTGAGTGGCCGAAAGATCATTTGGCGCAGATTCACGCAACTGGGGATCCACCTGGGAGCGGCGAGTTCTGTGGCCGTTGTTATCGCCTCCAAACCTGTGACCGGTTTCTCGGTGGTCTGTTTCAAAGACTAAGAGGCGGAGTGTTCAATATGGTGTCGCCGGACACAGTCACTAAACAAGTTGAGGTTGGACCAGTTGGTTTGATTAGTGGTTGGGCCAAGATTATAAAGAAATGCCTTGGCGATACTCTCGTTAGTTCGGGACTATGGGAAGTGATTTTTTGCATCCGCTTATCTAAGCAAATGGAGACCTTTGTACGGGATTTTAATCCTGACATGATTTATTGCCAGGGATACTCGCTAGGGTTTGCCACACTCCCGCGTCTGATTTCAAAACGGTTCAATATTCCGATTTGTTTTCAGACCACAGATGACTGGCCAAGTTACACATACAAAGGTTATCTGATGGGATGGCTCCTGCGCCGGAGTGCGCGGAAACTGGTTGCCAAAGCAATAGTCCGGCTAGCGTTCGGGCAAAAGATGCAGAAAAAATTTATAGCGCGATATGGTGTTCAATTTGAAGCCACATACCATCTGGATGATCCTCGAAGATTTATTGGATTTCAGGATTTTGCGATATCCACTACCCCGTTTCGGGCTGTCTATACAGGGAGTATCGCATTGCGTCGCTATGAAGCAATAATTGACCTCGTTGCGGCAATCAGAAAGCTTCCTGCAAGCGTTGGCCCGATTCAAGTTGAGGTATATTGTCCAGGGATACCCAAGGATATGCCGAGTGAGTTATTGATAGCCCCCGAAGTTTCTTTTTTGCCTCTGCCGACACATGACGAGTTACCGAGCGTTTTGGCTTCGGCTTCAGTTCTCTTATTGCCAGAGTCATTCAACGTGGCTCCAGAATTTATCGAATATGCAATATCAACTAAGGCGCATCTTTACATGATGAGTGGGCGGCCGATCTTGGTGTACGGTCCGGAATATAGTGGAACCGTTGGATATGCTATGGATGGTGGTTGGGCTGCAGTGGTGGCGGAACGTGATGAGGAAAGTCTGAAAGAAGTATTTTGCGAGTTGCTTAATAATAAAGCATTCAACGATCGGTTGAGGAAAAACGCTCAGATTTGTGCAAAAAGAAATCATGATATCATATTAGGGCGCACACAATTTCGCGAACTGATAACCAGGGCCGTGGTGCAAGTAACCGGTTAACGTGAAAAGTATTTAGCGGAGTGTATAATGCGGATTCTGCAAGTAACCAATATTATCAGCCATCATCAACTTCCACTGGCACGCTGTTTGGCGTCAGCACCGGGAGATGATAATTTTCGTTTTGCGGTAACCGATCCCCCCATGGTTGAACGTGTAAAAATGGGATGGGATGCGGAGGAGCTGGAATCCTGGCTCCTGAGCGCTGGCGAAAATGAAACCCACAGAGTTGAGTTCGAACACTGGTGGGATGATGCTGATGTGGTGATTGCAGGTTACCGTAATGTGTCCAGAATCGCTGATCGAGTGAGGCGTGGAAAACTGACTTTCTACATGTCTGAGCGATGGTGGAAGCCGCCGATAGGCATAGCGCGGTTGCTTCATCCGCGATTTGCTTGGATGGCCTATCGATTTTGTCGTCTTGCCCAATCCCCCCTGTTTCATTATTTGCCGATGGGGCGGTATGCGGAGACCGACATGCGACGTATAACGTCATTTCAAGGACGAATGTGGGATTGGGGCTATTTCACAGATGTTCATAATCCCTTGCCATCCTATCGCGATCGGGATAAGAGGCTTCGGGTAATTTGGGCTGGAAGAATGCTTGCCTTGAAACGCGTGGATACTTTGGTTCAGGCTTTTTCCATTCTGATGCAACAGAACCCCAAGGCTCGCTTAACGTTAATCGGAGATGGACCTTGCCGTCATGAATTGGAGCGGTTAGTTCAGAAGCTGAAGCTTACAGGTAACGTAGATATTCATTCCAGTATGCCGGTAGCGCAAGTCCGTAATCAGATGCGACAAGCTCATGTTTATGTGCTGCCTAGCAATGGTTATGAAGGGTGGGGCGCTGTTTTAAATGAAGCAATGTCGGAGGGATGCGCCATCGTCGCTAGCGAAGCAGCGGGAGCAGCTAAAACCATGATTCGGCATGGAGAAAATGGGTTGTTGTTTGCCCCTGGTGACTATAGGCGACTGGGAGATATGTTGGTGCAATTAAGCAGAAATGAATCGGAACGCCTGAGGTTGGCTGAAGCAGGGCAAAAGACGATAAGTGAATATTGGTCGCCAAATATAGCGGCAGAACGATTCTTAGCCGTAAGCGACGCATTGTTATCAAAGGGGGTCATCCCAAATTACCCCACTGGGCCAATGTCGCTCTTGGGCCAGTGATTCCGGTATGAATATTTTGCAAATCAATTCAGTTTGCGGCATTGGCAGTACGGGACGTATAGCGACTGATTTACATGCGATTTTGTTAAAATACGGGCATCAAAGCACAGTTGCTTTTGGGCGCGATGAAGCCAGAAGTTGTGATCAAAATATTCGAATTGGCGGCCGTGTGGATAATTATCTGCATGTTGCCTGCACGAGACTTTTTGATGCACACGGCTTTGGGTCTGCGGAAGCAACTCAGGCATTTGTCACAAGGATTAAAGCCCTAAATCCAGATATTATTCATTTACATAACCTTCATGGCTATTATCTCCATGTAGGTTTCCTCTTTGATTATCTTAAGCAGGTCGATAAACCTGTTGTCTGGACGCTACATGATTGTTGGTCATTTACCGGGCATTGTTCACATTTTGATTTTAATGGGTGCGATAGGTGGCGGAGTGGGTGCTATGAGTGCCCGCTTAAATCCGGATATCCGAAAAGTCTGTTTCTTGACCGATCAATGCATAATTACCGGAGGAAAAGGGATGCTTTTACAGGCGTCAAAAAGCTAAAGATAGTTACTCCATCAAAATGGCTTGCAGATCTTGTTAAGGAGTCATATCTGCGGGATTATCCTGTTTCGATTATTAATAACGGAATTGACCTGAATGTTTTTAAGCCAAAAGTGAGTGATTTTCGAAGCCGATATAACTTGCAGGGACAATTCATTAGTTTAGGTGTCGCATCTATTTGGGGTGAACGTAAGGGCTATCAATATTTTATTGATCTTGCCAAGCAACTGCGACCAGATGAGAAGATCGTGTTGGTAGGTGTCAGCGAATCACAGATCAAGCTGCTGCCCGACGGTATTATAGGTATTGCTAAGACCAACAGTACAGCTGAATTAGCAGAGATTTACAGCGCTGCTGATGTTTTTGTCAATCCGACTCTCGAGGACAATTTCCCTACTACCAACCTAGAAGCGCTGGCCTGTGGAACTCCGGTTATCACGTTTAATACCGGCGGCAGCCCCGAGTGTTTAGAGGAGAGGTGTGGATTGGTGGTGGATAGGGGAGATTTTCAGGGTTTAGTTGAGGCAATAGGAATTGTTCGAAGTAATGGTAAAGAATTCTATTCAGCAAAATGCAGACAACGGGCCGTAGATCACTTTGATAAAGATGTGCGGTTTGCCGAGTACATTGAATTGTATAAGAGTGCGGTGGAAGAGAATTCTGGATTATGAATTTTAGATTTTGAATGAAAAGGGGGAGCCACTCTCGCTAGGCGACGGAGGTTTGGAGTGCGGCGACCTGGCGCCGCTCTGCTAGCGCGGGACCTCGCTTGCCCTCCGTAGCCTTAGCGAAGGAGGGGCACGCGCGGGCTGTAGGCCAGTCAGTGTCTAGACGTTATGACGGCGGGCCAGGTCCCGCCGAAGAAAAGCGGCGCCAGGTCGCCGCACTCCAAAAAAGTCAGATTGTCTTATTAATATTTTCCGGCTATGCCGGGTTAGGAGAGAGTATATGTTCAGTGGTAAAACTTTGTTAATTACGGGCGGTACAGGGACATTCGGGAATGCGGTTTTGAAGGGATTCCTTCATACGGACATTAAAGAGATTCGTGTTTTCTCTCGCGATGAGAAGAAGCAGGATGACATGCGCAAGCAGTATGCAAATCCTAAGCTTAGGTTCTACATCGGGGATGTGCGGAATGCAGATAGTGTGCGGGATGCTGTGGAAGGGGTTGATTTTATATTCCACGCCGCCGCCCTAAAACAGGTGCCTTCTTGTGAATTTTTCCCCATTGAAGCCCTTCGGACGAATGCGCTGGGAACGCATAACGTTCTGACTCAGGCGACTGCCGCTGGGGTCAAGCGGGTGGTGGTGCTGAGTACCGATAAAGCAGTCTACCCGATCAATGCCATGGGTATTTCAAAGGCGATGATGGAGAAGATTGCCGTCGCTCAGTCTCGTGTGGCGGGTAAACGCACCGTCATCAATGTAACTCGCTATGGCAATGTCATGGCTAGCCGGGGTTCCGTCATTCCCCTATTCTTGAAAAACATCCAAGAGGGAAAGCCTCTGACCCTCACGGATCCTCACATGACTCGGTTCATGATGACGATTGAGGATGCGGTAGACCTGGTGCTTTATGCCTTTACCCATGGTCACCCAGGCGACACCTTTGTCCAGAAGGCGCCCGCCGCCACTATCGAGACACTGGCGTTGGCGCTGAATCAGTTGCTCAAGACCAAGGCCCCGATCAAGATCATTGGGACCCGGCATGGCGAAAAACTGTATGAATCGCTTTTGACCCGCGAGGAGATGGCGGTCGCTGAGGATATGGGCGGCTACTATCGGGTCCCTTGCGACAATCGGGATCTGAACTATGATCTGTTCTTTACTGAAGGCAGTAAAAAGATCGAGCAAGTTGAGGATTATCATTCTCACAACACCCATCGCCTGGATGTAGATGGCATGGCGAATCTGTTGCTGAAGTTGGAGTGCGTGCAGAAGGCGGTTCGGGGCGAGAAGAGTGAGGTCTAAGAGATTTTGGATTCTGAATTTTAAATTTTGAATTAGAGAGAATTCAGAATGTATAATTCAAAATACAAAATTCATGAGTAAAAAAAATGAAAGATAATCTCGTCAAAGACAAAAGTTACGCCTTCTCGCTAAGTGTCATTGAAGTGTATAAATCGCTTGTGAAGGCTGGCGAATACGTGATGTCTCGGCAGCTTCTTAAGGCGGGCACAAG
>Ga0194056_10001110_pt1 | contig 14674 bp, 6 predicted proteins | sample SepL4413m_MetaG_FD_155458 | JGI IMG/M metagenome (GOLD analysis project Ga0194056, IMG submission 155458) | Anoxic zone freshwater microbial communities from boreal shield lake in IISD Experimental Lakes Area, Ontario, Canada - Sep2016-L442-13m | ecosystem: Environmental > Aquatic > Freshwater >...
GATATATTATGCTTATGTAAATTCGCACAATAATCTGACTAAAACATCAAAATGGAATAGAATATTAAGTTTAATTAACGTAAATTGTCACAATTATAAATTTATAATCATAGAAAATATTACTTTTTTGAATATGCGAATTAAAAGCATAAGAAGGATTGTTATCTCCTTTTTATTTGTAACTATTGTAGGGTCTTTGACCTTACTTAGTTTGAACACTCTCCAGACAAAGCCTAATGATGATATCAACAACAAATATACTAACGTTGGTAACATACAGTTGACAGTAACAAATTACGGTACGATAGGTAAAGGGTATTGCGGTTCACAGCCCTCCTGTATGTATCCGGCAGGTTCGGGAATTGAAAATCTCTGGCTTGGCGGCCTTTGGGTTGGCGGTGCAAAAGATGGACAGACATACGTTACTACAGGTGCCGTTGACGTGGCAAATCCGAATAAAGTTGAAGGTTTTGAGTTTACAAACAATCCAGGTTCTGTTATCACAGAAAGATCATCTTTAATTACTTCTCCGTTTTATGACCCAAAAGCAGTTTCTCATCAGGATTTTGTGTGTGAATTCGTTGACACCAGTCTGACAGGTATGGTTAACCATACTCCGATGGGTATCAAAGTAATACTGGAATCTTACACTTACAATTTAAACTTTGCTAACTCTTTCGTAATTCTTAATTACAAGATTGTAAATATTGGATACAACGGTAGTACTTCTCCGATTGACAGTATTTATGTCGGATTATGGAAAGATTGTGTCGTAAGAAACCTGAACATTACAAACGGTTGTAATCCCGGTACATCTTTTTTCTCAAAAGGTGCAACTGGTTATATTGATTCATTAAGAATGGAATATACTTATGATAATAACGGCGACCCCGGATTTACGGACAACTATGTTGGCGTGAAATTGCTTGGTGCTTCACCAAGGTCTGCCAGCGAACCTATTAAATCACATTTTACAATCTGGAACTATAAAGGGGTTGATCCGATTTATTTTATGCCTGTAGATGATATAGCAAAATATAGTAAACTAAAAGGCTTCCTGGCTCCTGGTGTTATCATTGATACTAATCGAATTAATTATTTACGGTTAAATCCATCAAACAGAGTATCTCTTATTTCTTATGGTCCTTACAAAAACACTAACGGAAGTCCGTTCACTTTAAGATACCAGCAGGATACACTTAATACGGTATATACAGTTGTGTGTGCCAAGAAAAACGGTACAGACCCAGCAAAATTCGATACAGATTTCCAGAGACAATTATTATATAAAAATGCCGGATGGGCACAAAGGTCTTATGATAACGGATATAAACTTCCTTCACCTCCTGATATTCCTGTCACAAGGACTCAGATTGAAGATAATAAGGTAACTATCTGGTGGTCTAATAACGGTGAAAACTCTGTTGACCCGATATCCGGTAAGACTGATTTTGAAGGATATAGATTATACAGAACTAACACAGGTGCAGATCTGACTTCTAATTTCAACCTTGAAACATCGTTAAAATTAATAGGTGACTTTGATTCATGCTGTAATGCTTATTCGAACAATACAGGTTTTAAATTTATTAAATATAGCGATACTGAACCAAAAATGTTTGCAGGCGATACTAACAAATACTGGTACAGATATGAATTCCCGAGCCAGCTTAACGGCTTCCAGTATATTTATGCTTTAACTGCTTATGACAAAGGTGACCCGTCACAGGGCCTTGAATCACTGGAAAGCAGTCAGCTAGCTAATGTTAAAAGAGTAATTGTAGGTACAACTGCAAAAGATAATTCCAGTTCTGAAATTGGTGTATACCCGAATCCTTATTATGGAAGTGCCATATGGGATGGGACAGGAATTCAGAAAGAAGTATTAAGAAAGATATATTTCTACAATCTTCCTTCTAAATGTGACATCTCAATCTGGTCTTTATCAGGAGACTTGGTGAGGAAATTAAACCATGATGCATCTACATACAATGGTAACGATATAAAATGGTTTAAAACTTTCTCTGATGGTACTCAGAAGTTTGCGGGTGGTGAGCACGCCTGGGATTTAATCACTAAAGATAATCAGGCAATCGCGACAGGTCTTTATCTTTTCACAGTAAAAGATGCCTCAACAGGTGATGTTAAAAAAGGAAAATTTTTAATCGTAAAATAATTAACAAACTATAATTAAATAATAATCTATTATGAAGAAATTAAAATACTTAACATTAATAGTAATATTTGCAGCGTTCTCTTATGTGGTAGTTGCAAACATTATGACATGGCATAATGTCAGCTTAATGCAGATTGAAACAGTACCAAACGATTCGCTCGTTGTGGGAAAAGACTGGTCCCCTATGATTGGAGATTCGGTCCAGTTTACGTGCAGAGTCGTTGCGCCTCCTCAGGTTATGGTAAATGGTGTATACAAAACATTATTAAGAGGAACGAACAGCTGGACCTGTTATGCTCAGGATACTTCAAACAGCTTTTATGGTGGTATAGTTATAAGACAGGGTTCAAGGTTTACGAACACATTCCTGCAGAATGTTGATACAGGTAATATTATAACCGTAAAGGGTATAGTTCAGGAATTCTGGTCAACTTCGGTTCTTAATCTTGACAGAACAAAATCAGGTTATTTAACTCAGATTGCACTCGATACATCTGCAGCAATAACGATTAATTCTGTCGGTGGAAACAGACCTACTCCAAAATTAGTAAACATAACAGACTTTGCAGTTGGCGATTATCCGAATACGGGCGGTTCAATTAATTATGTAGGCGGTGAAAAATATGAAGGTATGTATGTTGAATTAAGAAACCTTACTGTCGGACCTGGTCTGGTAAACAGACAGCCTTTTAGTCTGGTCGATGCGAACGGTAACAGATTATACGTTAGAGATTATTCAAATTTCTTCTCAACATCTCCATCACCTGCGAGTGATACATTAAGACCATGGACAATACCTGCACAGGGTACAATCGTTAATTACATAAAGGGTGTAATTATTAACTGTAACAATGAAGGTGTACTTGGTAATCAGTTACCGTATGTATTAATTCCGATTTATCCTAACGACTTAAGTTTAGGCGGAGTTCCTCCTCAGCTTTCAAGTCCCAATAAAACACCTGGTGTACCAACACCAACGGATAGTGTAAGCGTGACTGTCACAGTCTCGAGCACAACTACTATTACAGGTGTTAACGTATTTTACAGAATTAATGGTGGTGCGTTCACAAGCAAGTTAATGCCTAATGTTGCAGGAAATATCTTTGCGGCAAAGTTACCACCAAGACCATTAAATGATCTTGTTGAATATTATTACAGTGCAAGCAATACCTCAGGATTAACAAGGTTATTACCTGCCGACACTTCGATTTCAAAATTATTCTACGTAGTAAAAGCAAACGATTCTTTATCAGTTCAGGATGTACAGTATTGTGTTAACAATGGCGGACATTCAGGTTATGAAAACGCATTGGTAAGAGGTATTGAAGGTATCGTCACGGCAGATACATCTGATTTTAAAAACTATTCCTGTACTTCCTGCCCAGGTGGACCCGTTACTGCTTCACCTAGGGTTATTATACAGAACGGAACAGGTGCATTTAGTGGTATCTGGATTAGTGGTCCTCCAACAGATAATTTAGTAAAAGGTCAAAGAGTAAGAGTGAAAGGTACGGTAACGTACACGTTCGGTGTCAACGCGATAATGACTTCCTCACCATCAGATGTTCAGGTGATATCTTCAGGTAATGCGCTGCCTCCTGCGGAAAATTTAACTGCTTCAGTTTTGGCGAACAGTAAATCAGGCGGTGACTTAACCATTAAGAGATGGGAAAGTGTACTAGTTAGAATAAATACACCAATCAGAATAACCTGTGTTAATGCGAGCAGAGGTACTGCTTGTACTACAATACAGCCTTTAATAGATACAACATTCAGAAGAAACTTTGGTGAGTTTTTATTCATTGATAATTCTAATGTGGAATCAAGAGTAATGCTTCCTGGTGCAAACCATACTTACACAAATAAGTGGGATGGTGTAACATCTGGTAAAACTTTGCTCCATACAGGTGATTCTCTTTCATTTATGCAGGGTATCTTATATTATGCATACACAAATTATAAAGTATGTCCGAGAACTAACGCTGATTTTGGTGTTCATAAACCTGTTGGAATAAGTCCGATTAACAGTGGGGTTCCAACTTCACTTAAACTAAATCAGAATTTCCCGAATCCGTTTAATCCGACAACAAGAATCAGTTTCTCTTTGCCGATGTTTGCAAAGGTTACTGTTAAGATCTATGATATTATGGGAAGGGAAGTTAGACAATTGGTAAATGAAAATATGAATGCAGGCAGCTTTATGATTGATTTTAACGGCTCTGACCTTGCAAGTGGTGTGTATTTTGTGCGTTTAACTGCCGATGGCACTAAGGGCATGAGATTTGCAGATACTAAAAAAATGTTGTTAATAAAATAATTATAATACACCCCGTTACGGAATTATGTTTCGTAACGGGGCGTTTATGTGTATTAGGGTAGTCGTGAAACCGGGTCTCTTTAATGTTTTTGATTATAGCTCACTTTTTTGCGATAAATTAAGTAATACGTAAATTTGATTTTAAGAAGAAATTATATCATAATAAAATGATTAAATATTTTAGTGCGTTAATATTATTCGTTATGGGGTTTGTTTATCTCGCATCTTGCAGCGACCCTATCACTGTTCCTAAGAGTATTATAACGCCAAATACTTTTCTGTCGGTTTTCTCAATGCCGGGGGATACTGTTGCACCGGGTAAAACAGTTAAAAAGATTTCCTGGTGGGGAGACAGCCCTGCTGGTATAGTTGTAGGATTCAGAATTTCTTTTGATTCTTTAAACTGGGCTTATACTACAAAAAATGACAGTACGTTTATATTCTCTATAGCGGGTCAGGATAGTTTATTCAAGATGTGGGTCGCCTCTGTCGATGATAAAGGAAATATTGACCCGACACCGGCTTCAAACCTGTATCCTGTTGTTAACAGTGCCCCGTCAATGATTTTTGACCCATCGGTTAGTTTACCCGATACTATTTTTCCTGTTGCTACTTTAAAATGGATTGGTACAGACCCAGACGGCGATATAACGATTTCTAAATACTGGTATTCTATAAATGATACTCTGCACTTTAAACCTCTTCCGGGGATGATTAATATAATGACTCTGACTAAAGATAGTGGTCTTGTAGCGGGTAATACCTGTGTTTATATGAAAGCGGAAGATAATGCACGTGCTTTCAGTAACATTGTCAGAATGCCTCAGGATAGTACTAAGTATTTTAAAGTTAAGAATGTAACGTCAAAGATACTTCTTATTAAAGATATGCCTGTAAGTGAGTTCAGTGCGGCCGAGTCTTACTTTGGTACTGTAATGGATACAATTCATTATGATGTACTCGATATTAAATCCAACAACGGAAGTTTAATCCCGAAGATTATTAACCCGATGTTTGTTGAAACACTGAAGTTGTTTAAGATTGTAATGTGGATTGGCAACAGAAACGGTGGTGGTTTTCCTGAAAACGATCCGAACCTGAATCTCGCTCAGAACTCGTTGCCTTACTTTATTAATTCGGGCGGTAAAGTTCTCTGGTCATCTGGTTTCCCGAACGTTTCAGTCGTTCAGGGTTCTTTGTTTAATTTTGCGCCTATCGATAGTATTAAAACAACGTGTACAGTTCAGATTCTCCTGCCTGGAGATTCAACGTATTGTGTATCCGATAATACTATCCCGAAACTTAACACAAATTTCTTTATTGCAGGGACAAAAGGATTCTATCCTTCACCTGGTGTAAAAACAATCTATCAGTTATTGCCAAGAACAAACTGTTCGAACGATACAATAACTATCGGAATAAAGAATACTGTCAGTAATCCGAATATTGTGTTTATGCTAATGCCGATTTATTATCTGAATGGTAATGTGAATGCATCAAAAGCATTTATCAGGCAGACTTTGATAACAGATTTTGGGTATGGCTCATTCTGATAAGTATAATAGCTTTTGAAAACAAGAAAATTAAAAGATTATAATATAGTTATATGAGAAAAATTTTACTGGTGTTGCTGATGTTTATTTCAGCAGGCGTTACATTTGCTCAGGCCCCAACCGGTTCCTTGTATGGAGTAGTTAAGGATTCGTCCGGAGGACCTATTGAGGGTGTTACGCTTAAATTAAAAGGTTCTTATTTCGGTGCTGTAACTGATTTAGACGGAAAGTACAATATTGAAAATCTACCTGCTGGTTCTTATACTTTGCAGGTCGCTTACATTGGTTTTAAAACTGTTGAATATACTAACGTTAAGGTGGCGGAAGAAGAAAAGAAAGAAATGAATATACTGTTGAAGATTACTTCTTTTACTGTTGATCAGGAAATTGTTGTTGTTGGAGACCGACCTTTACTGGATATTGAACAGACATCGAGTTCTCATATACTTTCCAGTGATGATATGTCTAAATCTATTGTAACTGATATTAAGGATATTGTTACTCAGCAGGCGGGTATAGTGAAAGAGAATGATGAAATTTATATCAGAGGTGGCAGAAGTTATGAAAACTCGTTCTTACTGGATGGTGTATCTGTTCAGGATCCTTTATCAGGCACAGGTTTTGGAATGCAGTTATCTGCTAATTCACTTGAAGAAGTTGAAGTTATTACTGGTGGTTATAATGCTGAATATGGTCAGGCAACTAGTGGTGTTATTAATGCAAGAACAAAAGAGGGAAGATGGAGTGAATATAATTTCTTCCTTTCATATGCACGCGACAATTTAGGTATGAATAAGAATGACGGTACGAGTTTTAATACTGATATTCTTGAGTTCAACCTTGGTGGCCCTGAACCAATAACGAAATATCTGTTTAAAGTACTTAAAATAAAATCACCGGGTGAAATTACTTTCTTTGGTAATTTCTTTATGGGACTTTCGGATGGATTTTATGTAAACAGACTGAAATCAGAGGGAAATTATACTGGTATCGAAGGAAAAGCTAATCAACTGTATTCCTCAACTTTTGGAGGAACAAGATTTGCACCCAGACAGGATAATAACTGGTACTGGTTGGGAAAATTAACATGGAAGTTTACTCCCCAGACAAAACTATCGTATTCTTTTAACCAATCTGTGGCCATTAATCAGAGTTCTACTTCATTACAGAATAATCTTGAGTACGTTGAACCGTCACCGGGATATCAGTACAACTTTCAGGATATCTTAGATAATGCAAATACATATACGTCACAGTCAATGATTCATACTTTGACATGGACTCAGACAACCAGCCCGAAGTCATACTATGAGATTAAATTAAGCAGATTCTTTACAAATCTCAGAGTTGATGCAAACGGTACAAACTGGGATAATTATAAAGAGCCACTTGATATCGTCAAACCTCCGTTCCAGTATTATTATATTGATTCAACACATACAGGTATTATTCCGGGTAACGGATTCTACGATGTTGGTAACCCTTATACTTGGCACGATCACTACGTGGTTGAATATTCTGTTAAAGCAAACTTTACAAATAATTTTACTCCAAAGAGCAAACTCAAGGCAGGTATTGAAACAAGTTTTCAGGAAATGCAATTGATTGATATTTATCAGCCTTGGATTAAACCTATGGGTTTGAATAATGACGTATACAATGTTAATCCTGCATTCGGAGCAGCCTACGCTCAGCATTCACTTCAGTACAAAGGTATGATTTTAAATTATGGATTAAGGTTTGATTACTGGTTCCCGGGTAAGCTTGTTGATGATGCTGTAACTAATCCTGCAATTGTAACTATACCTGATGAGATAAGAAAGAAGTATGCCGACGATACTTATACAATGTTCGGAAGACACTGGAAAGGTAGACTTTCACCCCGTGTTGGTATTTCGCATCCTATAACAGCTAATCAGACTTTGTTTTTCTCATATGGACAATTTTCAAAGAGACCAAACCCACAGTTTGTTTATGCTAAACTTAACCCTCAGTCTGCACAATCAACTTATCAGAAATTCGGTAATCCTGATTTGAACCCGGAGACAACAGTTTCGTATGAATTAGGTGTGCGTAATCAGTTCACCAGTGATGATGTACTCACAATAACGGCGTATTATAAAAATATTTATGACTATGTTGCTACAAGGAATATTATCATAAACAGCGGAAGGTATATCGGGAAATCTTATATTAGTTATTTCAACCAGGACTATGCCAGAACAAGAGGCGTGGAGTTTGAATATAAGAAGAGGATAGGCAGATGGTTTAACGGAACATTTAACTTCACTTATTCAGTTGCAACAGGTAAGAGTTCTTCTTCTGATCAGGGTTATTTAGTTGCAACTACAGGCGCAAGTGAAACAATATCTGAAAATTTCCTTGCCTGGGACAGACCATTTACCGGAAGTGCTAATTTGTTTTTCTCTCTCGAAAAGGGAAGAGGAATATTTGGATTTGGAAAGAACATACTTGATGATATGAATTTAAAAACAAGAATATTCTTCCAGTCGGGTAAAAGATACACTCCTCAGATTTTAACGGGATATCTTGAAAACGGCAGACCGGAATATACTCCGAATTATGATAATGTTTATGGTAATGTTGGTGCGAGTTGGTTTTATGTAGATATGGACCTTGATAAGTACATTAAGATTTATAACATTGATCTAGTAATAAATATTTCTGTAAAGAATTTATTTAATAATTTGAATTCAGCAATTATTAATCCTATTACAGGAAGAGCTTATGAATATGGAGACCCAACCCCTAATGGCTGGAATGACCCAAAGTATCCGGATTTGCAGTATCCGATTTCTCCATACCCGGACAATCCTGCCAGGTATTTGAATCCAAGGCAGATCAAGTTCGGTATAACGCTTAAATTATAAAATTAAAAGTGAAAAAGTTTATAATGGTATATAAATTGAATAAATATAATATAGTAAAAGTGCTTGTTGTAGGAACTTTGTTCTTTCTTGCAAACACTATGTATGCTCAGCTGATACCTAATCTTGGTGGACAAAGAACGGGTACCTCATCTTTTCAGTTCTTAAAAATTGGAACAGATGCAAGAGGCACTGGTATGGGTGAAACATTCGTTGCGGTTTCTGATGATATTTCTTCATTGAATTATAACCCTGCAGGTTTAGTGCTCTCCAATGAAAACGGTGTAACTTTTACACATACACAATGGTTCGTTGATACGAGAATTGAGAATGTTGGAGGTGTTTACCATTTTGGAAGTAATGCACTTGGCTTAAATGTTACTTCTCTGAGGACTGAAGATATGAAAGTAACTACAGAATTTCAGCAGCAGGGAACAGGTGATTATTTCCGGTTTTCAGATTTAGCAGTCGGTCTGACTTTTGCAAGGAAAATGACAGATCAGTTTTCATTCGGTGCAACAGTAAGGTACGTGGAAGAAGTCCTTGGCGCACTTAAAATGAGGACGGTGGTCGGTGACCTTGCTACTTATTATAAAACTGGTTTAGGGACATCACGTTTTGCAGTTATGATTTGTAATTTCGGTGGGCAGGCATCTCCGTCAGGAAGTGTTGATTTAATCGGCGGCAGGACTGCTAATAATTTCCAGAGTTTTCCGCCTCCTACAGTGTTCAGGGTTGGATTTGCTTTTGAACCGTGGATGAATGAAAAAAACAGACTGACTACAAGTATTCAGCTTAACAGCCCGAATGATAATGCGGAAAACTTCAGCCTTGGTGCTGAGTATGCTTACAAGGATTTTCTTTATGTTCGCGGCGGCTATAAATTTAATGTCGATGCCGAAACATTCTCTGCTGGTGCAGGTGTAAAATTCCCGATTTCATTCTCAAAAGCAATTCTGGATTATTCAATTGCTAATTATAAAGAACTCGGTTTTGCTCACAGAATTTCATTAAGTTTGTTATTACCCAATAAAAAATAAAAGTTTGTTAATATAAAATATTAATTTATGCAAAAAGTTTTATTCAAATATCTGTTTCTGGTTTCTCTTCTTGCTTTAATAAGCGGATGTGGAAAAGAATTAGACCTTGCACAGTTTCCTATAACTAATAACGGAAACGTAAATGTAAGTGATACAGTATATATCCTGCAATCACCAGTCTGGACAGGCTTTTCCTCACCTAAAGATATTATCGTTGGAAATGATCAGTTAATCTATGTCTGTGATTCGAAGAATAACAGAATAGTACAGATGGATTTGTCTGGTAACGTTGTCAGCACAAGGTCTTTAGGCGACAATATGTATCCTAATAAAATTGTTCAGGATTATAATTTTGACATTCTTGTTTTAAGTGATTCAACTACTGCTGTTGATACTATCACTGTATTGCACAGGTTTAAAGTAGTTAGTGGCGGTGGCCTTATTGGCAATGCAAGACAGATAACTTTGTTCTCAAGCCTGTATCCGACGCCTAATTCCAATAAGTACAGGAAGTTTACAGGGATTTCCGTATATCCGGATAATTCATATATTGTTACAAGGGTTGGCCCTACTGACCCTATCGGAATCGACCCTGGTAACGCAATAATTAAACTTAAGGGAATTGAATCGATTACTAATATAGATAAACTTTCGGGTTTCCAGACATCGGGAAATAGCTTTTATTCCATTGAGAATACTTCTGCTATTGCTGCAACTAAAAACAGTTCAACTGATTTTGTTATCTCAAGAAATACTCCTGATACTGTTTCATTGAATAAAGTAATCGTTTATAACTACAATTCTTCAAGTGGTGCGTACGACCCCAAATATACATCTCCGACACAGGATATAGTTATTACTAAATTCGGTGCACCGGGTGCTGTTACTCAGGATTCATATTCAAATATTTATGTGATTGATGCTTTAAGGAATCACTTGTATAAATTTAATACTGCAGGTAGATTGCTTGTAGAGTCTTTTGGAAAATATGGAAGCGGTGACAGTCAGTTTGATACGCCAATGGGAGTTGCACATTTTAATAAAGTGTTATACATATCCGATACTAAAAATAACCGGATTGTAAGGTTTAAACTTTCAACAGATTTAAATTAGTATACGTTGTCTAAAGTAAATAAGAAAATATCTAAGCAGGTTGTAGTAAATTATCAGGAAAATTCATATTTTAACTATGGGTTACTTGCAGTCTTTTTCGTTTTCCTGGTTTTCTTTACTACATTTAAAATCACAGGCGATGACGACGTCTTCTGGCACCTGGCAACAGGCAGGTATATTCTTCAGACAGCACACGTACCTTCTGTTGATATTTTCGGTTTTATGACACAGGGACAGGTCTGGATGCCGTTTGAATGGGGCTGGGATGTTCTTACTTATTCAATCTATACCTTCTCAGGTTACGCTGGTATATCTGTTCTTAGAACTATTCTTATAATTGCAGTATTCTATATCTTCTATTATATCCTGATAAAGTTTAAAGTGAGTAATACTTTCTCTGTGTTTTCATTGCTTGTTCTTGCATTCGGAATCATTGACAGACTTACTCCTCGTCCGCATTTAATGTCTTATCTGTTTTTCGGAATATTATTGTTAATCATTTGTCAGTATAGGTATTTTAACCGTGGGAATAAAAAGGTTCTGTACTTTATACCACTTATATTCTTGTTATGGGCTAATATGCATATGGGAATCATTGCAGGCGGTTTTATGATGCTTCTTTTCTTTGTTTCTGAAGCCATTAGTACATTTTATCCTTCTAATAATCCTGCTCTCAAAGCTCTGACTAAGAATGAACTTATACATTTGTTTGTGGTCCTCGCAGTATCGGCTTTGATGATGCTTGCTAATCCTAATTTTCTTCAGACTTATGTTTATGCTTTTGAACATACAAAGATGAAAATGCTTGAAACTGTGAACGAGTGGATGTCACCGTTTAGTTCAAGATATCAGGATAGTTTTGTTTCTTATATTTACAAAATTCTTTTATTCGTTGGAATTCTGAACGTTTTCTACGCAATAAAGAAAAAGGACTGGTTCCCGGCTCTCTTGTACATTGGCTTTGCAGTATATTCTGTAAGAGCAATGCGTTTTACAGTTGATTATGTGCTGATTACTTTTGTTTTCACTATAGTCTCGGTTTATTGTTACCTGAACCTGCTTAAGAGTATTAAGGTAAAAGAATTTCTTTTCCGGAAGCCTGCTCTTAAAATCGGATTAGGATTATTTATAGTATTCCTTACGTTGAATATTCCAAGCAATAAACTTTATCTGCAGTATCTGTCTTATTACCGTGTTACAGGTGTCGGTATTAATTCTGATTTTATTCCTACTGCTATGTTCGATTTTATTAAAGCGAATGATATTCAGAATAAAGGGGATAGGGTTTTTAATCATTTTGGAACAGGTGGATTTTTTGTATGGAATTTTGAAGGAAAACAGAATTTCATTGATAGTAGGAATCTGAATGATGATATTTTCAATAAGTATCAGCAGATTTTGGGGAAACGTCAGGGCTTTGAGCAAAAGCTTGAAGAATATGGAATTGATTATGTTATGTATCTTGCACCTGACTTGGTGAGAGACCCTAAGGAAATGGAAAATACCTGCATCTCGTATTTCTGTAAGAGTCCAAACTGGAAACTTGTTTTCTGGGATGATAAATCTTTTCTGTGGGTTAAAAATGTTCAGAAGTTTAAAGAGTTAATCGATAAGTATGAGTTTAAGTATTTGACCCCTTATAACTATGCTTACAATAAACCTTTATTGGAAAAAGGTATAAGCGAGGAAATGCCGGTTCTTAAGATGGAAATTGATAGAAAACTTGCAGACGATGCAAATGGAGTCGTTATCAGTTCGGTTTTGAAGATTTACGGAAATAAGTTAAAGTAATAGATTTAGTTATATATAAAATAAATAAGTTTAATAATTAAAAAACTAATATTATGTTGAAGAAATCCATCTTTTTAGTAGTGTTGCTGGTTTTAGTAAGCAATGTGTTCGGTCAGGTGATTACGCTTGATTCATTAAGAAAACAAGACGCTAATGGCGTTCCTTTATTATTAGGCCAGACAGTTACTGTACAGGGTACTGTTACTACTCAGGGTGAACTTGGACCTCCATTAGTCTATTTACAGAGCCCTACAGCAGGTACAGCTGCCTATGATGCAACATTTGGTGCCGGAGTTGTCAGAGGAGACAGTGTTCAGGTAACAGGTATTGTAACTCATTATAATGGTTTAACAGAACTTCAACCGGTTAGCGCATTCAACGTAATTTCAACAGGGAAGACTGCTAATGTTGTGAATGTTACACCTACTCAGGCCAGGGAAAATGGTGAACTTTATGAAGGAAGATTGATTAAAATATCGGGCATCACAGCTGTCAAAACAACTTCGGGAGTTATTGCAACTAACTGGACAACATCTGCCTCTGGTACAAATTACAGAATCTTCGTGGGAACTGATTCCGTGGATATCAGAATATATACTTCCACTAATATTGCAAATACAATTATTCCTCCGTATCCGTTTACGGTTACTGCGCTTGAAAGTCAGTTTGACAGTAGTACACCGTATTTAAGCGGATATCAGATAATCCCTAGAAGTTTAACGGATATAGTTACTCAGGCAGTAGGCCCTACTATTTCAACAGTTCCTTTAGAATCATCAATAAATCCAACAAGTATAACTTTAACATATAATACGATTTCAGCGGGCGATACAAAGATAAAGTATTTTGTCTCTGATTCAATAGGGAAGCCTGTGGTATACACGGATTCATTGTACAATGCTGCATTAGTTACAGTTCATACTGCAACTTTAACAAACCTTGTCCCGGGAAAAATTTATTACGCACAGGTTTCTTCTACTGACGGAACAGGTACTAGTACATATGGTCCTAAATATTTTTCTACTCAATCGCACAGTGCTTCAACAGGAAAGATGGAAGCATACTTCAATTATCCGACTGAACCGTCTGTCGCTTTGCCGAACAATCTTGCAAATGGCAGTGCTAATCTGCAAACCCGTTTAATACAAAGAATCGACTCTGCTCAGTATTCAATCGATCTTGCAATCTATTCATTCGATGATTTAACTCAGATAAAAAATGCTATGCTGAATGCTTTCATACGTGGTGTAAAAATCAGGATTGTTTATGATTCCAGAACTATCCAGCCTTTAATGCAGGAATTAATAAATTCAGGTATCAGAGTTCAGCAGCGTCCAACAGGTGGTGCATTGATGCATAATAAGTTTTTTGTATTTGATGGAAGAGACATTTCAGCGGCAGCATACGCAAGGAAATGGGTATGGACAGGTTCTGCAAATATTACAAGCGCTCAGTTTAATCAGGATATAGAGAACGTATTGTTTATTCAGGATGAATCTTTAAGTCATACATACACAAGAGAATTTGAAGAAATGTGGGGCTCGCATAATGATGTAAACAATCCGACAAATGCAAAGTTTGGAACTGCGAAACTCGATAATACACCGCATTTGTTTAATATCAATGGAAAGAGATTAGATTGTTATTTCTCACCATCAGATGATATTGCCACAAAAGTAGAAAACCTTATAACAAACGAAACTAATAAATCTATTAACTTCTGTATATTTGCTTTTACAAAATTCTCTATTGAAAATAAAATGCACTTAAAGTACAGCCCTCCTACAGTTATGGTC
>Ga0194056_10001111_pt1 | contig 14656 bp, 13 predicted proteins | sample SepL4413m_MetaG_FD_155458 | JGI IMG/M metagenome (GOLD analysis project Ga0194056, IMG submission 155458) | Anoxic zone freshwater microbial communities from boreal shield lake in IISD Experimental Lakes Area, Ontario, Canada - Sep2016-L442-13m | ecosystem: Environmental > Aquatic > Freshwater...
AAAAAGACCTCGTCCAGCACAGTCCTTTGATAGCGCTGGGAGCTCATTCTTTCGACCATGATGAGTTGTTGTTCTTTCTCATTTTTAGCAACGGGGGCAACTAAACGACCGCCAATAGCTAATTGGTCCAATAAGGCATCCGGAATTCCCAGCCCTGCTGCTGCCAGAATAATCCCATCAAAGGGCGCGGCTTGCGGCAAGCCCAAAATACCATCACCGTAAATCAGGCGTAAATTATTAATTCGGAATGGGCGTAACTTTGCTCTGGCCATGTCATGTAGTGGGCGAATGCGCTCTACTGAATAAACTTCGTCCGCCAAAAGGCTGAGAACTGCTGCTTGATATCCACAGCCAGTACCAATTTCTAATACTTTACCCAGCTTATGTCTGGGTTTATGCAATAACTCAATCATGCGAGCCACAACCGATGGCTTGGAGATCGTTTGTTCATGACCAATGGGCAGTGCGGTATCTTCATACGCTTGCGCATGCAAACCCGCATCCATAAATGCATGGCGCGGAACAGTGGCTATTGCCTCTAAGGTTTTGCCGTGCTTAACACCGCTGGCGTGTACTTTAGCTGCCAGCGCTTGACGGTAAGCTGCGAAACGTTCTGTTGGAGCCTTCAACCGCGATCCCAACCATTCGCACACATCGCTGCTAAGCGGGCATGATGGGTTAAATCGAGTTGCATTGGCGTAATAGAGATGCATCCTTCGGCAACTGCATGAAAGTCAGTGCCTTCAGAACCCTCTTTGACATCCCCAGCCGCTCCGATCCAATAGATCTTATCGCCGCGCGGACTATCTTGAACCACTACGGGTTGTGAATGATGGCGATTACCTAAGCGCGTTACACGCCAACGAAATAAATCTGCATAAGGACGATTGGGAATATTGACGTTGAGCAATGTAGCCGTTCCTTCAGTGCGGGCTAATGTTGAAACTAACATTTGTGCTACAACATCATGGGCTGCTTTAGCAGCATCTTCAATGCGATTCCAACCACGATCAATTTGAGAGAACGCAATTCCGGGAACGCCAAACATCACCCCTTCAACTGCAGCTGCTACCGTACCTGAATATAGAACATCCTCACCCATATTTTCACCCTGGTTAATACCTGAAATTACGAGATCGGGTTTCTCATCCAAAAAGCCAGTCATAGCAACGTGGACGCAATCGGTCGGCGTGCCATTAATAAAGAAGAAGCCATCACGCTCTCCGCCAGCCACCCGATGAATCGAGAGCGGCCTAGAGAGCGTTAAGGAATTAGAAGCACCGCTATGATTTTGCTCAGGGGCAATCACGGTAATACGACCCAAGGGACGCACAGCATTGACCAAAGCTAGTAGGCCAGGAGCTAAATAACCATCATCATTCGAAACCAAGATATGGGGCTGACGTTCACTCATGGGTATTCATTACTTTCACTTATCTACTAGTTAACTAATTTAAATATTACTTGCTGGAGTTAAGGCGCGTCCTCTGAACCAGCCATAAATTACCGGCAACACCAAGAGTGTCAAGATAGTGGTGGTTACCATACCGCCCACAATTACCAGCGCTAAAGGGCGTTGTGCCTCAGAACCAATCGAGTGAGATAGCGCAGCAGGCAATAAACCTAAGCCAGAAAGTGCAGCAGTCATTAATACGGGGCGCACGCGCAATGATGCACCTTCGACCATGATGTCTTTCATCTCACCATGCTCAGTAGCAGCAGTCTTATTAATAAAGGAAATGAGAATCACGCCATCCTGAATTGCAATACCAAAGAGCGACAAGAACCCGAAGAAGGCTGAGATACTGAGCGTCTCTCCGGCGAGATGCAATGCAATCACCCCACCAATAGCTGCAAATGGCACATTAATCATCACAATAAATGCATCACGGAAGTTACCAAACGCACTCACGAGGAGTAAGAAGATTCCCAAGAGCGCTAAAGGCACTATCAACATCAACTTCTTCTGCGCCTGCTTCATCTGGTTGAACTGGCCATCCCAGCTAATCGAGTAATTTGGCGGCAAAGTAATATTCTTTTCAACTAAGAATTGCGCATCTTCCACAGCACTGCCTAAGTCTCGGTCACGCACGCTAAATTTAATCGCGATATACCGCTTACCCGCTTCGCGATAAATAAAGAAGGGGCCGTCAGTTAGTTGAACAGTCGCCACCATTGAAAGCGGGATCTTCATCCCATCAGGAGAATCTACCAATAAATGACCAATATCGGCTACGTCATTACGACTGCCCTCATTCAGACGAATCGCAATACCAAAGGTTTTTTCATCTTCGAGTAAGTTGGTAACTGCTGCGCCACCAATGGCATTGGCTACAACTGTTTGAATATCATTCATGTTGATGCCGTAACGCGCTGCGCGATCCCGATCAATCTGAATATTCAGTGTGGGCTGACCAAGTTCTTTCAAGATACCTTCATCAGCCACGCCACGGACTAGTTTTAGTTGGTTGATGACCTCATGGGCCTTCTGATCCAAGACCTCAAGATCTGTTCCATAAATCTTGACTGAGTTTTCACCCTTTACACCAGACAAAGCCTCATTCACGTTATCTTGAATATATTGAGAGAAGCTATAAGTAACACCGGGGATTTTATCGAGCTCAGTTTCTAAATGGGCTATGAGATCTTTCTTAGAAGTCCCGCTTGGCATCTTATCCGGGCTCTTCAGATAAAGACCATATTCTTGGTTAAATACCCCAGTGGAATCAGTACCATCATCAGGACGGCCAATCTGAGCGGCTACCTTATCAATCTCCGGCTGCTTTAAAAAGGTTTCGCGCAGTTGATTAGCAATTTTCACCGAGTAATCTAAATCAACCGTGTTCGGCAATGTCACACGTAACCAAATATTATTTTCTTCCAAGGTTGGCAAGAAGGCGGTACCTAAGCGAGTCATGCTCAAAAGAGTTAAACCCAATACAAATACCGCTACAGCAAAAATCGTTAATGGGCGATCCATCCACTTTCTCAGCAAAGGCTTGTACCCATTCAAAATCTTGGTAATGAATGATGGTGGCTTGTGATGCAGATTCTCACCAAATACCAAGGAGATCATGGCCGGCAAGAAAGTCAGGCTCAATACCATTGCCGCAATCAAAGCAAAGCCCATGGTAAATGCCATTGGCTTAAAGATGATGCCCTCTACTCCACCCATAAAGAACAGAGGTGAGTAAGCAACAATAATGATCCCAGTGGAGTAAATCATGGCGCGTTGCACTTCGCTAGTTGCCATGATGATGCTTTGATTCAGGCGCTTGCCACCCTCTTCTAAGTGACGCATGACGTTCTCGGTCAGAATCACTGCCGAGTCGACAATCACACCAAAGTCAATCGCGCCCAAAGAAATCAAATTGGCCGGCACACTCCACAGGTGCATCTGAATAAAAGACACGCATAAAGCCAAGGGAATCACGGCAGCCACTACCGCTGCAGCGCGGATGTTGCCTAAGAAGAAAAACAGAACTGCTAAGACCAAAGAAATACCAAAGAATAAGGTGTGCTTAACTGTTCCAATCGTGATGTCTAAAAGAACCTGACGATCATAGAAGGGTTTTACTTCAATACCGGGGGGCAATACATGTCTATTGATGTTATCAATAGTGGTGCGGACACGTGCCAAGACTTCAGTAGCATTTTCTCCACGACGTAGGTAAACAATACCCTCAACCGAATCGGGATTGTCATTGAATTGGAACATGCCTAAACGGGGTGCATTACCAATTTCAACCCTAGCAACATCACCAATCCGAATCGGCACGCCATTATTAATGGTGATGACTACTTGTTTAATGTCATCAATATTCTTCAGTAAACCAACGCCACGCACCACAAACTGTTGCTCTCCACTTGGAAGGAGTCCACCACCGGTATTGCTATTGGCGTTAGTGAGTGCCAAGATCAGCTGATTGACGGATACACCCTTGGCTTGCAAACTTTCAGGACTAACAATCACTTGATATTGACGCACCTTACCGCCAAAAGAAGATACATCGGCTACGCCAGGCGTTTGTTTGAGTTCTTTATAGATCTCGTAGTTTTGTAGTGTCTTTAATTGCGTGGACGAGGCGTAATCAGAACGTACTTCGTAACGCATGATCTCGCCAGTTGCATCCGAGTCAGGGCTAATGCTAGAAGTAACACCAGGGGGAAAGGAGACATTCCCTAAGTTAGCTAAAAATATTTGACGCGCCTTAAATGGATCAGCTGTGTCATTAAATTTGAGGGTGACAACGGATAAGCCAAAGAGCGATACCGAACGGAAGGCGTGCAAACCCGGAATACCGGCCAATGCATTTTCAACCGGAATCGTGACCTGTTGCTCTACTTCAGTAGTACTTCTGCCGGGCCATTGTGAAATCGCTTGAATGGTTAATGGCGCTACACCGGGATATGGCTGAATAGGTAGCTTGCTCAAACTGAGCATGCCCAGACCCAGCAGCACAATCGAAGCAAAGATGACGAGCACGCGCTTCTCGATGACTCCTCGAATAAAGGAGGTGAAAACGCTCACTTAGTCCTCCTGCTTGGCAAAGCGATCATTCAACAAAACAGCGCCTTCAGCCAATACTTGCCAGCCCTGCTCTACGCCTTCAGTAATCGCAAAGCTCTTGCTATTCAGATCGTAGCCTTTAACGGGCACACGGCGATACGTTTCAGGACCAACCTTAATAATCGCGTACCGGTTCTCGCGCACCCGAACAATGGCAGATTGCGGTACCACCACAGCATCAGCAGTACCGGTGTTCAGCAAACCAGAGGCATACATATCGGGACGCAATAAATCATCCGTGTTTTCTACATCAGCACGAATTAATAATGCGCGCGTCAGCGGATCAATCGTTGGTGCAATGTAATTGGCGTAGGCAACAAACTCTTTATCGGGATAAGCCTCAAGCCGTAAGACCATCTTCTGACCTTGCTTGATCATCCGAAAATCTTGTTCAAACACATTACCCAAAAACCAGAGATGTTTTGGATCAGCTAAGGTAGTAATTACATCACCTGAGTTCACGGCAGTTCCAGGTTCACATTGCGCTTGACTACAACCCCCTTAAGAGGCGAGCGCATGATCAGATTACTCGTAGTCTTACCAGTGGTTTCAATACTCTTGATATCCCCCTCACCGGCGCCGAGATTTCTCATGCGGTTCGCAGCTGCTTGTTGAGTAATGCGGGCATCACCCAGTAAATCACTCATGGTTTTACTGGTTTCTAACACCTTGGCAGTCTTCGAAGAGAGTAAATACTCTTGCTGTGCAGAGAGAAACTCTGGGCTGTAGAGTTCAACGATTGGGGAACCTACTTCAACCTGTGCGCCATCAAAAGCATAAATACGCTCGACCCTGCCAGGAGCACGAGCTGAGAGTACTTTTGATTTTTCTGCATTAAATGCCAAACGTCCAGGCACTTTAATATTGACTGGAACTTGCACTTTTTCTGCTGACTGAAATACATAAATTTCGGGATTCAGTTTAACGCCGGGTAGCTTTAACTCCAATACGCCACTCTTCTCTACCTTAAGCGCTTTATCTGAAGCTGTGATCTTTACTGTACGGTCGACGTTAGTCACACGACCTGCCACAATCCCTAGCGACAGAATTGCAAATGCAAAGGCAGCTAAGCGAACGCGATAACGATTAGTCGCAGAGAGGTTCCAATACAAACCCACTAAGCCAGCAGCAGCAATTTTTGCATGATGAGCGCCGTGATGAGCACCCTTATGCAGGATTGGTTTTGCCTTTTCGAATAATTGCTTTAGAAACGAAAGAATTTTGTCGATCAAAAACTACTCCTTAAAAAGGCTCTTTGCCCGCAGAAACCATTAATATTGCTTGCGCTTGCAATAGATTACTCTCTGCCTGCGCCAATGCAATCTCTAAGTTACGCAACTGGGTTTGCGCAGTCAATAAGTCATTAAATCCTTGGCCATTATTGGAGTACTGCGTCAGGCCTACCTTGTACGCAGCATCAGCCTGAGGTACCTGGCGATCCTTCAAGAATTGGGTTTGGTTCTTGGCTTGTTCGTAAGCAGCATAAGCAGAATTCACAGCCAACACGATTTGCTGGCGATTGGAGATATTACCGGCCTCGGCAGCTGCTTGATTACGCTGAGCCTGCTCTACCCCATATTTTTCTTTGGTAAAAAAATACAACGGAATAATCAGATCCAATTCAAGCTGATAAAACATCGTTCCGTTGTTTGCAGAAAATGGTCCACGTGGGGTAAATGAAGAACCAATGACTTGAAAATCTGGTAAGTAGGCTTTCTTGGCTAAGTCCACTCCTTTACGTGCAGCTTCGAGTTGCAGGGCTGAGCTCTTCAAAGAGGGGTGACTGGTTTCTGCGTAATCCTCTAATTCAATCAAGGTCGGTGTGCCAGTCATAGCGCGCCGCACATCTGCACGTAGCACTAATTTTTCACGCGAGTGACGACCAACTAGGGTATTGATACTATTAATCCCCACCTGGAGTTGACGTTCAACATTGAATTGGTCTGCTTGTGCTGCACTTTGTGCGACCTGTGCATTGAGAAATTCAACATATGCGGCAGCGCTATTGGAGTAACGGGCTCTAGCCACGTTCTTAATCATTTCCAAACGTACGACCGATTCTTTTAATACCTGCAACTGCTTCTGCGAAGCCAGGGCGTTGTAGTACAAAGTCGATAGCTGAGCACCCAATTGCAAATAGATTGATTCCGAGCTGGCTAACAACGCATCCGCATTGGTATTGGCAATATCCGATGCCAAGCTTCTCTTGCCTGGAAACTGAAACGGCTGGGCAAAGGTAATACCGTTATTTTGGCTGATACCCTGAGGGTATTGCGTTGTTGGCGCATTTGCCCCGCCCAATGCTAATGGAGCACCTGCGGGCATACCAGACCACACTAGCCCAACTTGGGGATTGGCAGGCGCATTAATTTGCGGCACGGTTGCTTTGGCAGCGAGATACGATTCGCGTAAAGAAGATAACTGGGGATTATTTAACTTCAACTCATTCCAGAGTTGGCGCAGATCCATTTCGGTTGGACCTGATGGCGTACCCTTGGTATAGATCTTTGGGGTATCTTTTTGCGTTACAGGCCCAAATAGTTCTGCCGCTTTGGAGCTTTTATCTTCTGAGCTGAGTTGCGCGCCAATCGATGGGGGTGCAGCTAATGAATTATCGCCAGACTGAACAGTTACGCTAGCAGGTGTCTTATCTATGGGTGTTTGGGCAAACACTGAAACAGCAAAAGTCATCATTGCAAATGGCGCAATGCTTTTGAGTAAATGTAATGCGCTAGTTTTCAGTGTGCCGAGAATCAACAAATGCGGCTGCCTCTAAATCAATAAAATACTGTTTTTCTAGCCCCTGATGCACAAATACCACTGATTAACGACCACTACAGGGGGTTTAAAGGATTATAGGTTACAAAAGCTAAAAGTCGAATAATTGACAAACTCTATCTTATTGATTCTAAAGATAATAATGAACGCCTACCGCAGTCAAAACCTTAAAACTCAGCGTGGATCCTGAAAGACAAGATATTTACAGGGCCGCGGGCTGAGTTATAGGCTGGATTACTGATGTGCTGAAAGTTCAAACCCGCAAGGATATTTTTGACAACTTCAGCGTTGTAATAGACCTCGCCGATACGCTCTGGACGATAAGAAATTGTCTGACTGGGGCTGGCATAGTCACCAATAAAGTAAGACACACCACCTGCTTGTAGGTAGCCCCTTCTATAACTGGACAAACCGTTTTGCATCATCGAGATACCAATACTGTCGCTAGGACGGCTCCAGCTTGTACCGTTCAGACCCATACCCACAGAAACAGAGTTATCCGCTTCCGTGAAAGACATCGTCTCAGTGTGTCCATCCGATGTAAGTGCACGTATATAGACGCCCATGTCCTTAGTCAAACCCTGTTCACCATGTATACCAATACCAGTCTTGTATTGGTAGTTCGTGCGGACATTATTAATCGCTTGTGTACCTTGCGCGTTATTGGCAATCACATAATTAGTCGCATCAGAAAAACGGGCCAAGATCATTTTGTTGCGATAAGCCAGCACACTGACCTTACCAGGCAACTCGCCAATGTGGTGTTGACGCTCAATCTCGAATTGATCGCCATAGGTATTAAAGATTTGCCAATTGAGGTCACGGGCATTCGGGGACTTGGGTGCAAGCATTCGAGAAGCCCTCAAGACCCAGTTATCTAAATACCATTCGCCCGCTAAGCCTGTGCTGTAGCCGCGCGCATCCGCTGCATAGTCATAGGCTAGATAGGTCATATTGCCCCAGTTCATAAACTGAATCCGGGGATCTTTAGCATAACGACTATCGTCAAAAATATCTAAAGTGGAAAACTGTCCAGCAGTAACAACCACGCGATTGCTACTCACTGTTTGGGTAATTTGATTCGCCTCGTTCTCAAGCACAACCTTACTGCCCTCTTGATTAAAAGTCTGACGTACAAATGCACGGGCAGAATAAAACTTGGCATTCAACCCACTGGCTTTAGTTGCTTCACCGTTGGAAAAACCAGCTAAACCGGTTAAGCCTGAGAATGGTACGCCGGAGATGACTTCCGGATTGAAATACACATCCGTATCTGGAGCGATGCGGGCGCCAAAATATAAGGTGCCTGACCAGGTGTAGCTCATCGATTTCAAATCAGACAAACTGTTCTGGCCAGAATAGCTCGATGTGAAATTGTTATAACGCTGATTGATGTAAGTTGTTTGACCGTGAACGTTCACCGGCATACCAAAAAGATCACCCTCAGTGGGTAAATCTTGAATAGGTGATGCAAAGCTGGCAATTTGGTCCGAGCCGGATCCCGCCTTCTGCGCAAATGCAGTTGCTCCGAGAAAAGTGCAAATAATGCTCAACAGGAGGAGTAGATAAAACTTGCGGGTCATTCACAATTTCTAATTGGGATGCCAATGCAATCAAAGCAAAAGCAACATGCCGATAGGAAAAACTTGGCAAACACTGCTTGGGATTGAAGCCCAAGGGTGGTGCAGCCCAAATTATCCCCAAAAAGGAGCAATTTACCTAGTCTTTATGTCATGGGAATGACATACAGCGTGCATGAACTATTGCTTATAGGAATTGAACGACACAATATTGCGTAAGTGATGAGCTAAATGTGCACTCACTTTGTTGAGTACCTTAGTACGCTATCAGCTCATGGCCTTGGAAATTTTCAAAAGAAATAAGGACTTATATTGTGCTACAATGTAGCTCAAAAGATATGAATGGGCAAAATCATGGCTGCTAATGCTGTAGTGCGTGCAAGGATTAATGGCGATATTAAAGAGGAGGCAACCGCTGTATTGGCTGCTATGGGACTAACCCCCTCCGATGCCTTTCGAATCTTGATGACTAGAGTAGCTAGAGAAAAGGCATTGCCTTTTGAGCCACTTGTTCCAAATGAAGAAACCATTGCGGCCATGAAAGAAGCGAGAAAAGGAAAACTCAAATCCTTTACTTCTGTTGATGACCTAATGGCTGATTTGAATGCGGACGATTGAATACACTACAAAATTTAAATGTGATTACAAAAGAGAATCCAAAGGGATATACAAAAAAAATCTGGCAAATGATCTCAAGTTAGCTATTCAATTACTTGGAGGAGATGTGCTGTTGCCTACACATTACTATGATCATGCATTGATAGGCGACTGGAAAGATCACCGAGACTGTCACATAAAACCTGACCTCGTTCTAATTTACCGAAAGCCTAATGAAACTACTTTGCAACTAGTCCGCCTAGGCTCTCATAGTCAACTGGGTATGTAGTCATAGTCAGGCTTGAGTAGCACTTCGGAACGCTGATTAGCGACGATCCATCAAGGCTCTAGCCAAAGTACCTGCATCAACATACTCCAGCTCCCCACCCACCGGAATACCCCGAGCAATCCGCGTGACTTTGATACCTTTGGCTTTGAGCACTTCACCAATGTAATGGGCAGTAGCCTCACCTTCACTAGTGAAGTTGGTGGCTAACACCACTTCTCGAATAGATACCCCGGTATCTGGATTTTCAATTCGAGTTAGTAAGCGATCAAAATGAATTTCATTGGGGCCCATGCCATCGAGTGGTGAGAGACGGCCCATCAATACAAAGTAGTTGCCTTTGAAACTTAAAGTCTGCTCCACCATCACTTGATCTGCAGGCGTTTCCACAATGCAGAGAAGCGCTGGATCACGACGCCCATCTGAACAGGTAACGCAGATTTGGGTTTCAGAAAAAGTATTGCAACGAGCGCAGTGTCCTACAGTCTCGACTGCCTCGCCCAATGACTGTGCGAGTACAGCAGCACCATTGCGATCATGTTGCAAAAGATAAAATGCCATCCGCTGTGCAGACTTGGGACCTACTCCTGGTAGCACGCGCAAAGCCTCGATCAAACGACCGAGTGCATCAACAGGTGCTTCTATGCGTGCCATAAATGAATTAAATCAATTAGCTTAGAAAGGTAACTTAAAGCCCGGGGGCATTGGCATACCAGCAGTAGCACCAGACATCATCTGTGAGCTTGCTGCTTCTACTTGTTTGAATGCTTCTGTATAGGCAGTGACGATCAAGTCTTCCAACATCTCACGATCATCCATTGCGCCTGGATCAATTTGCACCCGCTTGAGTTCGTATTTACCAGAGATGCTTACCTTGACTAAGCCACCAGCTGCTTGGCCAGTGACTTCTAACGCAGCCAATTGCTCTTGCGCTACTTTCATCTTCTCTTGCATCTGCTGAGCCTGTTTCATGAGACCAGCAAGTCCACCTTTCATCATCGCTTCTTTTCCTTAAGGGCTATAGAGTGAATTAATAATTTACGTATCTTTAAAGAGGCCGTATTAAAGTGGCGCATTACAACGGCTTGACTGAGCCACCAACCACTTTGGCGCCGAACTCTTTTTCTAACTGCTGAATAAATGGATCAGCTGCAATCATTTGCTCCGCGTTCATTCTTTTCTCTTGATGAATCTGAGCATCGACCTTAGCAACGGTCTTGCCTTCCACTTCACCCTTTTCAATCAGGATCTTGACCGGCTTACCAAAGTGCGCAGTGAGTGCATCAGCCAATCTTCCAATAGAAGCTTCCGAAGCTAACTGTGGCATTGGGGTGACGATAGTTGCGCGCACACCCGCTGCTGAATCTACCCAATCTTGTAACTCTGTCTGAAACGCTAACTGTTGCACCATCCCTTTAACAGGTATTTGGCGCATCAAGCTATGCCAATCGGGGCGATCTGCTAAGTTGCTAACTGGTGTAGCTGCGGTGGCAGATGCCGGAGCAGAAGCTACAGGTTTGCTAGCTGTAGGTGCGGGAGCGGATTTAGCTGCAGGCACAGGTGCCGATGTGGAGGCGGGCGCGGATGCTTTAGCAGCGGGTACTGCAGTAGCTGCAGATGCAGGGCGTGCTGTATTCACTGGTGGCGATGATGAGGTTGGTGCAGTACTGCCTCCTCCACTGCCATTGCTACCTGGACGAAATGCCAACATGCGCAGCAGCGTCATAGCAAAGCCAGTCTGCTCATCTGGTGCGAGTGATAAATCAGGACGACTCGTGATGGTGATTTGGTAGAAGAGTTGGGCTTCTTCTTTAGTGAACTGGGTTGCTAGGCGACGAATCTCGCTTGCTTCTGGCCAATCTTCTAATACTGATTCTGGAACTACTTGTGCTGCCGCAATCTTTTGCAGAAGGCTAGAGAGATCTTGCAGTGCTAATGAGAAAGACATACTGCGCTCACCCATTTCATTTGCAACAGCTAAGAGGCTTGCACCGTCTTTTGCAATCAAGTTATCCAAAATCCGAATGAGATAAGCATCATCTAAGGTGCCGAGCATGCCGCGGACGGATTCTTCACTCACTTTGCCAGCGGCATAAGCAATGGCTTGATCAGTTAGTGATAAAGCATCGCGCATCGAGCCTTGGGCTGCTTTAGCTAAAACACGTAAGGCATTGACTTCGTACTCCACTTTTTCTGCTGCTAGTACCTTTTCTAAATGCTCAACAATGAGTGGTACTGGCATTTGCTTGAGGTTGAACTGCAAGCATCGGGACAAAATGGTGACAGGGATCTTTTGCGGGTCGGTTGTTGCCAGAATAAATTTAACGTGCTCTGGGGGTTCTTCTAGAGTTTTGAGCATGGCATTAAAGGCATGATTGGTGAGCATGTGCACCTCGTCAATCATGTAAACCTTGTAACGCGCATTACTTGGTGCGTAAGCAGCTTTTTCTAGGAGAGCAGCAATATCATCAACCCCACGATTGCTCGCTGCATCCATCTCGATATAGTCAACAAAGCGACCAGCATCGATTTCCATACAAGCTGGGCATTTTCCGCAAGGCTCAGAAGTCATCTTGCCTGAGCCATCAGCTCCAGTGCAATTGAGGGCTTTAGCCATAATGCGGGCGATGGTGGTCTTACCTACGCCCCGGGTACCTGTAAAGAGCCAGGCATGATGCAAACGACCCTGATCCAACGCATGGGTTAAAGCCTTAACCACATGGTCTTGACCGACTAATTCGGAGAATGTTTTAGGGCGCCACGAACGGGCTAATGCCAATGCTGTCATGTCTTACATTCTAACAAGCTAAAATGGAATTGGATGGGCCTCCCCGCATGGTGGGTTGGATAACCTGGTCAGGTCGGGAACGAAGCAGCCAAACCCAATTTCTGCCAGTGCCGGGGGTCAGGCTCATCCACCCTCCCCCTAGATTCAGAAGATCTTCAGAATCCTGAAAATTCCCCAAATCATCCAAATAATTAGCAAAATGAGGATGGTTCGCTCATCTAGCGAGACTCTGAATATTTGCAGATGCTTGTGGGAACACTCAATAGAAACTCGCAAATCTGAACTTCTATATATAAGAGTTCAGCGTAGAACGGTAGTCATTGAAATAACGGGGATTAAGGTTGATTTTGGTGTGAGAAAGAAGTGCACAATAGTCCCCATATAAAAACGAATAAAGACCTTATGCCCCAAGCCATTATTTTTGATGTTGAAGCAACCGATAAAAACGATGCTGTCATTATTGAAGCTGCCTCACTAGATGTCACCTCTCTGAATCCGTTTGAAGTAGGCAATCCTTGGGTGCAGCGCTACAACCCTGGTAAACCGATTAGCCTAGGCGCACTTGCGACTCACCACATCATGGATGAAGAGCTGGTCAATTGCCCCTCAAGCAGCTCATTTAGGTTACCAGCTGGGACTAAATATCTCATTGGCCACAACATTGATTTTGATTGGGTAGCGATTGGTAAGCCTGAAGTCAAACGTATTTGCACGCTTGCACTTGCGCGCAGTCTGTGGCCTGCATTAGACAGCCATACCCAAAGCGCCCTGCTGTATCACTTCGAAAGAGAGACCGCTAGAGAGCAACTGCGTAATGCACATAGCGCTTTAGCAGATGTCTGGGTCTGCTCTAAAATTGTTGGGCAAATTATTGACAAGTTACACCCACTCTCTTTAGATGCTTTATGGGAAATGTCTGAAAAAGCACGCATTCCGACAACGATGCCTTTTGGCAAACACAAGGGTGAGTTGATTAGCCAAATGCCATCAGACTACAAACAATGGATGCTGCGCCAAGACAATGTGTCTGAATACCTGCGCAAAGCTTTAGAAGCTAAATAATCGCCTTTACTAGGGAATAAGGAATCCGTGATTTCCTTATCCCCCTTCCAGGCCTGCTGCTTTTACTGATACTTACGATTAAATACCTGCTTTGTTTCATTTTCGTGACGCTTAGTGTTTTTCAACACTGCGCAGTAAGACAGAACCATAATCACCGCGAGAGAGATTCCATTAAAGTTGTTTAGTAAGTCCATTTGCTTCTCCTTGATGCGTTGTTGATATGTTGCTGATGTTTTGTTTCATTTTTTGCTTCTTGCTTTATTTCTTGCCGCCTCAATTACTTATCTAGCCACCGGTAACTCATCCCACTGGGTGGTGTAATTCGGTGACTTATTACCTGATCTCATTTGCCAATCTTGCTTGCTGCTATTGGTTCCTGCGGCGGCCGATCGAATGGCTGCATTACCAAAGCGCGTATTGATATCGTCCATGGCTTTCATCAGATGTGCTGACTTGCCTTTGCTTTCGATATCCTCAAATAAGGATTGCTGCAGGGTTGGCTTATCACTAATGAGATTCAAAATGACGCCTGCTTTCTTGTATCGAAAGCCGGTTTGGTAGATTTGTTTAAGTCCTGCAAGCGCAGCATTGGTTAAGGTCAGCGTGTTATCCGTTGGATCGACCAATGGGATGGTGATACTTTGGTGATGCTGTGGCTCGTTTTGTTTGAACGGATTAGTCTGAATAAATACTGTCAGCGCGCCCGTAGTGCTATTTTGCGTTCTTAGCTTTTCTGCTGCACGTGCTGCATGAGTCGCTACGGATTCCGCTAACTCTGTTTGACTGGTCACCAGTTTGCCAAAACTACGGGAGGCAATGATTTGTTGTTTGGCTGGCGCTACTTCTTCAAGTTGCAAACAAGAAACGCCACGTAATTCATAACAAAGGCGCTCCATCACTACGCCAAACTGCTGACGCATGGCTTGCGGTGAAGCCTGTAAGAGATCAAATACGCTCTGAATGTGCTGGGCTTTGAGTTTTTTGGCAATTTGCCT
>Ga0194056_10001119_pt1 | contig 14589 bp, 13 predicted proteins | sample SepL4413m_MetaG_FD_155458 | JGI IMG/M metagenome (GOLD analysis project Ga0194056, IMG submission 155458) | Anoxic zone freshwater microbial communities from boreal shield lake in IISD Experimental Lakes Area, Ontario, Canada - Sep2016-L442-13m | ecosystem: Environmental > Aquatic > Freshwater...
AACGGCAGTGTGTTGACGTTTAATGACGATAGCAATGGCTCGTTCAACTCGATTATCGATTATACCTATCAAACCGGTGACAAAATTTATGTGACCTCATCTGGTGGTTTGGACACAGGGACTTATAGCTTGAATCTAACCGGTACCAGCATACCTGCTTTTGAGGTATTAACTACACAGGAAGATGCTCTGGCAACATTAACGACCACGATGTTGCCAATCACCGATTTAGAGCAAAGGCCGAATCAACTCACTTACACGCTAGGTACGCTGCCGCTCAAAAGCATATTGAGCAAAATCGGCGTAAATTTAAAAACAGGTAATACTTTCACCCAAGCTGATGTTGACAGTGGATTGATTAAATTAACACCGAAAGCCAATGCTAACGGAACCGACAGCTTTACCTTTATTGTCGCTGACGGTAAGGGTGGTGTGCTTGCCAAGCAAACTTTTGCAATCAATGTGACACCGGTTAATGATGCACCCACGTTAACGGATTTTTCTGCACCCGTTGCCAGCGGCAACGAAGACCACCAAATTTCGATCAATTTTGCCAGCCTTAAGGTGCAAGGTAATGAAGCGGATGTTGATGGTTCTATTAGCGCATTTGTTATTAAAGCGGTCAACACCGGTAAGTTGTTGATTGGTGCTTCCGCTGGAACGGCAACTGCCTGGAATGCAAGTACCAACACCAGCATTGATCTCACTCATAGTGGGTATTGGACACCGACGGCTAACGCCAACGGTTCATTGAATGCTTTTACTGTAGTAACTAAAGACAATAGCGGTTTACTGTCAACCACGCCTGTTCAGGCAAAAATCAATGTAGCGCTGGTACGGGATGACCTTATCATCAATGGGTCGTCGGGAAATGATATCTTAACGGGTGATACCATCGACAGTGGTAGTTACGATACCTTAAATGGACTGGCAGGCAATGATATTTTGAAAGGCTTGCTTGGGAATGATACCTTGAACGGTGGTATCGGTGCCGATATCATGAAAGGAGGCGATGGCTCTGATACTTATTTTGTCGATAATGCAGGTGATGTTGTCAGCGAAACCAATGCCTTGGCAAGCACCGGTGGTACAGACCTTGTTAACAGTTACTTGGCTGCTTATACCTTGGGTGCGAATGTAGAAAATGGTCGTGTTCTGGCAACCGGCGCTGCCAACCTAAGCGGCAATAGCCTTAACAATGTTCTCTATGCCGGTAACGGCGTAAACAGCCTTGATGGTTTGGGTGGAACCGATACCCTGTATTATCAATACGCAACTACCCCAGGTAGCATCGGAGTAACCCTCAATCTATCAGTGTTAAATGCTTCAGGACTAGCCACAGCCAGCGGTATTTCCGGTGCTGATTTAATTAAAAATATCGAAAACATTACCGGCTCCAACTACAACGACACGCTTACCGGTAATGCAGCGGCCAACACTCTCAACGGTGGTGCCGGTGCTGACAAGCTCATTGGCGGTGCGGGCATTGATACCTTAATCGGTGGTGCCGGAAAAGACAGCCTTATCGGCGGTGCCGGCAACGATGTTTTTGACTTTAATGCGCTAACAGAGCTGGGCTTGGGTGCGGCAGCTCGTGATGTGATTACTGATTTTATTCGTGGACAAGACAAAATTGACCTTTCAAGCATTGATCCCAATTTGACTGTGGCGGGTAATCAGGCTTTCAAATTTATTACATCTGCGTTTAATGCACCCGGACAAATCCATTACAGCGGCGGTATCATTTCCCTTAACACCGATTCGGATGCCGCAACCGAGTACGAAATTCAACTGACGGGTAATATCCCGGCTACATTGGCCGCGACGGATTTTGTGTTGTAAGCAATAGAGAAGTAGTTGGTTTTGCCGGTAATTATGAAGACTATTTAAATAGCCTGGCATAGATCCTTAAAACCTCCAGTTGAATATGAATTAAGAGCACTTAGCAGGACTGGATTTATAAAACCCGCCGACTAAATGGCATTCAAAATGTAGGGTGGGCAACGCTTTTCTGCCCACCATTTTCATGCCATTGTTTTAATTCTGCGTGGGCACAAAAAGCGTGCCCGCCCTACCGGACAGGCAGAAATACCTACAAACTTATTAGATGTTTAAAACTTTGACTATCCTCGATTCCACTAAGTCACATCAAGGCCACTTGCTGCTTCATAAAAAAGACGAAGCAATGGCGCATACCGCCCATGTTTCATGGCATGTTGCATCGCAGCGTAATACATCGCCCTGTTTTCACCATCAAATACTGGCGGCATTAGTCGGGCATTCAAGCACTGCGCCATAACCAAAGCACGTCCAACACGGCCATTACCATCACCAAACGGATGAATTAAAATAAAATAAGCATGTGCTTTGGCAATCGCTGACAGCGTTGCAGACTTGGCCTCTTTATAAACCCATCTGTGCATTTCTTCGTCTATATCTTCCGGTTCTGTTGTCTGTACCCCTTCTAGCCGCCCCATCACGCGCATTTGGGTGGAAAAAAAACCGGCATTTTCATAAATACCGCGCATAAAATCGGCATGCAATGTCTTAATGCTCTCTACAGTGATCGGCATCGGTTCACTGTGCTCCACAATCCTCTGCCAAAGTTGTTTATGCGTAATAAACGTGTTAAAACCTTCATGAAAAGTCTGCCTGTCCATATTCTTGGGCATCTTCTTCCCGTCAATAATGTTATCGAAATCCGCTTTCGACATATCGGTTTCGATTTCAATCGTGCCATAACTCAAGCGACGTAGAAAAGGCAGAAACAGCGCTTCGTTGTGAGGCATATCATCCGGTAACAAAACCGCTTCAAAGGTTTGCATGGGAACATCCCATTCAGGAATCAAAAAGTGCCGGCAATACAAAACATCAATATCCAGACGATACTTGGCAGAGATCGACTCAGGCTTCTGTCGCCAGTTGAGAAGTGTTCTCCTTGAAACGCCAAGCGCTTCCGACATCTTTGTCGAATAAACAAACGCCGACTGAAGTTGGTCAAGCTTAGCTATGGTGCTAATTTTATTGTATTTCATGATAGTCTCGCTTGCTGCCCGGTATTTTTAGCTAGGGTAACAAAGGTGAGAAATAGTTTCAATATTAATTAATATGTTTCTCATATTGGATTCTCAGGCATCTCCAGCATAAGAAACTTGTGTTGAGTGTATAATTAACCGCATGCTTGATAAATCAAGTGCATGGGCAGCCCAAAAACTGTGTTAATCTGTTGTTAAACCTTTTTAGATTTATCGCCCATTAATACAACCTAGTCGTGCCGCCCATGAATGCCCAACCCAAGCCATCCACCCTTAATGATTTAAGTTTCGATAATCGCTTCATTCGTGAATTACCCGCTGATGAAGAAACTATCAATAATCGTCGTCAAGTTTTCGGCGCTTGCTACTCCCGAGTAAAACCCACTCCCGTGGTCAATCCGCAACGGGTGGCTTATTCAAAAGAAGTTGCCGAACTATTGGATTTGACCGCCGATGCCTGTGAAGCAGACGATTTTACGCAAGTATTTTCCGGTAACAGTCTGACAGCAGGCATGGAATCTTATGCGACTTGTTATGGCGGCCATCAGTTTGGTAATTGGGCGGGTCAACTGGGTGATGGCCGCGCCATTAATTTGGGCGAGATCGTCAATCGAAAAGGTGAACGCTGGGCTTTGCAACTTAAAGGCGCGGGGCCTACCCCGTACTCCAGAACAGCCGATGGTTTGGCTGTATTACGCTCATCCGTGCGTGAATTTTTATGCAGCGAGGCTATGTATCATTTAGGCGTACCGACCACGCGGGCGTTAAGTTTGGTGCTGACCGGTGAAACGGTTATTCGGGATATGTTTTACAACGGTAATCCCAAAGCGGAACCGGGGGCTATTGTTTGTCGGGTTGCGCCGTCCTTTACCCGCTTTGGCAGCTTTCAAATTTTAACCGCACGCGGCGATGTTGCATTGCTAAAAAAACTGGCAGACTACACAATCCGCACTGATTTTCCGCATTTGGGTGAACCATCGCCAGACGTGTATATCGCTTGGTTTACAGAAGTTTGCCGAAGGACGGCGGAAATGATTGTGCATTGGCAGCGCGTCGGCTTTGTTCATGGGGTCATGAATACCGACAACATGTCGATATTGGGTCTGACCATTGATTACGGGCCCTACGGCTGGCTGGAAAATTTTGATCTTAACTGGACGCCCAACACGACCGATGTCGAACAGCGCCGTTATCGTTTCGGCAACCAGCCGCAAATCGCTTACTGGAATCTGGGGCAACTGGCTAATGCCATTTATCCGCTCATTGAGCAAGTAGAACCGCTACAAGAAGCGTTGGCTGTTTATAAGCTGACCTTTGAACAGAGCTGGCAAACCATGATGGCGGGAAAACTGGGCCTGAATACCTTTGACCCTGCAACCGACGGCGAATTATGTACTGAATTGTTGGAACTACTGGCATTGATTGAAACCGACATGACACTTTTTTATCGTCAGTTGGCCAAGATAGATATAGAGTCCTCTGATTATGAAGCAATATTTGATCTTTTAAGCATCGCTTATTATGTTCCCGAGCAAATAACGCCGGAGTATAAATCCCGTTTAACGGTGTGGCTTGAGCGTTACCTTAAGCGTTTAAAAATTGACGGCACATCAAATGACTTGAGAAGACAGCGCATGAATGCCGTCAATCCTAAATATGTCCTGCGTAACTACCTTGCCCAGCTCGCGATTGACAAAGCTGAACAAGGCGATTTTTCAATGGTTAACGAGTTATTGGAATTATTGCGCCACCCCTACGATGAACAACCCGACCAAGAAGAATTTGCCGCTAAACGCCCCGATTGGGCACGGCAACGCGCCGGTTGTTCAATGTTGTCGTGCAGTTCTTAACAAAGTTAACCGTTAAAAAATAGAACACAGATGAGACGGATTCGACTGATAGACACGGATAAGGAAAGTTTTGAAATCCGTATAATCGTATCGTCCGTGTTTTATGATCGAAAACAACATCTACCGAGTCGTTACGAAAATTTGTAACTATTCAGTCCCCCTCTTTGAAAAAGAGGGGTTAGGGGAGATTTTATTAGATAAATCCCCCTCGATCCCCCTTTTTCAAAGGGGGAAGTAAATACTTACGAAAATTTTATTTCTTCGTGTCTTCGTGGTATTTTTATAAATCGTGTGGTATTCATTATCAGGTGATTTATGAATTTAATTTATCAGCACTTCATTACCCGGTTAATTTGTTTGATTTTTAGCGTTTTTACTATAACGGCAGCCTTGGCCGCTGAAGGAGAACAAGCCATGACTTTAAACCTAAAATCACCTGATTTTGTTCATCAGGGTGAAATTCCAACACAGTTTACCTGTCAGGGTGATGATAATTCACCTGCGTTAAGCTGGTCGCAGCTTCCACAAAAGACTAAAAGTCTGGCGTTAATTGTTGATGATCCGGACGCACCTGATCCGGCTGCACCCAAAATGACCTGGGTACATTGGGTGCTTTATAATATTCCAGCCACAGCCATGGAATTACCCAAGGCCATCACTGAAAGTGACTTACCCTTGGGCACGCTACAAGGCAAAAATGACTGGAAAGAAACCGGGTATAAAGGCCCCTGCCCGCCCATTGGTCGGCACCGGTACTTTCATAAACTCTATGCATTGGATATTGAACTGCCGGATCTGCATAACCCTAATAAAGCCCAACTGGAAAAAGCCATGGCAGGACATATCTTGGGGCAGACCGTGCTGATTGGCACCTACCAAAAAGAGTAGCTACAGATTAATAAATGACAAATACTCTCATCATTATTATTATTCCACTTGATTTTTTGGAGATACCACTATGCCGACGATAAACATTTCATTACCCGAACCTATGCAAGATTGGGTTAAATCCCAAATTGAAGAGGGAGGGTACTCAAGCAGTAGTGACTATGTTCAGGATTTGATTCAGCGCGATCAGGAAGAGCGTCGTCAGCAACGGTTATTACAAGCAGCTATCGCTGAAGGTATTAAAAGTGGAATAAGTGAGCGCTCAATGGAAGATGTTCTAAAAGAAGCTCAAGCAAGACTGGCCTCCCTTAATGCGCATTAAAAAAACAGTATTGGCCGATGAAGATCTGATCTCTATTTTTATTTATGGAAGTCAGAACTTTGGGCAATCAAAAGCTAAAAGCTATTATGCCGAATTAAATAAAGTTTTTTTGTTTTTGGCAGACAATCCATTTGCCTGCCCTGAACGTATTGAATTTAAACCCACTGTTCGGATACATAATCATGGAAAACATTTAATTGTTTACACGATTGAAGATAAATATATTCTAATTGTGCGAATACTTCACCATAGAATGGATATTAAAAAACACCTCTAAAAATCGACCATTCACTCTATACCAAAATAATTAATAGCGCCAATTAAAGGTGTCCGTGGGTTTAACGACAATTTTACCGATAATTTACCCAGCAAAGGTGCAAAGCGGCCTTTGGCTTTAAACGTGTCCATAAAATGTCCATTTTGTAAGGCCGGTAATATTTTTGGACCGATACCCCCGCCGATATAAACCCCGCCGGTAGCCATTGATTTTAATGCCAAATTGCCGGCTTCTGCGCCATAAAGCTCAACAAACAGCTTGACGGCTTCGGCACAACAAGCGTCTTCACCGGCCACACCCAATTTGGAAATGACCGCATTTCTATCAATGCCGCTGTTGTTATCGGGCACATCAGGACAAGGTGCAAAACCCTGCTCACAAAGAAAATCATACAAATGGCTAAAACCAATGCCGGACAGGACGCGCTCGTAACTCACATGCTCAGGCGTTTGTTTTCTAAGATACGCCACCAACAAATCCTGCTGGTCATTTTGCGCAGCAAAGTCGGAGTGACCGCCTTCGGTAGCCATTGGATGATGCTTATATCCATCCCAATACAGAATAGCTTCGCCCAAGCCGGTGCCAGCGGCTATCACGGCAATATTGCCCGTTTGGGTTTCTGCCTTGGGATTTAACTCAATCAAATCGTCTTCAGACAGATACAACATCCCCAGCGCCATGGCTTCCAGATCATTGAGCAGTTTTACTTTTGAGGTACCCAATTTTATTTGTAGTGCCGAGGCATCCAGCAACCACGGCAAATTGGTCGTGTGACAACGTTGATTAACAACCGGGCCGGCTACACCAAAACAAGCCGATTCGATAGCCACATCGGCGGGTAAAAAGGCTCTTAGAATATCATCAAATTTGGGGTATTGTTGGCTGGGGTAGGTTTGTTCCTGCAAGCATTTCAACACGCCGTTAGGCTCTCTGAGCAAGAGAGATAATACCGTCTTTGTTCCGCCTATATCGCCTGCTAGTATCACGGTAAAGTCCTTTAATTAGGGTCAAGTAAATGTATTAAAGCATCAAGAATGTCATTGGCAACTTTATGGGGTGGCAATTGATAAAAAGCCTGCCATGCCAAGGACGTAACTTCTTCATAATTTTCCAGGTCTTCGGGATGATCTTGTAACCAGCTAATTCTGACGGCATGGCCGATAATAATATCGGTTAATAAGGTATCGTCAATATGTAAAGAAACATTATCCTTAAAAATAGACCCCATGGCTTTTAAAGCTTCTACCGTTAGTTGCCGATAAACGGGTGCCTGAATTTTGTTAAGCAAGTGATTGACGTGTAACTTAAAGCTTTGTTCACCTGCGGTCATCTGCGACAGTGTGTTCTCGCTATCCAGCCGGTTTTTGCTGTTGAGTTTGCCACCCATCATCAAGCCTTTGCAATGATGCAGTATATCCCAAACACTGGCATAAAAAGCCTTGTTTTCCCGGCCAACACTGCCTTGCTGTTCGCGCCATTGATACCAATCGACAATATCTCCGGAGTCTTTGGGGTTCATACTGTTTAAAAAACGGGCACTGGTCAGTTTACGGCAATCGCCTTCATAGTGCAGCGTTTCAGCCAAACCCAGTTGGTCTTCGGTATTACTGTAGTCTTCCAAGGTTTCCTTTAATTTTTTGGACACTTGATAAGGTGGCAAAGAAAGAATTTCGTTAAAAGCCTGATCCAAGGTGCCACAACCCGATTCGCGTTTTTGTCTGACGATAAGCAATTGCAGAATATGCCCTACTCTTATCGTATGCATATCAACGAATAATTCCGGGTTGGCTTTGATTAACATCCCTAAATAAAGAATCAATTCCTGAATAATAATACGCTCACTGGCCTCGGTATTATAAGTACCGATAAGCTGCAAAATTTCTGAAGAATCGGCGGGGCGCGTCAACGTTGCCTTGCCACTGTAAGCGCGACCTAAAGTGAGTGAATGTTGACGAACCAGTATTTCGGTGGCGGCCTGTTCCAGATTAATATCATATTTACCCAGTAAACCGGCACAGCGTCTAACAATTGTCCAGTCATGTTGATCGCCCGCCCGCTCATAAACTTCTTCAAGCAAATCGCCCACACTAGCCACCGTGTCCGGCATCGCCATTAAGTCGGGCTGGTAATCCAAGCCGTGCCGAAGGCTTAACAAGGTTAATGCTTCAAGTTGGGCGTAAAGATTGGTGTTGGTGTTTAGTTGCCCGATAAGCGCTTCATCGGGTGCAATTTCCCATTCTGTTAATAGTAGCGTATCCAACGGTGCTGATGGCGCGGTATTTAGAGGTAATGCCTCAAAAAAGGGTCTAATGCTTTCTTCCCAAGAGGCCTTGGAGAATTGAAAATCATGCAAATAGTTAATTTTTTCATAACTGGCCGTTTCTGCAAAATCCAACAATGTCCCTAATTGTAAAACGATACCTTGCGATAGCCCTTGTTGCAGTTCCTTGATAAATTCAATCAGCACGTCACAATGATGACTGTCCAACATATTTTGTTTTATTGTCATCACCAGCAAAGGATTACCCTGCCTGTCCCAATGCTTATAAATATAGGACAATTCCAGACGCAAGCGCTGGATAAGCAAGCGGTTATCCAGCGCCAGATAAAAACCTTTTTGACTGAGACATTGCGGTAAAAAAAGCAACGGCTCGCCAGCCAAATTATACATTTTGGAAGTCGCCAAGGTTCGCAACTGCCTCAATGGCCGACCGCTTAAGCCTATACGGTCATTTCTGCCGACATGCGTATAAGCCTCGGCCAGTTCGCTGGCCTCCCTTATTTGAATGGGGGCTATTTCAGCAAGGGTTTGCGTGGCAATTCCGTAAGCCATTAAGTGGTTCTGTACGCTTTCATCCTGAGCCAATAACTGTATTTGCAGCTTGCAATCCTGATTTTTCTTAACGACTTTATGTCGTTCCAATGGATCAATATCGTCACAACTGAGCAGACCATCCTGAATAAGACAACCCAACATAAACAAACTTTGCGCCCAAACCAACGGTATGTTTTCGTTGGGAACCCGCTCCTGACTGTGTGGATTGGCTTTTTCTGCGGCAATCAAATCCAGCGGCACCACATACAGTTCGGGTAATAAATGCTGGCCATTTTGCTCCACCAGTAAAGCTTCCAGTTTCTGACGATAAAGCAAAGCCGCTTCGTCATCGCCTGCGCATAAATTATTAAGCAGTAAATACGTAAAAAACAACGGCCATTCACATTCAATAGCCATAAATTGTTTAAGTTCATGCGGGTCGTAATGGAGACGCTGACTGTCTTCTATCACGGTTTGATGACCATCCAACAAAAAGCGCTTACAACCATAACGGCCTTCCAGTTTTTCACAAACCAGCGCTTCTGTTTTGGCGCGGATGGCCTGATTGTCAACCGCAAAAGCAGGAAATCCGGTGATACTAAGAACCGCCGAATCCACCTCTTTAGAAATGGATTCTCTGGGTAACAGCGACTCCAGGGTAATGCGGGTTCTGGCAATGTCGTCACTAATAACATGGACAACAGACGCTTGCCCGCCATCTTTGCCAAACAAATTAAAGCCGGACAACGCTTCCAGCGCCGCTTTAGCCATACCAATGGAACTGGCGTTTAACTCGGCAATGCCATGATTAATTTTATGGCCGCGTTCCCAGATACCATAATCGGGGGTACGGTAAGTGCGGCTGATATAGTGAACCAGATTTTGCACAAAATTGACTTCATCAATGGTAAAGACAATGCGTAAACCGGAGGCTGTCATTTGCGCCAACATCAACAAAAATAAAGAGGTCGCATCCAGTTGTAAATGCCCCCATTCATCATCGCCCACTACACTCCCGCCGGATTTGGTGTCGTATTTGGCATGCAAGGCATCCAGCGGATTCTGGGATTGCTTAAACTTTTCAACTTTCGGCGCTTGCCGCATCATTGCCGTTAACAAGCCACGCATCAACTTGACAACACTTTGCTCCAAAACATAAGTGCGTCCCTGTTGTTCATCCACGCGCCGATAAGCCAGCGCCAAACCCCAGGCCGCAAGAATACTGTAAACATTATCCCTGACCCAAGCATCCGTGTAATTGCCATGGACAGTAACGGCGGTACTGGCAGGCAGCAAACCACTGACCCAATCCTGTCTATCAAGAATAATGCCCTGAACCTGCTGGTAGTAAACGTCAAGTTTGTCGTGTGAATCAATTGGTTTCATGGGCTGCAAGGCGTCTATTTTTAGTGGTCTATTAATTTTATAAGAAAACTATCAAGCAGATAGTATGCCATTAATGACATTAACAACCGTTGTCGCTTGATACTGACGGATTTGTCTTTTATTCGGTAAATAATACCTTATTTTTAGAGGCTATGGGCTTGGCTTAGGTAACTCGCAATAAATAACACCCCAATCATTACCTGACTCTGCGAGCACCACCTGCCTAAAGGTCGGAATACAAACCCAGGTTTGCACTCCAAATTGAGGGCTTATTTATTGCGAGTTGCCTTACGATGAGCCTATGCGATGGTTTGCCCTCATAAACAGCCAACAAGGGTTAAAAAATGGGCATAAACCGGTATTAGTTGCACCAAGTTGGTTTTAACTGAAACACTTGCACTGAAAGAGTGCTAAACAAGGAGGATTTAAAAATACTTGATGATGTTTCTGTTCCAGCATGGCCGCCTTTTGCTGATCGTCAGAGATGCTGTCCGGACTTATGATTAATTAATTTTTGCTTGTTGCTTCTGGTTATAGATAGCCATTTGTTCGGGTGTTGCCTCTTGTTGAAATTTATCTTTCCATTCCTTATACGGCATACCGTAAATCATTTCCCTGGCCTGCTCATAATCCATGACTATGCCCTGCTCTTCTGCTGCTTGCGCGTACCATTTGGCCAGACAATTTCTGCAAAAATCTGCTAATATCATCAAATCGATATTTTGAACTTCCGTGTGCTGTTGTAAGTGACTAACAAAACGTCTGAATGCAGCAGCCTCTAATTCGGTTTGCGACTTTTTATCCATTAAAATGCTCCAAAAATTAAGCATTCTAGCAGAAACAGCACTACAGCCATGTACATTAGCGCTAAAAAATCCTACAATATAAAAATTCGGTAATGCTGCTTATTACAGATAACTGAGTTAGAAAATACCAAAGTTTTGCTTTAAGTAGATCTTAACCACCCTTTACCTAACCGAAATTTGGTCAGCTTATAAACGTAAGATAAAAATAAACTATCGTTACCCAAGCAAAAAACCAATCAACTACACTATAAATCAACCTCTTCAAGATCAACTGGTCAACAGGAGAACAGTAGAAAATTACGCCTGATTACTCGCACTCTGGAACCTAATGAAACAGCTTTTCGAATTTTTTCCGATTATTTTATTTTTTATCGCCTATAAACTTTACGATATTTATGTAGCGACCGCCGTGGTTATTGCGGCCACTATTATTCAGGTCGCTTATGCCTGGATCAAACACCGTAAAGTTGAAACCATGCAATGGATTACCTTAGGCTTGGTGGTTGTATTTGGTGGTGCAACCATCTATTTACATGATGAGCAATACCTTAAATGGAAGTTTTCCATCATCGAATGGTTATTTGGCATCGCCTTTTTTAGCAGCCACTTTATAGGTCAAAAAACCTTTATCGAAAGAATGATGTCCAGTAATTTAACCTTGCCGTCATTGATCTGGAAACGCTTGAATTTTAGCTGGGCCGCTTTCTTTATCAGTATTGGTTTTATCAACGTTTATGTTATGTATAATTACAACACTGACGATTGGGTCACTTTTAAAACATTTATAGCACCGGGTTTGATGGTTGTTTTTATGGTGGTACAAATGCTTTTTTTATATAAATACATCCCGGACGCCGAGGAATAAAAGTGTTATACGCAATTATCAGTGAAGACAGTAAAGATAGTTTGCAACAAAGATTAACCGCACGCCCTGCCCATATCAAAAGACTGCAAGATCTTCAGAGTGAAGGACGCTTGGTGTTAGCCGGCCCGCATCCGGCAGTTGATAGTGATAATCCCGGTGACGCCGGTTTTACAGGCAGTCTGGTCGTTGCAGAATTTGACCATTTGCAAGCCGCTCAACAATGGGCCGATAGCGATCCCTATAACGAGGCCGGCGTTTATGCTAAAGTGTCCGTTAAACCATTTAAAAAGGTATTTCCTCAATGACAACTGAAACAATTAAACAATTATTAAATGACGCTTTTAAACCCGAACTGTTGGAAATCATTGATAATAGTGCGGCACATGCCGGCCATGCCGGTGCAAAAAGTGGCGGCGGTCACTATCATGTCACTATTGTCGCGGAGGCTTTTGAAGGAAAGTCGTTAGTACAGCGGCATCAACTTATCTATAAAGCGATAGGCGACATGATGAAACAACAAATTCATGCTTTAGGCATTAATGCTCTATCACCCTCTGAAGAAACTAAAGGAAGTTTATAAATGAAAAAAAAGATTATCCCTCTACTTGTTGCCGGTACAGCATTAATTGCCGGTTGTGATCAAAAAACCACGGATGCCACCAGCACCTCCGCTGCCAAGCCCGTTATCGAGAAAGCGGATGCTGTTGCTGTCGTCAATGGCCAATACATTGGCAAATCTACACTGGCTGAATTAGAAAAAGAAATTTCTGAACGTAGCCACGGCCAAACTTTTCCTAAAGAAAAGTTGATTGAAGAACTCATTCAGCGTGAATTACTGGTTCAGGATGCTATCCAAAAGCAATTGGATAAATCTGCTGAAATCGTTGCTCAGTTGGATAGTGCTAAAAAAACCTTATTAACGCAAGCTGACGTACAAAACTTTATAAAAGCCAATCCTGTCACGGATGCCGAAGTTAAAGCGGAATATGACAGTAAAGTTGCCGGTGAAAACGGCATTGAATATAAAGCGCGTCATATTTTGGTTAAAACGGAAGCAGAAGCCAAAAAGATAATCGCCGAACTGGACAAAGGCGGCGACTTTGCCAAATTAGCCAACAAAAATTCTTTAGACGCTAAAGAATCACAAAATGGTGGCGATTTAGGCTGGTTTGTTGCTGGTCAAATGGTAGCCCCCTTCTCCGAAGCGGTTGCGAAACTGGAAAAAGGTAAATACACCACAACACCGGTACAAACCCAGTTTGGCTACCATGTTATTTTAAGAGAAGATTCACGCGCTCAAACTCCGCCTCCACTGGATGCGGTAAAAGAACAACTGATGCCTTATCTGCAACGTAAAAAAGTTCAAACCATGGTTGAATCTTTGCGTAAACAAGCCAAAGTAGAAATATTGGTGCCTTTGGTTGATGAACCCGCAAAAGCACCGGCACCGGCTGCTGATGCCAAACCTGCCGAAGGTCAACCGGTCGCCGAAGAAGTTGTCGTTGAAGAAGTTAAAGATGCAGCTGGAAAAACAGTCGCTGAAGAAGTCGTTGTTGAAGAAGTGGTACAAGACAAAGCCCCTGCCGATAAAGCCCCTGAAGCTGCAAAAGCGGTAGAAAAGAAAGTCGCTCCCGAACCCAAGAAATAAGTTTTTTGGATTACAAAAAAGGGCGGTTTATCCCAACCCCCTCCGAGGATGTGTTGATTTTTTAGCGTGTTTTGGAGTTAAAAAATGCCTTGCCAGGAAACTGGCAGGGCATTTTTTGTGTATCCATATCTAAACATCTAAAAATATGATTCTGCCATGACGGGGTTTGTAACTTTAGAAAGCTTAACCCAAATAGCCCGGTTTAATTTTTTATGTTTTAAGTCTTTTTGGGTTAGCAATGTGGGCATCTTTCATTCCTCGGTTTACACTTTTTGCAACACCCGTCGCGTATAGACTTTCAGATATTAAATTTCCAACTTCGCTAATTAAAGACCGTTAAAACCAATGCGTTTCTTGGCATGGCTGCCCATGTAAGGCGGGACAGTTTAAAAGTAACTCGCAATAAATAACCACCACCCTATCGTTCCCACGCTTCATCGTCACTGCCATTAAGTTAGTGGAATGCAGTATGCAGTGAGAGTGGCTTTAGCCACGATTATCGTGGCTAAAGCCACTCCCACCATTCTACAAAAAACCTTAACTGTGGGCAGTGACGCTGAAGCGTCGGAACTAGGAGTCTGTCCGACTTCCCCAGCGCAAATCTGATAAAATAGATTTTTACATTTCCCCGTCAGGAGATTCCTGTCATGAGCAATAAATTTATACCCATCGACCGTAATCAACCGTTTGTGATTCC
>Ga0194056_10001120_pt1 | contig 14583 bp, 7 predicted proteins | sample SepL4413m_MetaG_FD_155458 | JGI IMG/M metagenome (GOLD analysis project Ga0194056, IMG submission 155458) | Anoxic zone freshwater microbial communities from boreal shield lake in IISD Experimental Lakes Area, Ontario, Canada - Sep2016-L442-13m | ecosystem: Environmental > Aquatic > Freshwater >...
CTCCTGGACTACTCCCTCGAGGGGAGAGGGCCGGGGTGAGGGTGATGTAAATGTTATTAATGAGCGACGCCTAAGATAGCGCGCTTTGCCTACCTACGGCATGCTAACCGCAACGGGTCTTGTGGCCTGACTCTCCTGCTGGAGCGTCGCGAGAACGCTTGAGCCGAAAAGGATAAACAGGACAGCCGCCACCACCATCACAACCCGGCCTGTACGCTTCAGGCCAAGTAAGCCCAGCGCACCGGCAAGCCACAGAAAATTGAACGCCATGGCCGCAATAGCGGCCCGGTCTGAACAAGCCAACCCATAATGCCAGAAAAGCACCCCTCTCATCCATGACGTAACGGGCGTCTTTAATCCCTGTCGCCGCCCTTCCGCAATCGACAAATTCCGGGCAACGTCCTGAGCACTCCCGCCATAACGCTCCGCCCGCAACAGCACCGCCACAGCATCCGCTGGTTTTCCAGCCAGCAATAATGCCGTCCCCTGATTAAAAAACAAATCGGCATTCCTCACACCAAGATCAACCAATTTTTGACAGGTGCCCGCCACAGTCAGAAAATCCTTGGGGTTCTCAGCGGAACTCAACCCGGTAAGCGACTCCGTCCAGATAAAGGATCGTTCGGCAGGGCTGGAGGCCGTGACCTCACTAACGCAAGCCCCCGCAAGGGCCACAAGAAGCGCTGTCCGGGCCAGGCGGGCACGCGGCCGCTCCTGGCGATAACCCTCAACGGCGGCCAGCATGGCCAGTATTTCTTTTGTATCCGCGCCGGCACTGCTTGAGCCAAATGACGCATCAAAGTGGCGCTGCATCAGCCCGGAGAAACGCTTCGCCAAATCATAGGGAATGCCCCGGACAGTCAGGAGTGATTCCGCCTCGTCCGGAGTGAGGGCATCAGCCTGAACATCAAACCGATCCGCCAGATATTGGCGCAAAACACTACAAATTACCCTGTGTTCATCGTCTCCGGCAGAACCCACCCCGCCCTTCGGGCACCCCTCCAAGGAGGGGATCTCTCGCTTCAGCTCCCCTCCCCGGAGGGGTCCGCGCAGCGGGGGGTGGGTATCGACCAAGGCCTGCCGGGCTCGCGCAAAGGCTTGTCCCTGCCGCTGCGCCCGCCTGAAAGCCGGCCCCTGCCGCCGGAGCCACACTCCCAACAGGCACATCGCAAACACTGCGGGCCCAAAGCCGGCATAGAGCGCCACACGCCGTGGATTTCCCATCAGCGAGGCGGACTCGGCCCCCGCCATGCCCATGCGTATGCCGGCAGGCCGCATGGCCAATTCCATTTTGCGCTGCATTCGGGAGCCCGCATTAGTGGAAACTCCAATAATCTGTGACGCCGTAATTTCCGTCGCCTGCCTGACTTTCAAGGGGATGGACGATGACCGGACGGTACGATACCGACGCAGGGTGACGTCATAATACGAAACCTCCACCGGCGGCATTTCAAAGGAACCCGCCTGACGCGGCCGGATGGTGTACACATATTGGCGCTGCTCATTCTGTTTAACGGTCTGAACGGAGTCATCATAGATCTCAAACCGCTCCAGCAACGCAGGCTGCAAGGTCAGTCTGGGCGGGGTAATATTCCGCATCTGGATCGCGCCGGATAGTGTCAATGTGAGTTTAAGCGGATCGCCGACATTGCAGGTCTGGGCATCCAGCGCCGCCTCCACCACCAGATTGCTGCCAATCGCGCCAATGTAGGAATCCGGCCTGTTTTCCTCCGGCGGCGGAATCACCCGCACCGTGGCAGCGGGACCAACCGCAAAAATGGGACGGCCGTTCGCCGTCCCGTCGGCCTTGACCTCAAAGGGAACCGACCCCTTGAATAGCAGAGGCCCAAACGTATAGGAACCCTCTGTCAGCGGGGAGTATGGCACCGTAAGCGTGTATTCCCAGTAGCCCTGTCCATCCTGAACCACCTTCTTGCTATCAAGCCTGAAGCGGGCCGGCCGGCCCTGCATATTCAGCATCTGGCTGAAATCAAACGGATCACCCTGCGTGATGTACTCATTCAGAGTAAAACCCTGTTGATTGGCGCGGAGAAGATGTTCATTCAACAGTCTTTGAAAATCCGGCCCCTTAAGGCCATCGATCTCCTGCCCGTTCAGAAAGGCCGCTTCAAGATGGGGGGGATCTGCCGGAAACAAGGGTTCACTATCCTGATAAGGCCGGGGCAAGGCCTTGATCCGCAATGTGACCTGAATATCAAAAGGCTCATCCACTAGTACGGTGGCACGCGAGGCCGTCACAAAAGCCTTCACAAAATCCTGTTGCGTCACACCGGTGACACTAACAACAGGGCCCGTGGCTGTGATAGGGGCCCCATTCACCATGGCGGTAATAGGACCAGTGGTTATGGCGCCTTCGGCGACAGGCGTCACCTTATAGGTGAAAATGCGTCCGGAGAAACCTTCACGCCGCATCTGACCGTTGACAATCACCACGGTGTACTGACTGGACGACTGACTCCCCAGCAGTTCCGTGGTGCCATTCCGGATGGCGGAAAGATCCGGGGCACCGGGATTATCAGCGCCATCCACCTTGACTTCCAATAGAAACGATTCCCCGAGATAAACACGGTCACGATTCGCCTTAACCGAGAGCGTCGGCGTGGCGGCAAGAATGACCGGGATGGAAATAAATTGCAGGATAAGGACGATAGCAAGGACGAGTCGGCGGAGAAGAGAAAAACCCACCCCCGGCCCCTCCAGGGAGGGGAGCAAGATGGGATTAGAAGAACCCACGCTTCTCTGGCTCCCCTCCTTGGAGGGGTCGGGGGTGGGTTCGCACCAGACTGAGTCAGTAATCATCGCTTACCAATCTCTTTCGGAAGGGGTCAGGGGGATGTAGGAATCACGCTCACGTTTTTCCTGTTCGTGCTCCTTTTCGCGCTGTTTGGCTTTATCCAACAGCCTCTTCAGATCCTCCGGCGACATCTGGTCCTTTTTATCTTCCTGTTTAGGTTGCGGTTTCTGTTCCTTCGGCTGGTCCTGCTTTTGTTCCTGCGGAGACGGCTGGTCCTGTTTTTGCTGGTCCTGCTGCTGGTCTTTTTGAGGATTGTCCTGCTGGCTCTTATCTTTGGGCAGAAGCGCCTCAATCTCCTTCAGGATTGCATAGGCTTTACGTTGCTGCACCAAACTATTGGTCAAAGCCGTACTGATCGCGCTGTCTGCGGAAGTCTGCAGGGTAACTGCCTGTCCGGCCAACTCCACAATCTTTTTGCGGTCCTCGGGCGACAGCACCTGTTCAGTCGCATTGGTGCCACCAGCGGCGGCGTTGGTGGCCGTCTGTTGAACCGGGCGACTGATTCCCTCTGGCGGAACCTCCTGCTCAAACCGCTGTTTGAACAACCCGGTCAGATCCAGCGCCTCTGCCTGCTGAACTTTGACGCCCTGCTTGAGTTCATCCGTTTCCTGCATCCTGCCGTCCACCACCTGGGCTGTTAATGCTATGGCATTGGTCTGCCGCTGAATATCTTCACGCAGGAGTTGGGGATAGCCGGCCATGTCTTTCCACAAGGTATATACCGCGGCTTCAGCCTTGAGGGCCGGGGCGTAGCACGCGCGATCCAGATTCCGTAGCGCCGTCGCAACCCCGAACATCGTATCCCGGACAGATTCGGCAAAGGCATTCACCTGCGCCATCTGCTGCGGGGCATTCGTATTATTGGCTTTGGACTGGGACATGGCCTGAAGCAATTTCCCTTTGAGCGGAATCATCAGGTCGGCCGTCCGATCCTGCGCGGTGGCCAGCGATTCAAGGGCATCAATCAAGGCCGGGGTCGTGTTGGTGAAGGCGGCGGGAATATCCTGAATCATTTTCCGCTGCTGAAGGAGCATGAGATCAGCCAACGCGCCCGGTGGCGTCTGGCCATGCTCGGCCATGAGGCGGATGATTTTCGCCTGCTCCTCCACCTCGCCCGCCATCCCCGCAACCACGGCCAGATTCCTGCGGCTACCGGCATCGCCGGGTTGCTGGCGCAGGGCTTTCTGAAAAGCGGTCCCCGCCTGTTTCAGCGCCTGAACGCGACGTTCGGCCTGGGCTGGATCAGGCGGCGTGGCCGCATTTTCCATCATGGGCGCGGAGCCGGTTACAAACAGGGCACACCCGAGATTATAGGCCGCCTTTGCACCCAGCTCTCCTTCCCCGCCGGTCAGACTGCGAAAGAGATCGCCAGCCTCATCTGGTTTGCCGGCCTTGAGCAAGGCACAACCCGCATTATACAAATAGTCATCCCGATTGGCCTGGGCGGCCGTTTTTGCGGCCGCCTGATACGCCGTGGCGGCGCCATCGTAGTTTCCAGCCAGATACAGCCGTTGCGCCAACCGTGCCCCTTCACGGCCTGCGGGCACATTGGCCACCAGATTGGTCACCGGCATTGCGGATACGGCTGAACAGAAAAGAAAGAACCCACCCCCTACCCCTCCAAGGAGGGGAGCTAATATCCCGGATCCCCTCCCTGGAGGGGCAGGCGGGGCTTCTCTGCTCCCCCTCTGGCTCCCCTCCTTGGAGGGGTAGGGGGTGGGTTCTCTGCTCCCCCTCTGGCTCCCCTCCTTGGAGGGGTAGGGGGTGGGTTCTTCTCTTTTTCGCCCCGCAATCCGGCCGCGGCTCAGGAAAGCGACCGCCAGAAAAAGCAGAACCGCAGGAAAAAGGAAAATCTGATAGCGTTCAACATACCGGCGCTGTGAGGACTCTTCAAGGTCGCGGGCAGAAATACGGCTCAAATGATTCCGGTATAGATCCCCTAATTTGACATTTGCCAGACCTACCGGGACATAAGCGCCCCCCGTGGTTTCGGCAATCTCGCGAAGCAACGAATTATTGAGTTTGGACACAACTTCCTGTCCCTGATAATTCAGAGCCTGCTTTTTATCGGTCGCGGACGGAACCGGCGCGCCCTCACTACTGCCAAAACCAACCGTGAAGACGGCCACCCCTTTTTCCTTCGCCTTCGTTGCCGCCTCCAGGGCCTTGCCCGCCAGATCGTCCCCATCCGTGATCAGGATAATGGCCTTGTGAGAACCCTCCTCATCCTCGAAATTATGCAGGGCCTCCAGAATCGCCCCGCCAATGTCGGTTTCGCCAGCCGGCGCGGAATCCACGCCCGTGCCTTCCAGGGTCTGGGCCATGAACCCGTAATCCGTTGTCAGGGGGCACAGTAAAACGGAGCGGCCACGGAACGCCAGCAGCCCGACCCTGTCTCCCCGCAGCTCCTTGACCAGATCCAAAAGATCCACCTTGGCCCGACCCAGCCGACTGGGATGAACATCCCGGGCCAGCATGGAACGTGACACATCGAGCACCACCAGCAGGTCCCGTCCGCGTTGATACACCGTTTCGTCATGCATCCCCCATTGCGGTCGCGCGGCGGCAATCAGCGCCAGGATGAGCCCCGCCATGAAGAGGGCCAGCTGCCACAGGCGCCGGGTGACAACCGGGGCCGGCGCCAATTTGGCGGCCATCTCGGATGAAACCAATGACCGGCTGACCAGCCGCCGCCCGGCCAGGATATGCCAGGCCACCCCGATCACGGGAACGATCCAGAGCAGAAAGAGTATCCAGGGATATTGGAATTGCAGATTCATAGGATGTTCTTGCCCAACCAGGCGTTAATGACGGCCCCCAGCACCAGCAAAACCAGACCGGTGACCAGAAAAGCCGGAAAATGTTCGTCATACTTGTTGAAGAGTTCGGTGTTAATCGTGGTCTTTTCAAGTTTGCTGATGGCGGCCAGGGTCTGGGCCAGACCCTTGGCGTCGGTGACGTTGAAATATTTCCCGCCGGTCGTCGCGGCGATCGACCGGAGTTGATCCTCATCCAGCCGCACCTGGGCATAGCCGATCGCCTGGCGCCCGAACATGTCGCGCGCCAGGAAGGGCGCACGCCCGGTGGTGCCAATCCCGATAGTATAGATCTTGATCCCCATGGTCTTGGCCGCCTTGGCCGCCTCCTCGGGCTTGATCAGCCCGGTATTGGATTCGCCATCCGACAGCAAAACCATGATTCTTGATTTTACACCGGCCTCATCCAGCCGGGTGCAGCCCGTGGCCAGGGCATCTCCGATGGCCGTCAACATCTCCTCCTGATTCAGGAGTTGACCTTCTTTGCTGAACTGTTCACGGGCAATATCAACTCCCTGCAGACTATGCAGGAGGGCGGAGTGATCCAGGGTCAACGGAACCCGGCTGGACGCAAACCCGCCGAAGGTGACCAGTCCGATCAAATCACCCGGCCGCTGCTCCACGAACTTGCCAAAAGTCTCCTTGACCACATCCAGGCGGGTTCGCTGCTTGTCCGACGTGGCAAAGTCCAGCGCCTGCATCGAGCCGGAGCAATCCACCACCATTTGAATGGCGATGGCATCCGACCTCCTGATGGTGCGGGAAAACACGCTCTGAGGCCTGACCAGGGCGATAATCAGGAGGGCCAGCCCCGCCAGAATCAGCAGAGGCGCCGCAGGCAGCAGTCGCGTCCGCCAGGTTGCCCGGCTGGCCGGCAAGCGCTGAAACGCTGAAAACAGCAAGGCGGGCCGCACCCGGCGCCGCAACACAAACCAACCCGCCGCCGCGAGAGCCAGAAACAGCAACAGATAATATGGACTGCCAAGGTGCATCTTTAGATTTGAGATTTGAGATCTGAGATTTGAGATTGGGTGGAATCGGTTTCGATATAATTTTTTGCGGTGGACGTGGCGGCATCCACGGAAGCCAGCGTCGGCTGAACGCCGGCATATTTCACCAGATCCGCCGCCTGCATGAATTCACGCAACCGCCTTACCACATCCCTGGAGAACCTGACATCCGCGCTGACGGCGGCCAGAAATTCCTCGGTGGTTTGTTCCGGCGCACGAATCGCGTGGGCCCGCTCGATATACGCCCTGACAATCATCGTAAGTTCAAAGTAAAACTCCTTGACCTGATGATGTCCCACCAGGTCCCGGGCCATCAATTCGGCCAGTTCGAACAGGGCCCGCTCCCGTGGCGACATGCGCCGCAGTTGCACGGCCCGGCGGACCTTGCGGAATAACCGCCAGCCAAGATAAACCAGCGCCCCCAAGCCCAATACCATCAGCGCATACCCGAGCATTCCCTTCAGCCCCGGATAGATCCATACCGGTCCCTGGGCAGCGGCGATCTCCTTACCGGGCGCCTCCTTCATGAGTTTCTCAGATTCCAGCACCACCGGCTTGGTCGGGAACCACTGCTCGGCTCCGGTGGCAGGGTCTTTCCAGGTGACGGCCATGGGCGCAAGCCGATATTCCTCTGAAATCTGGGGCGTAAGCCGGATATTACGGGTGCGCAAGGTCTTCCCCCCGGAAATTCGCGGCGGGCTATCGTAGTTGCCCGACACCATAAACCCCTTCACGCGGGTTTCCAGGGTGGGCAGCTTGACGGCCACGTTGGTCGGCGACGTCACAAGGATGGTTAGCAGAATATCGCGATCGAGCCGCACCACAGGCGGATCAAATGACAACGAAACCGACACCTGGCCCAGGGCATTGTCTGAAACCAGCGGCCCGGCAACAGGAACATCAGGAGGAGCGGCCTGGCTGGAAACGGCCAGCAGGCCCATCAACATCCATTCAGCCGACTTGATGATATGGTTCATTTTCATCCCCGTGCCGCCCTGAGCTGACGCTGCCGGAACAGCTTGTGAATGTCATCAATGAAAGGCCGCTCCGTAGAGAGGTGCAGGGCATCGATCTTGTTTTTCCGGAACTGTTTCTTGAGGGCATCGACCTCTTGCGCGGCCTTCTCGCGAAAAGCCTGGCGCAGATACGACGAGGAGGTATCCAGCAACTCCAGTTCGCCGGTCTCGGGATCCTGAACCTCGACCAACCCGACATCCGGCAGTTCCGCTTCGCGCGGGTCGGAAATATTCACGCAAACCACGTCATGACGCCGGCCAGTCACCCGCAACTCATGTTCAAACCCGCTGTCCATAAAGTCTGATATGATGAACACCACCGTGCGCCGTTTCTGGACCTGATTCAAGAACCGGAGCGCGCCAGCCAGATCGGTTCCCCGCCGGGTCTCCTCAGCGGCCAGCACTTCCCGCACCAGTCGCATGACTGCGGTGCGGCCTTTGCGCGGGGGAATGGACTTCTCGATCCGGTCGCTGAACAGAATCAACCCGACCTTGTCCTGATTTTTGATGGCGGACAAAGCAAACAGGCAGGTCACTTCCGCGGCCAATTCCGCCTTGGCGCGCCGGCCGGATCCAAATGACTGGGAGCCCGACACATCCACCAGAAACATGACAGTCAGCTCCCGCTCTTCACAGAAGCGTTTGATAAAGGGCACCCCCATACGGGCGGTGACATTCCAATCAATGGACCGGATATCATCGCCCGGCACATACTCGCGAACCTCGTCAAATTCAATCCCCTGCCCCTTGAACACCGAATGGTATTCGCCGGAGAGATGCTCATCCACAAGCCGGTTGGTGACCAGGCGGATCCGGCCAACCTGCTTCATCAATTCTTTGACGTTTATAGGCATGTGTTTGATCTCAAATCTGAGATTTAAGATCCGAGATTTTGATTATGGCACCGGGATTTCGTTCAGGATTTTGGCGATGATGTCTTCGCTCTTCATGTTTTCGGCCTCGGCTTCATACGTCAGGATCAACCGGTGACGCAGGACATCGTAGGCGATCTCCTTCACATCCTGCGGCGTGGCATAGGCACGGCCATGCAGCAGGGCGTTGGCCCGGGCGGCGATGTTCATATACAGGCTGGCGCGGGGGGAGCCGCCATACTGGATAAGGTGCGCGATATCCAGCTTGTAATCCGCCAGCTTACGGGTGGCAAAAACGATATCCAGGATATAATCGGCAACCTTCTCGTCACAGTACACCTGGTCGAGAATGTTACGGATGTCCAGAATCTGTTGACCAGACATCATGGGATGGATCTTGATGTCCGATTTACGGGTAAACCGGTTCATAATACGTCGCTCATCATCCTTGGACGGATAATCCACGCGGCACTTGAGCATAAAACGGTCAATTTGAGCCTCGGGGAGCGGATAGGTTCCTTCCTGCTCCAAGGGGTTCTGGGTCGCCATCACCATAAAAGGCTCCGGCAAGGGGTAGGTTTTATCGCCGATGGTCACCTGATGTTCCTGCATGGCCTCCAAAAGGGCCGATTGCACCTTGGCGGGGGCACGGTTGATTTCATCCGCCAACAGGAGATTGGTAAAGATGGGCCCCAACCGCGGTGTAAAGGTGCCTTCACGCGGATTGAACACCATGGTTCCAATGACATCCGCAGGCAGCAGATCCGGCGTAAAGCTGATGCGCTGGAACTTCAGACCCAGGGCCTGGGCCATCGTTTTAATGGCGGTGGTTTTAGCCAGCCCCGGCACCCCCTCAATCAGGAGGTGACCATTGGCAATGAGGGCAATGAGCATCCGGTCCAGCAAGCGCTCCTGCCCGACAAGAACCTTGTTCACCTCCTGTCGGACCGTATCAACAATGTCTTTTTGCTCATTAATGATGTTTGCCGTGGCAGCGATATCAGTACTCATGGTGTCTCTCCGGTTAAAAACAACGTTTCCATTTCGCTCAACTTCTCGTAGCTGGTTTTCCCAGCCATCAAGTATGGCATATTTTTTAGCACAATTGTCCATTTCTTCAATTTGTATTTTCCTTGCCACTAAGGGCGCCGGGTCGTACAAATAGTAGCTAATGCAAAGGGGGCCTTACTTATGAAAGTTACACGACGCTGTGGTTTAATTTTTCTGGCCTTTCTCTCGCTGGAGCTCTACACGGCTCAAGCCCAGATGGCACGCTTTGATTCCTACGGTCTTGAGGCTGTGCCGGAGAATGCCAATGTGCGGCTGGGTCCATTTTTCTCCGATCTCGCGTTCTACCAGGCCATTGGGGCCCGCTACGTACGCAGTAGTGGAGCCGGGCTGGACTACTCCGCCTCCAGAAAAGCCTCTGATTTGGGGCAATCCCCCCGCTACGGGCAAATGAAAAAGGATGGCTTTGATCTCCCACTGATCTCCCAATTGACCGCCAGAAATTATTTCATCATCAGCAAATACCTCGCCATTGACATCTCCTTCTCCATGACCTACCGGGCCTATCCTATTGGTACAGAGGATAATAGCTTTGATGTCGAGATTATTGATCCGGGCTTTTACGCCCATATGGGTTCCTTCACCTTCGGCGCCACAAAAGATTCCTGGCTCGGCTCATTCAATGGGCGTACCGCCCAGGCCTATACCGGCAAGGAAGGCTCCGGCTTCTCAGCCAATTTGTCCGCCGACTTCGAACTGACACCTTTTGTCAGGGGCCGCATCTATGACCGCCCTTCTTATCGGATCAATTATGTGGACGCCCGGGGGTATGCGGATAACTTAAGTGGTCAGAAATACACGGTGTTTCAAAATCTGGCGGGTCTGGACCTGGACTGGCAGATGGCCCCGGATAAAGGCCTCGGTTATACATTCAGCCGAACTGACACTGTTCCTCAAGACAATAGCTACGACATCTCCCGCAGCGTGATTTATCACCAGATGCTGGATTACAGGCAGCAAATAAGCCCCCTCACGGCCGTTGGCCTCCGGGCAGATTATTACTGGCGGGATTATCTCGAACAGCGCGGCTCACAGTTTCAGCAGGATTATCTGGCCTATTTAAACACCGACCTTACAGAGGACACCTCGTTAAACCTTTCGCTGGGCTACAGTCTGGCCGAGTTATCCAGTGCGGGCGGCTCCGCTTATGAAACCAACGGCACTTCCGATGCGATCATTGGCGGGATCGGGCTACAAACCCGGCTGACCGATAAATTGAGTCACGGAATAGCTTATCAACGGTATCAGCGGGCGGGCTTCCAGGCCGGATACGAAATTACCGATGCCCTTCGCTACAACATCCAATGGGCAGACCCAGAATCATGGGCTCTCGGCTTCTCCACAGCCTACGAAACCATCACTCCGGCCCTGGCTAATGCCGCCGGCTACACTGATTGGGCGAGTCAATTTTCCGCCTCGCGCCCCCTGACGCACTCTCTGACGCTTACCCTGGCCACCGCCTATGTCATACGGATGAACGATATTCCTGCCGCAAATGATCTCGGGGCCGGAGATCTTTACCTGAGCAATGACTACGATACCTGGGCCACCACCATCGGACTTATTCAAACCCTTACAGACCGCTTGAAACTTTACACTTATGCCGAACATCTGGAGCGGCTCAGCAGTAATGAATTACTGGCAGGAACTCGCGACATTATCGGCATGACGCTAGGGTATTACTATGACTTCTAAACCCTCCCGGAAATCCATGCCACTCTCGCATCGCGCCGTCTTATTTTCAGTATTCATCCTGATCATCGCCTGGATTTGGGCCAATCTACCCCGCCTCGCGGCCGGTCAAAACGGAGTCCTCTCCTTTTTTCTCGGCACGATCTTTGCCCTCGCGCTAATCTTCAGGCCAAAACCTGCCGATAAAGAATTCAAACTGCCTGACTTGGGACTGGGTCTTATTGGCGGAATTGGAACCCTGGCGGCCATTTTGGGCATGATTGTCCCCATCCATCAAATCGAATGGCTGGGAATGCTTTTGATATTGTATGCCGCCCTGGCATGGACATTGCCTCAACGGCACGGCAAAGACCTCATTCTTGCCCTGTTCATCATCTACTGGATTCACCCCCTGCCCAGCCAACTCTTCGGGCCTGTCCAACTCGGGATGCAGTCCTTGTCGGTCAAACTGAGCGAAGGCTTGCTGCAGGCGCTTAACGTCCGGGTCTGGGGTGATGATCTGGTGCTGCGCGTCGGCACACGGGCATTCGGGGTCCCGGAAGCCTGCAGCGGCATGAAAACTGCCATCACGGTTTTCTTTTGCGGACTGGGCGTTGGCCTTCTGATGCGGTTTGGCAAAGTGATGCTGACCGGACTGCTATGCGTGGGCATGATTCAGGTATTGATCCTCAATGTCATCCGCATTTCCGGAATGGTCTGGTTCGGCAAAGACAAACCGGCCGGCTGGAATGAACAGGCCCTGCATGACACCATGGGTGTTTTCCTCCTGCTGGCGGTCGGCATCATCCATCTGGACGCCGTTCTGCTGCGCCAGTGGCTGGCTTACCGGCAACACAAGCGACTCCTCAAACTCTACAACGATGAGGTGGGTGAAAAAGAGGACAACCTGAAGCGCTGGCCCATCTTCTGGCGCCTGACGTTTACCTGGTGGAAACAGATCAGCGTAATTCTGCTCGTGCTGGGTGCGGCCGCCTTTTTCTGCGGTCGACTAGGCTCCGCTCACCGCGCGGAAATGATCCGCGGCGTCGCGCAGGGGTTGACCACAGTCGATCCTGAAACAGCACAGCGGGCGATTCAAGCGGCACTGATTCTGACCCCGGGTGATAATGCCCTTTTAACGGATCTTGCCAGGATAAAAATAAGCCGCGGGAAACAGGAGGAAGCGCTACGCATTATCCGGAGAAAGCCGGCCAGGGATCGCACGCTCGAAGAGCGGATTCTTGAAGCACGCGCCCTGCTGGATCTTAAACGGATCGCAGAGGTGGCCGAGACGGTTGCCCTGTTCCCCGCAGAGGCGCGGCAGCTACCCGGCGTGGCCCTGGTGCTTTCGGAATTCTATGCCGTTCTGAACAAGCCATCCGAAGTGGCAACCTATGTTGTGCTGGCGGCAAGAGGCATAGGCACACAGGAGCGCATTCGAGGCTTATTCCCCTATATGGCGGCACGGGATCTTTGGGATTCTATCCGGCTTTCAGATTCAGATCTCCCCTATGCCACCGCGCTGCAAGGCCTGATTGCCGTGGAGTCACGACTCCGGGTGGGCGACATCGTCAACGCCGCGAATGTGATGAGGCGCGCCATGAAAGGCCGGGAACTTGATCCGGTATTTTTGAACCCGGCCATCCGGATTATGCGCGACCGGAAGGATGCAGAGTGGCAGAAATTGTTTGAAGTTCTTTTCATGGCCAATCTGAAAACATTAAAAGCACCGGAACTCACCCTGGCCATGGATGGTGGCTTCGCCATGGGTCGGCCGGATATTGGCTGGATGGCCTTTACCCGCCTGGCCACCATCGCGCCAGATGACCCCATGCTCCTGATTGCTCCTGCTGAATATGGCCGGAAATGGTTTCAATTCCACCACGAAACCATGGGAGTGGGGGGGTATGGGGAAGCCATGATCGACGCCAAACCCTTCTTTCAACTCGCGGCCGGCCAATCCCCCTGGAAAGAATTATGGGGGCGCATCCCCATGGCCAACGAACTTGGCGGGCTCATCACACGGGAAGGTTATGAGCGCCAGCTTAAACTCTGCCTCGCCGCCTTGAACACCATGGAGTCCAGGAAGGCGCTCGATCTACGCCTTAAACTGCTCTGGGGCCGCGTGCTGGGTGAACTGGGACGCTGGGATGAAGCCCATGAAAAACTGAATTCCTTTGAACGCCAGGCCAGCCAGCAGCACGCCATCTTCCTCATGGCACACGCCGATTTATACAAGGCGCAAGACGATTGGGAGATGAGTTACGAAATGCTTTCCGAATATATTCGAACCGTTTCCCACCCCCCCCTCTCCGTCTGGCTCGACTTGGCCCATGCAGCCATGTCGCTGGATCTCGGCGCCTTCGCCATGGAATGCATGGAGGAGGCCCGCCGCGATTACCCGGAATCCGAGGAATGGTCGTTGGCCATGGCGGGCATGTGGAACTTCTTCGGCTACAGCGAAGAAGCCCTCTTCGTGGTGAATAACATGAAGCATGCGCCCCACCCCGCCCTGCGGGCCAAGCTGCTCCTTGCCACCGGACGCATCGCGGAAGGGCAAAAACTGGTTCTGGTGGAAAATCTCAGCGATATCACCGTGCCCAAACGACAGACCGAATTGCTGCCGCCGGCCGAGTGGGCGCTGGAATGGCGGGGTGGGAAGATCGCCGATGAGGACTACACGCTTGAACGCAAAGCCTTGAAACCCAGACAAACCCCATTCCTTAAGTCACTGCAGGCAAACAAAACCGCCTGGTATGCGGCCAATGGCCGGGGAACAACTTCGGAATTGGCAAAGTGGGCGGACATCGGCCGCGACTCACGGGAAAAAGCTTTGGCATTGGGGGAACTAACGATCCTGCTGATGCGGCAGGATCGCACCAATGAGGCGGCGCTCGCCATCACTAAAGCACTTGAATGCCGCCCCGCGTCCGGCCTTCTCAACCGGCTCAATGTCCTGCTCAAAAAAGACGTGATAACCGCCGACAAAGCTCTGGCCAACCAACCGCTTGACGGCGAATTATGGCTGGCCAGGCTCGTGTCTCATGTCAACGAAGGCACCCCCGCCGTCTGGGTCGATCGCGAGATTCAAATAGCAATCAAAAACAACATTTACCCCCCGGGCACATTGGTTCGGGCCGGTGATTACCTGCTGCGCCACGACTATACCAACGCGGCCAGTATAGCGGCCCGCACGTCCATCAAGACGGGGCAAGGATTGCTGCCGGCTGATGTTCTGGGGGTAACCACCGCAATTAAAATCAAGGATTATCCCTGGGCCTTGTTATGTGCCCGGGCCGGTTCGGAACATGCCCT
>Ga0194056_10001121_pt1 | contig 14576 bp, 10 predicted proteins | sample SepL4413m_MetaG_FD_155458 | JGI IMG/M metagenome (GOLD analysis project Ga0194056, IMG submission 155458) | Anoxic zone freshwater microbial communities from boreal shield lake in IISD Experimental Lakes Area, Ontario, Canada - Sep2016-L442-13m | ecosystem: Environmental > Aquatic > Freshwater...
CGGCAAAGGCCTCGGCCATCCGTTGATTACCTTCTTCATTGGGGTGCAGGCCGTCCCCAAGGATCAGCCCCTCGCCACTGCCGAATTTGGACTCCAAGTCCACCAGGCGTGCGCCCTCAGAGGAGGCGAGACTCCGGATCGCGCTATTCAGTGATTTCACTGCACCACTCCAGCGGCTATGGCTGTAGAGCATGGGGGGCAGGGTGGCGATGACCGGTACGGTCTTGTTGGCCTTGCATTGCTGGATGATGGATCGCAGGTTGTTAATGGCGTTATCCTGGCCCATATTATTAATAACATCCACGGCGCCGAGCATAAAGCAGCAGGCTGCTGGCTTGGAGGACGCGAGGATGCCGCCCACGCGACCGGCTGCGCCCCCGGTACTTTCATTTTGTTGCGCGTAGTTGTTGACCGTTTTTCCGGTTATGGCAGCCAGACGAGGCGGATAGGGCGCGCCACCCCCATTATTGCCATCCGTGGTGCTGTCACCCAGGGCGATATAGAGATTGGCGTTATTATCGCCGATATTGCCCAGATCTCCACCCCCGCCTCCGCCGCCGCCCCCATTATCACATCCAACTGAGCCCAGCATGGCCGTTAACAGACACAACCCCGGGATGATTCCTGCAAATTTTATAAATTTCACTTATATTGTTCTCCTGAATTGGGCGCTAACTGTATGCGGAGAAAGGGAATCTGAAAAGAAGTAAATGCCGTTTTTGCGGCATTTGTAGTTGTCAGGTTGCTGGCCCCCCTCACCCCAACCCTCTCCCGCGAGGGGAGAGGGAGAAACACTTACGGGAATCTACTCCCTCTCCCCTCGCGGGAGAGGGTTGGGGTGAGGGGCTCTTTCCAGGGTAATTAACAACTCAACAACTCCCGCTCATAGCCCGATCCCCGCAATTACCGTTTTACAATCCGGACAGGCCCCCTTGCGGATTCGGTTGGCGATAATGGTGAAACCATAGCGCTCGATCAACACAGCCGCACAGGATGGGCACCGGGTGTTTTCGCCTCCTGCGCCGGGAACATTACCCTCATAGACGTAGCGCAATCCGGCAGCCAGACCGATATCACGGGCCTTTTGCAAAGTTGCCACCGGAGTTCGCGGTCGGTCCGTCAAGTTGAAGGTGGGATAGAATGCGGACACATGCCAGGGCGTGTCGGCGCCCAGATGCGTCATGATGAACGCGGCGATACCCTTGAGATCGGCCTCGGAATCATTGAGGCCCGGTATGACCAGGGTGGTGAGTTCGATCCAGATCCCCTGCTTGCGGTACTCAATGATGGAATCGAGGACTTCTGAGAGCCGGGCATGGACGATCTCGCGGTAGAACACGTCGGAAAAGCCCTTGAGGTCGATATTGGCCGCATCCAGGCAGGGGGCAATTTTGGCGAGGGCCTCTTTGCTGATGTAACCATTGGTGACAAAAATGTTTTTGAGCCCGTCTTTGCGGGCGAGCATGGCGGTGTCGTAGGCAAACTCATAAAAGACGGTCGGTTCCGTGTAGGTATAGGAAATGGAACGGCATTGGCAAGCCTTGGCAGCTTCAACAATCTCCGCCGGGGTTCGTGTAATGCCTCTGATCGTGGCATGGGTGGCAACCTGTGAGATGGAATAGTTCTGGCAATGGCGGCAGTGGAAGTTGCAGCCCGCCGTGGCAATGGAGTAGGACGTACTGCCCGGCATGACGTGATAAAGCGGTTTCTTCTCGATGGGATCCACGTGTTCGGCACAGACTTTGCCGTAGACAAGACTATAAAGAGTTCCGCCGCGGTTCTCGCGAACACCGCAGATGCCTCTTCCGCCATCCTTGATCAGGCAATGAAACCGGCACAGGCCGCAACGCACCTCGGTGTCACATTCCCGCTCGAAAAACATGGCTTCTCGCATGGTATACCTCCTGCGCTCGATACCATTGGTATAGCCCTGTCACTATGTGCGGTCAAATATTAAGTGGAGCCATAGTTGCAAGAGGACGCATGACAAATTCTTTGACACCACCCCAAAGGATCCTCCTCACTACGGCCGCCGAGGCCGTCGGCCCTCCAGGCGAAAGCGCCAGGCATAATCTTCATGGAGGGCCAGCGGCCTCGCTGGCCAGCAAATATGAAGACACTGAAAAGATAGTGCCCCGTCTTGCGCGCCTTTATTGGCCCGGCCGCCGGGGCCGTCGGCCCTCCAGGCGAAAGCGCCAGGCATAATCTTCATGGAGGGCCAGCGGCCTCGCTGGCCGGCACATTCAATATCAATCCTCTGGTGTCGAAGGCGTTATTGGCGGAAGCAATGCAGATATGATAGAGTCACCGACTATGACGACATACGCAGAGACAGCGGATATTGAATCTTCTTCGGAAGGGTATGCGGCACGCTTCGCCGGACCGGTGGGCGAGTGGATGCTGGAAGTCCAGGAAAAGGCTACCGTATCCCTTTTGCCGGCTTCAACTGGAATCACCATCCTGGATGTGGGCGGGGGGCATGGACAACTTGCGCGGCCATTATGCCAGCGTGGCTATACCGTGACGGTGGTGGGGAGTGATCCCGTTTGTCGCGGCCGAATCTCGGATCTCGTTGATAAAGGGCTATGTCGTTTTCAGACTGGTAATATGGTGGAGCTGCCTTTTCCGAGCCGGTCATTTGACGTGGTGCTCTCGTTTCGACTTCTACCTCATTGCACGGCTTGGCCGCAGTTGGTGGGCGAACTCTGCCGGGTGGCACGGACCTCGGTGATTGTGGATTATCCGACCAGCGAGGGCCTGAACGCCATCGCGCCGGCCCTGTTTGGCGCCAAGAAAAAGCTGGAGGGCAACACCCGTGAATGGCGGATGTTCCGCCATGCCGAGCTCGAATCCGAATTTGCGAAGCACGGTTTTGTCCCCGGGCGCCGGATCCCTCAGTTTTTCCTGCCAATGGTGTTGCACCGGCTGCTGAAGTGCCGCCGGCTCTCAGCCGGACTGGAATCCCTCTGTCGTGGGCTGGGTCTGACGCGACGCTGGGGCTCACCCGTCATCGCAAGGATGGAACGGGTTATGTAAGTTGATTGATCCAGCGGCCGCGTGAAAACGCCAGGCATAATCTTCATGGAGGGCCAGCGGCCTCGCTGGCCGGCAAATATGAAGACACTACAAAGCTAGTGCCCCGTCTTTCGCTCCTTCATTGGCCCGGCCGCCGGGGCCGTCGGCCCTCCAGGTGAAAGCGCCAGGCATAATCTTCATGGAGGGCCAGCGGCCTCGCTGGCCGGCAAAGTTGAGGATGGCGAGTTCGGGCGGCGGCTGTTGTTGCTCTGCGACAAGACGATGGGGGAGAATCTCCTGACGCATATCGCTGGATTGGGGCATGATCATATAATCCATTCAAATGATCATTTCCTCTATTTGAAAACGGCGGCATAAATATGCTATTGCTAATCGAAAGACGGATTCAACCCTTTTTTGAAAAGGCAAATCACTATGGCAAAATATACAATTGGTCTGGATTATGGGACAAACTCTGTGCGGGCACTGGTCGTCGACGTGGCCAATGGCGCCGAGGCGGGTTCCGCCGTTCACATCTATTCGCATGGGAAGGAAGGGGTAATCCTGACCTCGGATCCGAATCTCGCGCGGCAGCACCCTGCTGACTATCTGGAAGGTGCGGAGATCACCATCAAGGCCGCCCTGGCCGCTTCAGCAAAAAAAGTGAAAGGCTTCAGGCCTTCGCAGGTGGTCGGGATTGGTGTGGATACCACGGGCAGCACCCCGCTACCGGTGGACCAGGAGGGTACGGCGCTGGCGCTGACGAAGCGCTTCGCCAAGCATCCGGCAGCGATGGCGTGGCTTTGGAAAGATCATACCGGCGTCGAGGAGGCCGCCGAGATCACGGCCCTGGCCCGCAAAATGCGTCCACAATATCTGGCCAAATGCGGCGGGATCTACAGCAGCGAATGGTTTTTCAGCAAGGTTCTGCATTGTCTGCGGACTAGTCCCGAAGTGTTCGATGCCGCCACCACCTGGGTCGAAATGGCCGACTGGATCCCGGCAATGCTAACCGGCACCCAGAAGCCTAGTCAGACCAAGGTTTGTGTTTGCGCCGCCGGGCACAAGGCGATGTTCAACGCGGAGTGGGGCGGTTATCCCGACGTCAAATTCCTGTCCAAACTGCATCCGAAATTAGGCGCGTTGCGGGCACGACTGGCCGCCAAGGCCTACGATGTGTCCGAGGCGGCTGGCGGGTTGACGGCCGATTGGGCGAAGAAGACCGGCCTGACCGCCGGAATTCCCGTAGCAGTGGGTGCGTTTGACGCGCATTTGGGCGGGGTCGGGGCGGGCGTCGGTGAGGGCACGCTGGTCAAGACCATTGGCACAAGCACCTGTGACATGATGGTCGCGCCGGGGAACCGGAAGCTGGCCGACATTCCTGGGATCTGCGGTATCGTCAAGGGCAGCATTCTCCCTGGTTTTTACGGGCTGGAAGCCGGGCAATCCGCAGTGGGTGATATTTTTAACTGGTTTGTGAACACCATTGAGCCGCATGGCCCCGCAGGGGGGCACGTGGCCTTGACCGCGGCGGCGGCCAAACTTAAGCCAGGTGCTTCAGGACTTCTTGCGCTGGACTGGAATAACGGCAACCGTACGGTTCTTGTGGATCAGAAGCTGACCGGCCTGTTGGTCGGACAAACCCTTTACACGACTCCGGCGGAGATCTATCGCGCGCTGGTTGAGGCAACGGCGTTTGGCGCGCTGACCATTATTAACCGGTTTGAGGAATACGGCGTCACGGTCAAGTCGGTCGTGAACTGTGGTGGTATTGCGGAGAAGAATCCGATGGTGATGCAGATCTATGCCGACATCATGGGCCGGCCGATGAAGATTTCACGCTCGGCCCAGACCTGTGCGTTAGGTTCAGCGGTGGCGGCGGCGGTGGTGGCGGGAGTATATAAGGATGTGGTTGCGGCGCAGAAAGCCATGACGGGGCTCAAGCCGGTGGTCTACAAGCCGGACCCAAAAGCGCATGCGGTATACAAAGAGTTGTATAAAGTCTACCGGACGTTGCATGATGCCTTCGGCACCACGGATTGGAATGGCAGTCTCCACGGGGTGATGAAAAAATTGATCGAAATCCGCAATGCCGCAAGGAAATGAGGGCGAGAGATGCTTGAAGCACTGAAGAAACAAGTGTGTGAGGCGAACCTGAGGCTGGTGGCCGAGGGGCTCGTTGTGCAGACGTGGGGTAATGTGAGCGGGATTGACCGCCAACAGGGCCTGGTCGTCATTAAGCCGTCTGGCTTGGCCTATGAAGGGATGAAGCCCGGGCACATGGTGGTGGTTTCGCTCAAGACCGGCAAGCTGGTGGAAGGCGATTTAAAGCCAAGTTCCGATACGCCGACCCATCTGGAACTGTATCGCGCGTTTCCGGCCATAGGCGGGGTGGTGCACACGCACAGTTTGCATGCTACCGCCTGGGCTCAGGCCCGGCGTGAAATTCCCGCCCTCGGCACCACGCATGCCGATTACTTTTATGGGACAGTTCCCTGTACGCGCCTTCTGACAGGAAAAGAAATCTCAGGCGACTATGAGGTCAACACCGGTCGGGTGATCGTCGAACGGTTTACAGATCTTGATTTCCAGGCTTTCCCAGGGGTCCTGGTGGCGAGTCACGGGCCCTTCACCTGGGGGGAATCAGCGGCAGCGGCCGTTGATAATGCCGTAGTTCTGGAGTTCATCAGCAGGCTGGCCTCTGAAACCCTGCGGATTGCGCCCGTAACGAAAGCCGTTCCGGGAGGGTTATTGGACAAGCATTACTTGAGGAAGCACGGAACCAACGCCTATTATGGGCAGGTAAAATAGCGGGTTACGGTGCGCGTCGGCCGGAAAAGGCGGCGCGCAAACGTCGGTCTGATGAACTTTTGCGGCGGCGTGTTTCGGCGGGGCCTATTTGTTTGGATATCTCCCGGCGGGAAGCGCGGCTTTGCATCCACTCTTCCCATGTCCATATTCCATCCCTCCGCTGTTCACGTCTACGATCTGCCGTGACTGACAATGCCTGGTGTAGGTTGGCTTCCCGTATCACCCCCTTGCGAGAATAATGGTTGACAGGTCGTGCGATATACTTGTATATCGCAACGATCGAAACAATAAAGGAGTCAATATGGCGATTTATCCAGGGAAACGTATTACGTTCACGGCCAAGGGGAAGGTGGAGATCTTGGATCGCGTCCAGGAAGCCCCGGGACCCGGCGAGGTTCTGATCAAGACGCTCTATTCCGCCGTATCGCCAGGCACTGAACTGTCGCGACTTTACGACACCCATTCGGCACCACGTCCTTTTCCCCAGAACACCGGCTACTGCTCGTGCGGGAGGGTGGTTGAACTTGGCAGTGGCGTTTCTGGCGTGAATGTCGGGGATGTGGTGCTGGCCGGCTATGGCCACCTCTCGCACATGGCGTTCGATGCCCGCAAGGTTATTCCGGTGCCGGCGGGTGTGGCACTCGAGGAGGCTGCGTTCCTCCCGTTGGGCCTGGTGGGACTCCAGGGCATCCGTCATGCGGATGTCAAGCTGGGCGATTCGGTCCTGGTGGTGGGGCTTGGATTGATCGGGCAGTTTGCGCAAATACTGGCGCGCGTGGGCGGCGGACAGCCCGTGGTAGGCGTCGATCTCTCCGAGCGGCGTCTGGCCATCGCCCGGCAAACGGGCTTGGTCCACGCGCTGAATCCCAAGGCGCCCGACTACCAGGAGCGTCTGGCCGCGCTGGTTCCGAACGGACGGTTCCGGGTCGCGATTGACTCGACCGGCACGCCGGACGTCATCAGCGGGCTGTTCGAACGCACGGCTGACGACGGCGCGGTGATCGTGCTGGGCGGAGTGCATCGCCCCGTGACGCTGGACCTGTATTCCCATTTCCAGAAGCGCAACCTGCGGCTGATCGCCGCGGGCGGATTGAGTGCGCGGCACTGGCCGCACAGCGATGGGCTGGCCAATCAGCGGTTCTTGCTGGATCTGATGGCCAATGGGCGTTTCCCCGTCAAACCCCTGGTCACCCATGTGGTGCCGTTCACGCAGGCCCCTGAGATGTATAGGATGCTGAACGAGGCGAAGGACCAGGCGATGGGCGTAGTTTTTCAATGGAAGGAGTAACACCATGTTGAAAATGGCCGTGATTGGAATGGGGATGGGGGGAAGTTATGGCGCGAGGATTCATGCCTCGAAAACAGCGCGGTTTGTCGCGATGTGCGACATGAATGCCGAACGGTTGGCGACCCGCACGAAGACCTACAAGGAGGAGATCGGGGCGGAGCCACACCCGTACACGAGCGTCGAGGAGATGTTACGTAATGAAAAGCTGGATGGCGTGGTGATCTCCACGCCCAGCGCAACCCACCATCTGGTGGCTGAACAGGTGGCGGCCGCGGGTGTGCATATGCTGATCGACAAACCGCTGGACATCTCGTCCGGCAACATGGACCGTATCGTGGCCGCCGTTGCCCGGAACAAGGTGATCTGCGGGGTCAATTATCCCCAGCGCTGCAATTCCTTGCTGCGTGGGGTAAAGAAGGCGCTCGACGATGGATTGCTGGGCAAGCCGCTCATCTGCGATGTCAGGCTAAAAGGGTATCGCGATCAGGGATACTATGATCGGGGCGGGTGGCGTGGCACCTGGGCCATGGATGGCGGTGGCTCTCTCATGAACCAGGGCGCCCACTTTATGGATGTGCTGTGCTGGTTCATGGGCAAACCCGCCAACGTGATGGGAGCTTTTGCCGCCCTGGATCACCGTATCGAGACCGAAGACTGGGCCAGCGGTATCGTGGAGTTCAGGAACGGGGCCCGTGCGAGCCTTTCCACGACCACCTGCGTGCAGCCAAAGACAGACTCCAACTGGATCGAGGTGCATGGCACGAAGGGATCGGTTTTCCTGAAGGACGGCGCCGTGGTGTCAAGCTCCGTGCCGGATATCGAACGACTGGATCCCTGCCCCTTCGAGCATCCCGTCGAGGACTTTATCGATGCGGTCCAGAAACGGCGCCAGCCCCTGGTGTCGATCGAACAAGGGCGTTGGTCCGTGGACCTGATAAATGCCGTCTACAACTCGGCCCGGGAAGGCCGGCGCGTGACGGTGCAATCATGACGAATTCAGAATTCAGAACCCGGAAATCAGAATGCGGAGAGCACAGTGAAACAAAAGGAGTTAACCCCGTGAGTAACAGACAATTCGCGCGTAACTGCAAAACCATGATGCTGCTGGCCTTGCTGGTGGCGGCCGGAACCGGTATCGCCGCACAGGCAGCGGATGCACCGGCCGACCCTTACGAGATCTATGTCAGGACCTCCAAGGACTTCAAAGCCGTCAAGCAGGACAAGGCCTGGGCGCTCAAGGCCTGGCCGGGCTGGGTCTATATGCCCTGGCAGGCGCCGCTGGGAACTGACGCCAAGGCGGCAGCCTACTATGACAAGATCGGCTGGAACGGCCAGACTCTCGACTTCCGCGGCGGCACAGGCATTTTGCCCTGGATCAACCAGAACAAACTGCCGTTCTATAGCGACCACGCGGCCGATAAGGGCTTCCTGCACCTGTGGGATGGCAACGTCAAGAACCCTTCCATCTTCAACACCGGCATCCGTCCGCACCCGGTGAACGCCGCGCTCAAGGCTGAACTGGAAGGCAAGATGAAGGCGAACATCGAATCGGTCAAGTCGTCGCCGTACCGGGTCGCCTACGCGCTGGACGACGAATTGGGGTGGGGGCATTTTTCCAAGCCGTGCATGTGGCGGATCACCGACGATGAATCGCTGTTTCCCGCCTGGCTCAAGGAGATCTATGGCGAGGGCAAGGCGCCAACCTATCAGGGCTGGATTTCCTACGATGCCGTCCGCGGCAGTTTGCCGGCCTGGAAACTCAAGGATTTCGATGCCAGCCAGTTGATGGACCAGTGGACCTTTAATGACTCGCTCTGGAATAACTTCATCGGCGATCTGGTCGAATTCGCCAATTCGGTCGATCCGGCCACACCCTGCGGTTATGTCGGCGGCCAGGGCATCAGCCCGTTCGGCGGCTACGACGCGGCCAAGTACATGCGCAAGGTGCAGTGGATCGAGAGCTACGGCGCCGGCGGGATCCTCCGCTCCCTGAACCCGCATAACGGGCTGCCTCTTGTCACCACGCACTTCCACCAGAACAACAACGATACCATCTGGCAGTGCTGGTACAACCTCGCCCACGGCAACAAGGGGCATATCGGCTGGGTAGAGCAGGTCCCAGTTGATGCGGATGTGGCCGCCGTCGCGCCCAGTTACCATGACGCCGCCCTGAAGATCGGTCCGCTCATGTCCGGCGCCGAATGGATCCACGACGGGGTCGCCGTGTACTACAACCACGCCTCTGTCCAACTCGGCTGGATCATGGATGCCCAGGCCCACGGCAAGACCTGGCGCAATCGGAACACGGACAGCATGGGTGGCCAGAACGTCTGCGGCGCGGCCTGGGAGAACATGCTCAAGGACGAAGGGCTGCAATATAACTTCCTCAGTTATGCGGATGTCGTCCAGAAGGGCATTCCCAAGGAGTACCGGGTGCTGATTCTGCCGGACACACTCTGCCTGTCTGACGCCGAGGCCCGGAAAATCAAGGAGTTCTGCCGCGCGGGCGGCACCGTGATCGCGGATTACATGCCCGGCCTTTGGGACCAGCATGGCAGGGGCCGTGCATCCGGCGGCGCCCTTGATGACATGTTCGGCGTGAAGCACGACCCCAACATGGGTACGGCCGACGTGTTCCAAGGCGGCCAACTTTGGGCGGAAGTCGACCAGGATGCTCACTACAACGAGTCCGGCGAGAAGCTGCTGGCGAATAACACGAGCATCATGGACAAGTCCGGATACCATAAGGCGGTGCGCAACATGGAGGTGGCCAAGGTCAACCTATACGGCTCCGGCAAGGCTGTTCTGCTCAACCTCTCGCCTTCATGGTATAGCGTCTATCGCGGCCGGCCGTATGCCGAGGCGGCGGCAAAGCGCGACGTGTTCACGCAGTACATCAAGAAAGTCGTCGGCACACGCTGGGTCGGCCTGCAAGGGGCCGGCGACAGGGAGAATGGTTACGAGATCACCTACTGGACCAAGGGTAACCGCACGATCGTGTTCCTCTGTTACAAGCCTGAGATCTCTGCAGGTTCCCTTGGCGGCGGAAACTCCGTGGGCCTGAAAACGGACAAAGTGCCGGTGACCCTGGCCTTTAAACGGGCTGTCATGGATGTCCGCAACGAGCGGACCGGCCAACTGCTGGGCTCAAGCAGGGAGTTTAAGTTTGACTGGAAGATGAACGAGGCAATTGTGCTGTCATTCGCTGGTCAGCCGTCCCGCTGAACGGATGGGTGCCATGACGAACTTGACGCCAGATGTTCATCCGGATTTCCAGCACGCGTACCGGCAGGTGGTGGAACGTTACTTTTCACGGGACCCGCGTTACTGGCCATGTTTCGCGGATACCTCGTTCCGCCGGGTCATCGATTTCCGTCGCCGCAACCTGCAACCGGGCGACCAGTTGAACGCCTTTCCCGGCGGTCATGAGTTGCGGCGTGTTCTACTGGCCGAATCAGCGCCCCCGGCGGCGATGCGTCTCCCCGCAGGCGATCCCGATGAAATGCTGGGTTTCGCGGCCGCGCTGTCCAAGAACTGGGAAAACCCGGCCAGCGTCGAGAATGTCATCACGATGCCTTGTGACCCGGGCGTCTACGGCGCCATGCTTGGAACGCTGGCCAACCCGAACCTGGTCTACAGCGAATATGCGGGGATGGCTCACGAACTCGAACGGAATGTGATTCGCCAGATGGCCACTCTGGCCGGGTATTCGCCGGACCAGGCCACGGGGATATTCACGCAAGGGGGAACTTTCTGCAACTTGTACGGGTACCTGGCCGGTATCCGCAAGTCCCTGCCGGAAGCCCGGACTTTCGGCATGGGATACACCCATGACTACCGGTTCATCAATTCACAGGGCGGACACTACTCCAATATCACCAACCTGTCGCTCCTCGGGGTCGATATCCAGAAGAGGACGATCCGCATCAAACTTACTCCGGATAACGACATTGATCTGGAAGACCTGGAACAGCAGCTTCGCGCCTGCTTTCTCCTGGGTTGCGCCGTCCCTGCAATCATGCTGACGATGGGTACGACGGATACCTTTGCGGTGGATCGCGTCCGGCCGGTCTGTGAGCTGCGCGACCGGCTTTGTGAGCAGTACGGGATCACCGTGCGTCCGCATGTGCATGTCGACTCAGCCATCGGTTGGTCGTTGCTGTTCTTTCTGGACTATGACTTCGACCGCAATCCGCTGGCGATCCACGGGGAAACCGTGGCGGGGTTGCAACGCAACGTGGCTTGTTTTCGCGAACTCCGGTACGCGGACTCGTTCACGGTCGACTTCCAGAAATGGGGGTACGTCCCTTATCCTTCGAGCCTGGTCATGTTCAAGAACAAGAGCGACCTGAAGTACCTGGAGCACGATCCGGCGGACTTTTCCTATTTCGAACGGGACCTGCAGGGGCGTACGCACCTGCAGGCGACGATCGAATGTTCCCGCAGCGCAACCGGCGTTTTCGGAGCCTACGCGGCATTGCGTTACTTGGGCATCGAAGGGTATCAAATTATCATTGCGCATTGCCTGCAAAATGCGGATTACTTCCGGCGTCGGCTGCGCCGAATACCGAACATCAAGGTGGTGGCACCCGGGAATCAAGGGCCCAGTGTTGGCTTTCGCATCTATGACCCGGCGCGCGTGGCCGACGCGGAAACAGAATTTGCGGCCGAGTGCCGCATTCAAGACACTGAGGTGTACCTGGAACGACTCGCGGCGAACACGCGGTGGCATCGCCAACTGTTCGAAACAGGACGAGACCACGGGTTGTTCACGAGTTGGGTCGAGTTTGTCACGCATACGGATTATGACGAACGCGGTATGTACCACCGCATTCCCGGAGAAAAGGCGGTGTTTATGAATCCTCTCACGACGTGTCGCGAGATCGACGACTTTATCGCCCATCGTATGGGGCAATGGACATGACGGGCCGGAAACTGACAAGTGTTGTAAGCCAATCCAGTATGAATAACCCGGAGAGAGTCATTCGGACAGAATCGTTGACGGGTCCCACCGGGCAACGGATGGAGGAAGTGATGGCGGGGGAGATTGCGGGAATGACCTGCTTCCTGCACAATCTGCCCCAAGCCGGCGACTATGATGTTCCTGTTTCAGGACAGACCAGCCGTGTGTTCTTCTTTCTCGAAGGACGCGGTGTCGTCACCTGTGCGGACCGGCAACACGCGGTCGAGGAGATTGCCGTGTTTGCGCCTGGAAATCAAACCGCAGCCGGTATCCGGGCAGTGAGTAAACTTGTGTTCCTTGAACTGAGGATGGAAATGAGCCCCGACGATCTGGCCTGGGCCGCCGGGCGGGAGTCCTCAACACCCTTTTTTGCAACCTACTCCAAATGCAGGACCTATCGTGAGGCCATCAAGAGCGAGAAGACTGTCAGCCGTACGCTGTTGCCCGACAATATCATTCCCCGGTTCTGTGCCGGCTCCGTCCAGACGACCGGGCCCGATCAGGTCGGAGCGCACCGCCACCCGATGCTTGAGCAACTGTTCATGGGGCTCTCGGGGAATGACTGCCGCGTCTACGCCGACGATGCGTCGTGCGCGTTTGGCGGCAATGTGCTCCTGCACATTCCCCTGGGATCCGAACATAGTGTGCGGGTTGACCCCGGGAAGGAATTGCACTACATTTGGATCGATCGGTTCCGCTCTGCCGAAGGCATCGCGTGGATTACGCAGAACCACTTCGAGAACGTCTAACTCACACGGTGATGTGGCCAAAAGACCGAATTCAGGAGTCAGAATGAGAGCCCTAACGAAAACGTGTGAAGATTCACCTTTTTGTTTTTCACCGCGAGTGATCGGCGTGGAGCGGCCCGACTTTTACAGCCTGGAGACGCTGCTTGCTTCGCCTCCCTTCGCCGGCAAGCAGGGCGAGGACCTCGCCCTGGCAATCTATGACTACTTCACCAGTCAGGTTGACGGGACCTATCATTTCTGGTCGCCGGAGGAAAATCTTGGCGAGCCCCGCCTGCGCGGACGGGTTTGCGACCCGCTCAAGCACCTCAATGCGTACGGTTGGATGCTCTGCGGCGATCATGCCACGCTTCTCTACGCCCTCTACACGACGGCAGGGCTCCGGGCCCGGCAATTCGGCTGGCCGGGCCACTGCCTGTGCGAGGTCTATTACGAAGGGGCCTGGCACTTTCTCGACATCGACATGTGGACCTGGTTCCGCAACCCTTCCGGTCAGATTGCCGGCGCCTATGAACTGTCGAAGCACTCTAAGGCATTGATCCTCGATAACCTCAACAAGTCCCACCCCTGCAATTTGCCCGATCGCTCCCTGGCCGAATATGCCGCCATGACCGCTGCCGCTCCGGTTATCGATGCCGAACAGCGGGTCAAGGGAATCTGGCCGCCCGCCACCTCGCGGCGGCACAGCATGGATTTTCAATTGCGGCCGGGTGAAACCCTGGTCCGCTCCCAGGTAGCCGGGGGCCGGTTTCCGTTTCCGGCGAGTTGGAAACCACTGCTGACCTCGGTCGCGGCGGAGTGGCACGGCTGCCCGACCGAGCGCTATGCCCCGTCCCGGACCTACGGCAACGGCCGCTGGATCTATGCGCCGAATCTCAGCTCCGCCTTCGCTGACTTCACGCTGGGTGTCTGGATGCGCGAGGGGTTGCGGCAGGATGAAGCCGGTGTGACCGGAGGCGGCACGGCAACCTTGCGCATCCAATCACCCTATCCCTTCTGCGGCGTCCCGGACTTAAGCGGAGACCGTATTCGGCACCGTGACGGCGTCTGGCTGGAAGTCGCCGGCGCCGGACCGGCCACGTTCGAGGTGAACACCGCGGAAGGCGCCTGGGAGCCGGTGTTCAAGGCCGCGGGCCCCTGCCTCTTCCACCAGCGGCTGGATATTACCCATCTTCTGGCGGAGCGCTACGACTGCCTGATCCGCTTTACGCTGGGCGAGACGGCCCGCCTTAACGCGCTGTCGTTTGACGGCTTCATCCTGACTGCTCCGATTTCCCTGCCACGCCTCGTGGAAGGCCCCAACCGCATGGAACTCCGCTGCCTTGACAAGCACCACCTGTGTACGGTGCCGTGGAATCACATCGTGGACTTTAGGGCTTCAGCGGAGATGGCCGCGCAGGTGGTCAGTATCGATAACGGCATCGCACAACCCGCCTCGAAGGGGTGGCAGAAACATGCGCCCCGGGAAACCTCGCTACCGGTGCGCGCGGTCTTCCGGATCGAGCCGCCTGCGTCCCGTCGTTATGCCTGGTTCCGGGTGCATGCCACGGTCGACGAAGTCCCCGCCGGCGAGGCGGCCAGGCGCGCGCTGCTGGAATGGAGCCATGACAGCAGGACCTGGTCGCCATTTGCCGTGCAGACGGTCGTCAGTTCCGATCTGGGCTGGGACATGAATGTTGATGGAGAAGTACTGCTCGCGCCCGACAATGCGGCAACTGTTTGGCTGCGTCTGACCAGCGACACGGCCATCGGC
>Ga0194056_10001123_pt1 | contig 14574 bp, 9 predicted proteins | sample SepL4413m_MetaG_FD_155458 | JGI IMG/M metagenome (GOLD analysis project Ga0194056, IMG submission 155458) | Anoxic zone freshwater microbial communities from boreal shield lake in IISD Experimental Lakes Area, Ontario, Canada - Sep2016-L442-13m | ecosystem: Environmental > Aquatic > Freshwater >...
CCTTTAAACTTAAGGAAAAAAATGAGTATTGTAAAACCCCGTATTGTTGCACTGTTACCTATGAAGGCGAATAGTGAACGCGTTAAAGGCAAAAATTTTCGCGACTTTTGTGGTAACCCATTGTTTTGCTGGATTTTGGACACTTTGCTGGCAGTAGAAGAAATTGACCAGATCATTATCAATACGGATGCACGACATATTTTGGCTGAAAATGGCCTGATTGATAGTGAGCGGGTATTGATTCGGGATCGTAAACCTGAAATTTGTGGGGATCTGGTTTCTATGAACCGGGTTTTGGCAGATGATGTAGCTAACGTAGAGGCTGATATTTATCTGATGACCCATACTACCAATCCCTTGTTAAGCGCCCAAACTATTAAAGCCTGTATTCAGCAGTACAGTGAACAATTGGCAAAAGACGAATGTGATTCACTATTTACTGTAGATAAAGTTCAAACACGATTTTACCGTGCCGATGCCAGTGCGGTAAATCATGATCCTGATAACCTGGTACGCACTCAAGATTTAGAACCTTGGTTTGAAGAAAATTCCAATCTTTATGTGTTTAACAAAGACAGCTTTGCCAAAACCAATGCCCGTATTGGTACAAAACCTGTCATGTATGTTAATCCAAAATTTGAATCAATAGATATTGATGAGCAAGAAGATTGGGATATGGCAGTTGTGGCTGCGCGTTATTTAATGGAACAGGGTGAAATATAATGGCCATTTTGAAAAAAGTATTAGTGACTTGTCCGCCGATGCTGGGTTTATTTGATGAATTTGTAGCGCCTGCCAGGGAACTGGGTTTGGAGTTGGTTGCGGCCAAAACAACCCAAGTTTTAAGCGAAGCCGAATTAATGGCACAACTGCCTGATTTTGACGGTTGGATTATTGGTGATGACCCGGCAACCCGCCAAGTCTTTGCTACAGCACAACAAGGACAATTAAAAGCCGCTGTCAAGTGGGGCATTGGCGTCGATAATGTCGATTTTTCCGCCTGTAAAGAACTTGGCATTCCGATTATTAATACCCCCAACATGTTTGGTGGTGAAGTCGCTGATGTCGCTTTAGGCTATTTATTGGGGCTGGCCAGACAAACTTTTTATATTAATAATGAAATTCGCCAAAATCATGATTGGCCAAAACCGGCAGGCATAAGTGTCAGCGGTAAAAAAGTGGGCGTGGTGGGTTTTGGTGATATAGGCTACAACACAGCCAAACGTCTGGGTGGCTTTGATGTTGAGGTCATCGCTTATGATCCCGGCATCGACGGTAACCGGGATTTATCTTTTGTTACCCGCAAAGCCTGGCCCGAAGGCTTGGATGAACTGGACTTTCTGATCTTCACCTGCGCCCTAAACGTGCATAATCGTCACATGCTTAATACCAATACCCTGGCGCAAATGAAATCGGGGGCACGGGTAATTAATGTGGCGCGTGGCCCTTTAATTGATGAGCAGGCATTAATTGTGGCTTTGCAAAGCGGCCATATTGCTGCCGCTGCCTTAGATGTGTTTGAAGTGGAACCTTTGCCCAATAATTCACCGTTACGTCAAATGCCGCAGTGTATTTTTGGCTCGCATAATGGTTCAAATACCGTTGAAGGCGTCAGGCGTGCAAGCCATGAAGCACTGCAAAAATTGGCGGGTTTTCTGAACTAACCAAGAGAATAAAACCATGCGAGCGATTGAATTTCAAGGAACAGCAGATCAGCATTTGTTGCGCATATCTGATGGCGTTTCAATGCGTGTATTATTACTATTGGACGAAGAGGTGGTTCCTATTGAGCAAAAAATACGACGAAAGCCTTCACCGAAGCTGGCAGGTACGGTTGTTATGTACGATGATCTGATTTTGCCAGCGATAGCTCCTGATGATTGGAATGTTTTGAAGTGATCATTCTAGATACACATATTTGGGTTCGGTGGACTGATCCAAAAATAAACACTAACCAAAGATATAGATGACTAAGCCATCCGAACTAACAAATTTTGCCCTAATAACCGGTGCCGCAGGCGGAATTGGTCAAGCATTGGTGCATACCTTTCAGTCGGCAGGCTATCAGGTACTTGCCGTTGATCGGGTACCCTGTCCATCTGATTTAAAAGCCAGCCATTATCTTCAGGTCGATTTGGCCGGAACAGTCGTTGATGAAGCCTATGCCGAAGCGGTTTTTGAACAAATACGCCAGTGCCTGCCGACTAAGCAATTAAAAGTATTGATTAATAATGCTGCCGTACAAATTTTAGCTAAAACCGATGACCTCAGTCGCAAGAATTGGCAAGACACATTAAACACCAACTTGCTGGCGCCTTTTTTCTGGGCGCAGGCGTTATTGCCTGAACTGGAAGCGGCCCAGGGCAGCGTTATTAACATCAGCAGTATTCATTCACGCTTAACCAAAAAGAACTTTGTCGCCTATGCGACCAGTAAGGCAGCATTGAGTGGTATGACCAGAGCGATGGCTGTGGATTTAGGGCCACGAGTACGCGTGAATGCGATTGAACCAGCAGCCATTGAAACCGAGATGCTGAAAGCGGGTTTTGAAAATAATCCTGATCTATATCAACAGATTGAAAACTGCCACCCTCAACAACGCATCGGTCAGACGAAAGAAGTTGCTCAACTGGCATTGTCCATTGCGGGAAGCAGTATGAATTTCTTACATGGAACCTGCATCGGTCTTGATGGCGGAATCAGTGACTGTCTTTTTGATCCGATTTAACTGGGCAATATTTCATGATGAGCCTCTATCAAAAATTTAAAAATATAGATAGCACTTCTCAAAATAACCACGTTCGCGTGGAAGAAAAAGTGTCCAGTTTGTTTATAGTGGGCTTATTTTATCTTTTGCTTGTATGCAGCGGTTGCTCTAAGCCAGTTTTTGCCGAGTGGTCTTATTTAGATAGTTGGAAAGCTTATCCTGAATTTAAAGGCCAAGTACCTAAAAGGTCGGACGTAATTTTTTCGACAAGATCTAAGCGCGACGAAGCGCCGGAGATCGCACGCGCCTATGGCGCTACGCGAATAGAATGGGTATATTCGACGGACACACAGTTTATTAGTCGTCTGCACGCAGTTACACCATGGTTTGGCGGGACTATTAACGCTACGATAGCACTAAAAGACGATAAAGGGATAGCAATTGGCTTGGAGGGTAAGCCCATTGTTGCACCTTGGATGAAGTCATGGGGAGCGAAGTGGATTTCAGTAGCTGACCCACAAACACGCGTTGCATTGACAAATTTGGCAACCCATTACATCAAGTCTGGAGCAAGTTCAATTCAAATTGATGATCCATTATTACAGTTTGGTGCGCGTAGGTGGGGGGCAGATTTTTCTGAAGCATCAATCAAAGGTTTTCGTGAATTCTTGCTCAAATATCCCGATAAACAAGGAATAAAGATAGCTGGTCTTGATAAAGCGGATCTTGATTATCGCCTGTTTTTAAGAGATCAGTTTGCGATTAACACGACAGAAGACTATCTCAAGCGTCAAAAAGTGCTTCCTTCAACTCCAATCTGGCATGCCTATTTAAAAGCGTCAGTCCTTTCTCATTATGTGGCATTTAGAACTGCCCTTGATTCAGTTGCAGGAAAGCAGTTTCCGCTATCAATGAATTTTTTGCTATTCGGACCCGATGAGAAGAGTGAACAGTTCGCTCTCGTACCGTTTGTTGACTACGCCATGGTAGAGACCAAGATAAACGATTACGACGTTTTAACCCTTCAAGCCGCGACTTATCGTGCTTTGGGTATAGGCTACGCTCCATCGATACAGCCAATGGGTATGGAAGAAAATCGTGCGGCAATTGCTTCGCTCTATGCCTTGGGTGGACAGCCAATAGTACCTTGGGATGTTTATATAAACCAAGGACCGGAAAGCAAGCCATCACGTTTTTTCGGTACACCTAAAGATTATTCAGACCTTTACCAATTCGTTAGACATAATGCTGATACATTCGATGGCTTTGAGGGGCTTCCTGTTGTAGGCATTCTTGCTCCGGTGAGTCATTATAATCTTAAAAACACATTAGCTTTAGTGCGTCGCTTGAATCAAGCGGGGGTGCCATTTGCACTCGTGCCAGTTGGTGGTTCGTATAGCATCGATAATAGTAAATTATCTCATTTTCGGTTGCTGGTAACTGTCAATCCGTTAGCTGATATTGGGCAGGATAATGTGTCTGCTATCAAAAAAAACGGTGTTGAATTAATTTCATCGGAGCTTATTAATGGCGACCTGTTACGAAAGCTATCACCTTTTAATGAATTACCTATTGAATCAACTCGTGTTGTGATCCGAGGCAACACACTTGGACATACATCGCTTGCTGTACATGTAATACCGCTACCAAATTCCAATAGTAAAAATAGAACGGGTAATTGCGAACAGAATATTTCTATAAAGAACAGCTTTATCGAAAATAGACGCGTATTGGATGCCTCTTTTTATGCCGGAAAAGGCTCGGTTCCAATGCTAACTAAGCAGGACGAAAAAGCATTGAGCATGAAAAATTTATCTTGTGACGCTTGGGGTGTTGCTCTTGTTAGATTATCTGAAAAAATCAAGGAATAACTCGGCTATCATGACTAATTACTAAGTGCACCTGCTTTAGAAAAACAATTAGTATGTGACTTGTTCTTTCGTCGTTTTATTAATTTAAGTCCTTCTCTGATCATTCAACGTTCTTGCGTTTTCGCCAGCTTTTTTAAAAGAACAACTTGATGATTCGAATCGATTTACCACTTTACTCAATGATAACAAATACTCTGTTTATGCGGATAGCGCTTATCAAAGCCAAGTACATGATGAATGGCTATCAAAACGGAGTATCGAAAATCGACACATTAAGCATGCCTATAGTAATCAGCCATTAATAAAAGAGGACAAAATTGAATGAAATACAATCGCGTGTTCGAAGTACAGTAGAGCGAGTTTTTGGGGTGTTTAAAACCTCCATTAAACAGGAGAGGTATTTCTAAAAACGGGAGTTAATGGTTAGAACATACTTTTATTGTAAATAAATTAACTCATTTAGGTTTTTTACAAGAATAATTTAATAATTAAGCTTTGAGCTAATATTTCATTAATAAAATGGAATCAAGCAAAGGCTAACTCATATACACATATTTTTGAGCAATGAATAATGAATAATGAAAAAATAGTAATTTTGGGTAATGGTCCTTCATTGAAAGGCTTTGATTTGACTATCTTAAATAACACCCCAACTTTGGGAATGAATGCTGCTTATAGGCATTGGGCAAAAATAAATTGGTATCCAACAATTTATTGTTGCCTAGATGATCAAGTTGTTATGAGTCATCACACTCAAATCAAGGAACTAATTGATGGGAATAAATGTTGCGTTTTTTTTCTTCATTTAAATATTTTAAAAAAATATCCTGAGCTCAGTAAAAAAGATAATGTGTATATCCTTTCATCATTCTTAAAAGGTAAACTACATGATGAGGCTCGTGAAAACTATGATCTTAATTTTTACGATTCAATATATTTTAAATCTAACGCACCAAGTAAACTAACTACTGGTTCATATTCTGTAAGGTTTTCAGCGTTTCTAGGATTTAGGAAGTTTGAATTGCTAGGTATAGATTGTGATTATGTAGAAATAATTAAAGAGGCTGTTGCAGGTGAAGGGCTTACTCTAGAAATTACAACTACTCCACCAAATAATCCAAATTATTTTTTTGATGATTATCAAATAGCAGGTGATGTATACAATATCCCAAACCCTTCAGTACATAATGGTAATCTTCATTTGCAGTCGTTTGAAGTCATGAAGGAAGATTTCAAAGAGCGTGCAAATTATATTGAAATAACTCTAGGGACAAAAAAATCTAAATTGTACTCGGAATGTACATTTAACTATAAAGATATAAATGCATTTTGTAATCCTAAAAAATTGTCTGCAGTGTTTGTTCCTTGCACAAAAAAAGAACTACCACAAATTATTCGGGTTATCAAAATGCTTGATAATCCAGAAGAGGCAGTACCTTATATTCTACAGATCAAAAAACCTTCAATAGAATTTGTTTTAGCTGTTAATAGTTTTAAGGATGCAGAATTTGAGAAAACTATAATAGAGTCTTATTTAGATACAAAATATTTAAAAAATTGCTTCTCAGGGCTTAGATTTGAGTATTCGAATCTTGAGGGAAGTAGGGATATGTACAATAAAAAAAGAATTGGTGTGCCAGGAGATGGTGGATATATGGCAGGTCCTAATAATCAGTTTTGGGATATTGTCCTCAACTTTTCTAAAGGTATGTCTTGCATATTTACGATGGAAGTTGATTGTAGAGTTATTCGACCTGGTTGGTTAGATGAGATTGAAAATATAATATCAGGCAGTGAAAGGTTTTGGATAAAAGGTAGTCATTATAGAGGCATTGCAAAGCTCAAATCTATAACCCATATTAATGGCTGTGCTATTTATGCAGTTGGAGATGATGAATTTAGACAATTTTTGTTGAACCATATTAAGCCTTATTACGATAAAAGAGTTAAAGAAAATCCGCATTTAGCATACGACTTGATATTAAGTGACTTTTTTAGAAATATATATATTAATCAAACTAGCGACAAGAACTGGTCGTTGTGGCAAAAAACATTACCTTATTTTCAGTATACAGATTTTATTCAAAATCATTCAGCCGAAGATGATTTTTATCATTGGAGTGGTAAAACTGATGTTTCATATTTACGATCAGATTACCCAAATGCATGGGTATTGCATGGAATGTATTTTTTTCCGAGCGATGATCCTGAGCAACCAACATTATATCAATCACCTGAACGCCTATATGATTATACGAAAAAGGATTCTATATTTATTGAAAATGAACCAAAATTGGCTAAAGAGATCGGGAGGCCATATTATATTCAAAAGATGATGTCTGGTTATATTAAAATATTGCCAGATTCAAAAATAGTTTTTGATATTGAAAAAGATGAATCTTATATAGCTTTTATATTTGGAAAATCAGGTGGATTCAATGAAAAAGATATAGTTGAATTTGAATTTACTATATCAAGTGATAAGTCATGTAATATTATTGCTAAAGCATGTCGATATGGGAATGATAAGTATGAAGCCAATGAGATCAAAATAACTTCTGAAAATAAAGAAAAGAGATTTAAATTAGGTATTTGTTTAAAAGCTAAACACGAAAATATGCGATTGCAACTTTCGCTTGTCCCTGCTAAAAAGATGGGAGGGATACTTAAGATATCTTTAAAAAATGTCACATGTAATATTGTTGGTATTGTAGAAGAAAATTATTTAAATAAAATTGAACCTAATAAAGAATTTTTGTTGGTTAGTATTAATCCAGATTTAGAAAGTGATTTTGGTCATTATTTACATATGGATTTAAAGCTACGTGAAGCATGTCTTGAGATTAATGGAGAATTTCTATCATTGTGTTCAGTGAATTGTAAATTGGGGCAAGATTGGTTGTTGCCAACATTCAGTTCTAAAACTTATGAATCAAACGCTAAATCAGTATTTTATAGGCGTAGTAATGCAGCTTGGGTAAATGGCTTTCAGAAAGCATTGATAACTCAATTTGAAAAAATCATAAAAGATAAAAAGAAAGGTTTACCAATAATTGTCTACAGTTATATGACTTCACCCGCAATGCTTTCTTATTTACTTGAATATGCTGAATGTTTTTTAAATGAAAAAATATACTTTGTTTTTAATATGTCAACGATGTTTATTGATTCATCTTGGTCATCAATTGGTCTGAAAAATAATGCATTAGCTGATTTTTTCTTTGAATTTATAATTAATTCTTCAAAATATCGAAAATCTAGAAATGTACTATTAACAACTGATTCATTTTATTTTTCAGATTTAATTAAAAAAGTCACTTCCGAAGATTGGCCACTTATTCCAATGTTCAGCATTAGTTCTGTTTGCAATGATCCATTAAGTACTTTAATCAAGCCTAAATCAAAGCGTTATACTGTCTATTATCCAAGTAACTCACAAATTGCAAAAGGTTTTGATCTTCTTGAGGGGTTAGTGAATCATGCTGAAAATGATTCTTCAAATGAATTTGATTTTGTTTTTAGGTATTTCCCTAGAGGAAATGAAATTGAACGTTTAGAAAATATATATAAAAAGCTATTTGATAGGGTTACATTTATTGACGGAGACCTCAGTGAACAAGATTACTCAGATGCTATTTTAAATGCGGATATTATTCTCATTCCTTATAGGAGCTCTGTATTTAGTTATAGAACTTCAGCTCAAGTAGTTGACGCTTTTTTATTGGGCAAACCATCAGTTGTAACAAATAATACTTGGGCTGGTGATTTTGTTAAGCACTTCGGATCTGGGGTTACATTCGAGGATGGTTCAGCATCAGATTTTTACAGAGCACTTAAAGAAGTGGCTTTAAATTATGAAAAAATAAGTGCTAATTGTCTTGAGCATAGGAAGAAATGGCTTCAAGAAAATTCAAACAAAACTGCACTTAATGTAATACTTAAGCCATTTATGAGTGACGCTAACATAAAACCTAGTAATGATCATTTCAATATAGCTGATGTTTTAGAATTATTTAGATCTAACGAGAGTTGCTCGCAAGAAAATAAGATAAATAGTAATTCAAAGTTACTTGAAGTATTAAATATTACAACTAATGGCCAGGTAAAGCCTAAAATAGACATAACTTCTGATCCTAATATTAGTGATCAAGCTTCATCAACTAAAGTAAATTTATCTAGTTTATCAAACACATACTCTATTAGTCCAGGAGATGGTTTTAAGTCAATTACTAATAACCAATGGCAATATAAATACTTCAGCGAACCAAGAAAGCCTTGGTTTGCTATATTTGATAATATTGCACCAATAATTGGACGTGAATATTCCGGTAGCTTTTTATTGTCATCAACATGCAATATGACTGTGTTTGTCGCTTTGGCGCGTCATGGTAGTTCGGAGTATGAAGGTGAAAGAAAACAAATACAGCTTATTTCTGGTGTGCCGCAACGTATTCAATTGAGCAAGAGTTTTACTAAATCTCATGCGGCAATTCGAATGCAATTGGATATTGAAGAGTTATTGAACGCCCAGGCTACTGATATTTTTATCGATAATCTCATTATAATTGAAACTCTGGCAAGTATTCGCGCTCGATTAGGCGATAAAAACATTACTCTCAGTACTGCAAACCGCCTGTATCGTGAACATGATTATATGACAGCCCTGGGCTTGTATTTGATGCTCTATCAACAGCATTCACTTGATTTTTTTAAAAATAATGCTTTAAGGTCTGCACATAAGCTCGGTATTTTATCGATACAAACTGATGAAGACCTCTTTCAGTTGATGACAATTTAAATAAATGTCTTAGAATTTACATCTTATTGAGTGACGGCGTTTGCAACCCCGTGACTCATATTTTAAACGCTATTGGAGTTTCCAATAGTTTCAGTCGGGTTACAACCCAGACCAGCGATAGAGATGGGGAAAACCTGTTGGTTGGGGAATAACTGGGGTCAGAGTATAATACTGCTACCGTTAAATCAATAATTTACTTGTAGTTTTGGCTGAAAAAATACAGGAAAATGTAGTAATCTTAATAAATCAATAAGATAGGTTTTTTAAAACAGATTTTACGATTTTATTACGATAGTAACCAACAGCCTTATCTGGATTAAAATCAAGATATAGACTTAATGCATTAATTATCAAGTATTAAAAATTAACGGTAGTATTAGTATTAGACCCCATTGATTTTTTTAAATTTATTCCGAAAGTAATATTTTTAAATCCACTAGTTTTTTTACCGTCAATACATAAATTCTAACTTCTATATAAACCTAATCAAAATAATGAACTTTACTGTAATAGCTAATTGTCAGTCCGGTCCAATAGGGACTATTATTTCATCTATGAGCCAAAAGCTTAAGTATAAACCTGTTAAACCGATATACCTCGTGAATGCAACAGATTTAATAGATTACGATAAGGTTATTGAGACCACAGAAATTATTATACATCAACCTATTGGTTTAAAATTTAACCAATTTGCAATTGAAAAAATAAAACTCCGTTTCCCTGATAAATTATATATTTCTTTTCCCTCACTTTATTTTCTAGGTTATTGGCCTGGAATGATGTATTTGAGAAAACCGGGGGGCGGCACCATGAAAGGAATTCTTGGTGATCATCATGATCAAAGAATTGTATCGGCATTTTTAGAAGGTAAATCTGTAATGCAAACTACACAACTTCTTTCTGAGCCAGTACAAAACGATTTTTTTGAAAAAGAATTTTTAAAGTTAAAAACACGCGAAGAATCCCTAGATGTTAAAAGTAGCAAATTTCTTATAGAAAATTTTCAACGAACTAAGCTTTTTCACGTAATGAACCATCCAAGCAACTACTTGTTAATACATGTAGCAATGCAGATTATGAAATGTCTAGATATAATACCTGACAAAGTTTCCTTGGAGAATATAAATAAACAAAGGGAATATCTCAACACATTTATAGCACCTGTGGATATTGGTGTACGGCGTGCAATAGATATTACTTTTAAATGCGATGGCAATTATTATTTCATTTCAGATAATGGATCAAAAAAATGGACTCTAAAAGAATACCTAGATGCATCTTTTATGATTTATGAAAACGAATCTAATCTCGCTGAAATTTTCTCTCACGCATTAAGACTTAGGTTAGAAATGGGATATTAGATTGAGCAGTATTAGATTCTGACTCCATTGATCCTAATACAAGAGGCAATGTATTGATTTTTTTTGCGTGGTAACCTAATACAAGGGGCAATGTAGCAGGTTACCAACGCTTAAAAACCTAGCTATAACTACTTGAAAAATAAATAAAAATAGAGAATAAAAAATACAAGGGGCAATGTATTGGGTTTTTATTGCGTGGTAACCCAATACAAGAGGCAATGTATTGGTTTTTTTTGCTTGGTAACCCGATACAAGGGGCAATGTATTGGGTTTTTTTGCTTGGTAACCTAATACAAGAGGCAATGTATTGGTTTTTTTTTGCGTGGTAACCTAATACAAGGGGCAATGTATTGGTTTTTTTTGCTTGGTAACCTAATACAAGAGGCAATGTATACGACTTTCTTTCCGTGACAAGAAGAAATCTGCTTAGGAACGTACATGAGCTGGAGCTTGGGAATGGGTACAAAAACTGTCCGAACTATTGCTACTCACGAATTTCATCTTTGGGTATAATCATCCAAAATCAATGAGGATGATATGATTAAACAGGATATTGAACAAACAGCCAACACGGAAATCTTAAATGATAATTATGACAGTCCTTGGAAAGAGGCGGTTGAGCATTATTTTCCGGAATTTATAGCGTTTTATTTTCCTGACGCTTATGCCGAGATTGATTGGTTCAAGGAGTATTTATTCCTGGATCAAGAGCTGCGGACAGTCGTGCAGGATGCCGAATTGGGAAAACGCTTTGTTGATAAACTGGTCAGAGTGACCTTGCAAAATGGCGATGAAAACTGGATATACATCCATATTGAAGTGCAGGGAACAAGGCAAACTGAATTTGCCGAGAGGATGTTTGTTTACAACTATCGTCTTTACGATCGTTATCGTCGGCCTATTGCCAGTATGGCCGTGCTGGCAGATGAACACAAACACTGGAAACCGACTGCGTATGGCTTTGCCGTGCTGGGTTGCAAACATACCCTGGAGTTTCCCGTTGCCAAGCTGACCGACTATCACGACAAAGTAGATGAATTACTGGCATTGGATAATGCTTTTGCCTTGATTACGGCAGCGCATATCCTGACTCAGCAAACCAGAAAGAAAAACCAGGCACGCTATGAAGCTAAATTACGCCTGGTAAAAATACTGTATCAACGACAATGGGATAAACAACGCGTAATAGACTTGTTTGTTGTAATAGATTGGTTAATGAAGCTGCCGGAATGGTTGGATCAACAGGTCTGGCATGAAATCGAAACAATTGAGGAGAGTGAAAAAATGCAATACATAACCAGCGTCGAAAGAATAGGCATCGCCAAAGGACGGGTAGAAGGGCGAGTAGAGGGACGGGTAGAAGGTGAATCCAAGCTGCTTAGAAAGTTACTTGAACACCGCTTTGGTGCCTTACCAACCTGGGCAATAGACAAGTTAAATAGTGCGCCAGAACAGGATTTAGAAATGTGGGGTGAGGCGGTTTTGACGGTACCCACCCTGGATGCTGTTTTCGATGAAAGTAAGACACACTAAGTCCACGTAATCATTCACCTCCCCCTTTGAAAAAGGGGGATTGAGGGGGATTTATCTAATAAAATCTCCCCTAACCCCTCTTTTTCAAAGAGGGGAACTGAATAGTTACACACTTTTTTATCACAAAAATGCTAATACTCAATCTTCAAGTTTTTTTTACCTTGACTTTTACTAGATAATCAGCAGCGTAACGGCTAATAGATGTAGGCCGGAATAAGGCTTTTCAAGCGTAAGCGAGAACAAGCATTTCCGGCATGTTGAACGAGTGTTCCGGAAACGCCACCACGCGCTATGCTTGGGTAGTCTTATTCCGGCCTACGCCTAATGCTTATTATCGTTGAATTCCCCGAAATCAAGAGTTAAAAACTTGAAGATTGAGTAATAATATCTGTCTGATTAGTCGCTAGCCGTAACCCGACACAGATACTGTAAAACACAAATATACTACAAAAAAATTTGCTTTTTATGAATAAATAAGATTATTATTTGCAGTATACTTTTTTTACTAGGCTCCGGTTTCCACCGCATAAAGGTTTCATAGTATGCCAAATTCAACGATTATCCCACGCGATGACACCAGTAAACTGGTGTTGCTTCAACAATTAAACGTCCAACTACCCAACTACGCCAGTGCCTTGGACATAACCGAAAGCGATCTGGCTCAACTCAAGGTAGGCTTGGATTGGTTTGATTATATCCTTAAGGCACAAGACACCATGCAAAACTACGCCCATGCACTGGTAGCCCTTAAACAGACCTTGCGTGGCGGCTCCAAAAGCGCCACCATCAATCCACCAGCGCCGCCGGTACTTCCGCCCACGCCAACGTCCGAGCCTTATGCCGACATCTTCGGCTTTCTGAGCGCATTAATTGCCCGCATCAAAAAACACAAAAACTACACAGAGTCTATCGGCAAAGCCCTAAAGATTATCGCCACGCAAAGCCCAGGCATTGATTTTGCTTCGCTGCAACCGGCATTATCGGTTGATTTTCAGGGCGGTCATCCGGTGCTGCATTGGAAAAACAACAGCACAGACGCGATAGAACTGGAAGCCGATCACGGCACCGGCACTTTTAGCCTGATGACCATCCAGCAAACTCCCGGCTACCAGGATAATACTCCGCTCCCACCCTCTGGAACCGCTGTGCTCTGGAAATATCGCGCCATCTACCGTATTCGCGATGCACAAATAGGACATTGGAGCCAAGTGTTGGAAGTTGGGGTTAAGGGCTGATAAAATTGACGGATACCCACTAATAACTGCTAATAACTGGGGTCATAATAACTGGGGTCAGAGTAAAAAATCCTATTGACCCTTTAAAATAGTGGGTACTCTGTAATGTATTGGGATGTGTTAGAGGTTAAATATATTGCTGGGCGTGAGTTGGCTATTCGCTTTGCCGATGGTCTTTCGGGTATCTTACGTATTGATCGTTCTTTTTGTACAGGTGTTTTTGAACCTTTGCAAAACGATGACGTGGTAAGTTGTGTTGAAGTTAATAATGGTGTATTAGTTTGGCCAAATGGATTGGATTTAGCGCCAGATACTATGTACTATGAAATCAAACGTAATCCTTATCGACGTTATGAACTGAAACGTAACCCCTAAAGGAAACAATGGGGTCAAACTCTAATGCTGCTACCTTAAATTATAATTAATTTAATAATCAACAGGTTGCATGTTAAAAGCATGCGAAATGTGATCTTTTTAAAGCGACCAATATACGAAAAATCAATAAGTTAAATAGAAATAGAATTGCAATCGGTTCTTCTCAACACTTTTTGACTTTTATTTTTCCCCTTATTTAAATCGCAATACATTGATTATTATCGTAAATATTTTTAAGGTAGCAGTATTAGGGTCAGACTCGATTGATTGTTGGATTTTAGCAATAGAGGCGCTACTTAGTAGTTGATTTTATACGCTAAAGTGTGTATAAATAGAAAGCATAGATACCTAATTTGCAAAGCTAATAGCCAAAACTACCAAACCTTTACAGCGATGGGATAGGGAAGGTATTTTAACAGCTCACAGAACGCCCACAAACCGGCGATTCTATACGCATGACCAACTTTCTGAGATTATGGGTGTTAAAGTTGATAAGCGGATAGCCGTCAGCTATTGCCGTGTGTCCAGCCCTGGACAAAAAGACGATTTACTGTCACAACAAAAAGCGGTTGCTGATTTTTGCATCGGCGCTGGCATTGCCATTGATGAAGTCATCGTTGAAATCGGTGGCGGTTTAAACTTAAAGCGCAAGCAATTTGTAAGGCTTATGTCACTGGTTGAAGCCCGGGCAATC
>Ga0194056_10001126_pt1 | contig 14562 bp, 11 predicted proteins | sample SepL4413m_MetaG_FD_155458 | JGI IMG/M metagenome (GOLD analysis project Ga0194056, IMG submission 155458) | Anoxic zone freshwater microbial communities from boreal shield lake in IISD Experimental Lakes Area, Ontario, Canada - Sep2016-L442-13m | ecosystem: Environmental > Aquatic > Freshwater...
TTAAGACGACTTTTCCTGACAGTTCCTTCGACGTAGTGTTCAATCTTGCCGTTTTTCACCATATCCCTTCTACAGAGCTTCGCGTTGCCTATCTGAAAGAAATGAGGCGGATATTAAAGCCAAAGGGCAAGCTCATATTTACCGTATGGAATCTCTGGGCTCGCAAGGGAATGTTCTGGACGGTGCTAAAATACGGCTTTTTTTATCCGCGTCTTGATCTAAATGACATTTTTCTACCATTTCGCAAGAAAGATGGCACAAGCTTGGCTGATCGATACATTCACTGTTTTCGCACGGAAGAGCTCGAAAAATTATTCATGGAAGCAGGTTTTCGTATCTTGAAGATAGAAAATCAGCGCAGAGGCAGAAAAGCAGAAAATGAAAATATCCTAATAATTGCTGAAAAATGAGTGAAAAATCTCTAAATTTGTTCTCAAACACGAGCCATGCGCCGCTAGCCGAAAAACTTCGTCCGAAAACCCTGGATGATTTTTCTGGTCAGGAACATATCTTGGGCGAAGGGAAAATTCTCCGTCGGATTATCGAGTCTGATCGCATCATCCCGATGATCTTCTGGGGCCCGCCAGGCTGTGGCAAAACTACGCTTGCGAAGATCATCGCTGAGAAAACCGCTTCAGAATTTATCTTTTTCTCTGCTGTTACTGGTGGGGTTGCCGATGCGAGAAAAATTATAGAGGAAGCAAGACGAACTCTCGAGCTCTATGCTAAGCGAACAATACTTTTTATTGATGAGATTCATAGATTTAATAAATCTCAGCAAGATTTACTCTTGCCTTATGTCGAAAATGGCACGGTCATCATGATCGGCGCCACCACTGAAAATCCATCATTTCAGGTAAATGCACCACTTCTCTCTCGAGCTCGTGTTTTTCACTTTCGTGAGCATACTCAAGATGATCTTACAAAACTCCTTAAAAGAGCGGTGAAGCTGATAAATGCTAATCTCACACTTTATTTTCCGAAACTTGCGAGCTTAGGCGAGGTCAAGAAAATCACTATAAATAAAGCCGCACTTGAGATCATATCTGAGCTCTGCGAGGGTGATGCTCGTGACGCCTATAACGTGCTAGAACTTGCTATCATCTCTGCGAATCTAATTGATCCCGAAAAGTCCCAAGGATCCTCGGGACACGGCGGAAAGATCATTATTGATAAGAATCTTGCCGAGGAATCGATTCAGCAGAAGTTTATTCGCTATGATAAGTCGGCTGATGGTCATTTCGACGCTATTTCTGCGCTCCACAAGTCAGTCAGAGCCTCCCAGCCAGATGCTTCGCTTCATTACCTGGCGCGGATGCTGGAAGCGGGCGAGGAGCCTCTCTACATCGTTCGTCGGCTGATCCGCTGTGCATCCGAGGACATTGGCTTAGCTGATCCCTTTGCTCTTGTACTTGCATGTTCGACGATGGAAGCAGTGAAGATGCTCGGGATGCCAGAGTGCAATTTGGCAGTCGCAGAGCTAGTAATTTACTTATCGAACGCACCAAAATCTCGTGCAGTGGACGATGCTTATGCACTGGCGAAGGACGATGTTGTGAATAAGAGACTCGAGCCAGTTCCGCTTGTCATCCGCAACGCTCCAACGAAGCTAATGCAGGGCTTTGGCTTCGGTAAAGGCTATCAAATGTATACTGACGAGTCGTATTTGCCAGAAAATCTGAAAGATAAGAAATACTGGAAAGAGCCTAGGGACTAGTTTCCAGGACACGCTGAAGCGTGGTCTACGGTTTCTGATGTAGTTCAAGCTTCAGCTTGTCTGAAACACGCTAAAGCGTGATCTACGTTATTCCTGTAGTCCAGACTTTAGTCTGTCTGAAGAGGACACGCTGAAGCGTGGTCTACGAAAAATCTAAATTTAACTAAGGAACACATGAATCTAACATTTCGAAAACTTGCGATCGAGGACATAAAATACCATGTAAAGTGGCTAAATGATCCTGAAATATGTCGTTTTTTGGGACCAAATCTCCGACAGGGCAAAATATCTGAGGAAGAGCTAATCACAAAGTTTGAAAAAGGTATCCACAACAAAGAGCGTGAATTTTTTACTATACTTCTCGATGAAGTGCCTGTCGGCTTTACCGCGCTCACAAACATTAATTTTGTCGACAAGAACGCATCTGTTTTTTTACTAATCGGCGAACAGAATCTTCATGGTCAGGGGATCGGCAAGAAATCCCTCCAGTTTATCACAAATTATGGATTTAATGAGCTGCAGCTTCATAAAATCTGGCTTGAATGTTTCACTGATAACAAAATAGGGATAAATTGCTACAAGTCCTTTGGCTTTATCGAAGAAGGCTACTTCAAGGAACAGGCTGTCAGCGCCCCCGAAAAGTCCCAAGGATCCTCGGGGCACGGTGGTAAATTTTGCGATGAAGTCCGTATGGCAATAATTCGAAAATAGCCGTGCCATGCACCCGTCATAGCACACCATTGAACGGAGCGAAAGGCGCGGCAATATTTGTACATGATAGATTGCTTCGCAAGCTCACTCGCAATGACAATAGAATTTAAATTACGAGCCACACCACCAATACAAAAACTTTGTTCTAAATACTTGCATAATATCGCACTTCGTGATATAGTATTTTTCGTGTTAGACGCACAAATACGGTAAAGGAGGTTTCTCAAATGGAGAAACGGAAATCACGTAGTGCTATCGAAATACTGACAGCACAAATTCATGAATATATTACTCGAATGAGTGAATATTCGAATGAAAGAATAGTCAACATTTTTTCGAAACCTGGTGGAGTTCCAGCAGAAATCCAGGAAATCTTTGAGGAAATCCAGTACATGCAGACAAGCATTGAAAGCGCGCTTTTCGATCGAAACGACGAAAGATTTCATGCAACAACCGTAGAAATGCTGGTTTTCTGTGATGAAGTCATTCATTTTGGTCTAGCCGCAGGATACTTCGGAGACAATGTTTGCGATTTCCTGGCGATGCAGCTCTATCTTCTCGACGTTGCACCGTATGACTCCCTTGAATCTGGACTAAATTACATTCAGACGAAACTTGATGAAGCAGCGCCTGAAGGTCTTTGGACCGTATCGGCTTGCACTTGCGATAGGTGTCTTGGCTCTGATTCGCCTGGAATTCAGATCCATAGTGAATTTGATGAAGAAAACGAAGACGCGTCTGCCATGATGCTGGCAATTGCTATAAGCAATGCAAGCGATCATCTTCAGGCGTCTCTCGAGTATGAGAAAACGGACAGCCAAGCCCTAAATTGGCTCAGACCGAAGACAAAGCAACAGTAACCAAAAACACTGGCCAGGCCTTAATAAGCTTGGCTTTTTTTATTTCCTACAAAGCTGTTTTACTCTGGACAAATATGGTTATTTATGATAATATAAATGTAATCAAGGAACGGCAGTTCTATTTTTTTATTTAAGCAGGGATTTACATGAACATTCGAAATGTTGCGATTATCGCCCACGTTGACCACGGCAAAACTACTCTTGTTGATGGTTTTTTGAAACAATCTAAAACTTTTCGTGAAAACGAAGCATATATGGATCAAGAACTGATCATGGACTCAAACGATCAGGAGCGCGAACGCGGCATCACCATCCTGGCGAAGGCAACTTCGATCATGTATAAAGGCTCTAAGATCAATATTATCGACACACCAGGTCATGCTGACTTTGGTGGGGAAGTCGAGCGTACTCTAAACATGGCCGAAGGCGCAGTTCTCGTGATTGACGCTCAGGAAGGCCCAATGCCACAGACAAAATTTGTCTTGAAGAAGGCTTTTGATCTTGGATTGAAGATTATCGTCGTCATTAACAAGATCGACAAGGTAAATGCTGACATCCCAAAGACTATCAACAAAACTTATGATCTCTTTCTTGAACTTGCTCAGAACGACGATCAGCTAGATTTTCCAATCTACTATGCAATCGGCCGTGATGGCAAAGCCTGGGACGAGCTTCCAGAAGATGAATCGCTTGCAGCTGACTTAGCTCCAATTCTTGATGGTATCCTCGAACATGTTCCAGCTCCGGTGAGCAACGATGACAAGCCATTTCAGATGCTTATTTCTGCTCTAGACTATGACAATTTCGTCGGCAAAATTGCTATCGGTAAAATTCATCGTGGTAAAGTAAAAACTGGCGATCAAGTTGCCCTTGTGACTGATGCTGGTGTTACTGAGAACTGCCGTATCGAAAAAATCTTCCAATATGCCGGCCTGAAGAGACTTGAAGTTACCGAAGCTTTTTCTGGTGACATCGTTACCTTTGCTGGCCTTGCGAAAGCAATGATCGGGCAAACTGTTTGTGCAGCTTCTGCTCCAGAAGCACTGCCAACTATCACTATCGAAGAGCCAACTCTAAACATCTCTATTTACGCCAATACATCTCCTTTTGCAGGACGCGAAGGCAAGTTTGTGACTGCTCGACAGCTTCATGACCGAATCCGCAAAGAGCTAGAGACAAATGTCTCAATGAAAATGAGCATCGCTCCTGATAGTTCATACATCCTTGCTGGCCGTGGCGAGCTTCATCTTTCTGTATTTCTTGAGACTCTACGACGTGAAGGCTACGAGCTTCAGGTTGGTAAGCCAGAAGTTATTATCAAAGAGGTAAATGGCGAGAAGCAGGAGCCTGTAGAGGAGCTTACTATCGACGTTCCAAATGACTACGTAAATATCGTTATTGGTGAAATTAGCCGCAGACGTGGCATTCTTCACTCTCAGCTAGAAAATTCTGATGGTACGACTCGTCTCGTTTTCGAGATCACAACTCGTGGTACTCTTGGACTTCGAAACATCTTGCTTACAGCGACTCGTGGTACTTCTATCATGAACTCACTCTTCCTTCGATTTGAAAAAGTTGGCGCGGCTATTCCGAAGCTTAGAAACGGCGTTTTGGTTGCTTTTGCAACTGGTAAGGCTGTTGGTTTCGGTCTAAACATCGCTCAGCAACGTGGTATCACTTTCATCCAGCCAAATACAGAAGTTTACGCTGGTATGATCGTCGGCCTAAATCAACGTGAAGACGACCTTGAGATCAACGTCACGAAAGAGAAACAGCTTACAAATATGCGTGCCTCAAGTGCAGACTCGATGACAGTGCTTACACCGCCAACGATTCTTTCACTAGAGCAGTGCATCGACTTTCTTGAGGATGATGAATATCTCGAGATTACACCAAAAGCACTTAGACTTCGTAAGAAAATCCTAGATTCAAACGTTCGAACAAAGATGCGAAAAACAAAATAATCGTTTCATTTTTAGCCCCAGTTCCCTTTTTGTCATTCCGGCCTGCAAGCTTGAGAGCCGGAATCCAGGCTATATAAATTCTATATAAAAAATAACCGCTCAGACGAGCGGTTATTTTTTATTCTGTCATTGCGAGTTTCCGTTTTCTGTCATTCCTGCGAAAGCAGGAATCTTGCGCTGACTTTAATTAAGATCCCGCATCTCGAGCTTACAGTGCGGGATGACAAATTGTATTAACTTGGACCAAAGGCCCATCAGCCTTTAACTGAAAAACTAAAAACTAAAAACTAACGACTTAAAACTAGTTCCCTAGGCCTTTTTGTCTTTGTCGACTTTGATCGCAGCGTCTGGGCAAAAGCGTTTGCAGTTGCCGCAGCCGATACATTTCTCTAGATCGATATCAGGAATTGGGGTTGCATAGACACCAAGAGTATCACCAAAAGCAAGCGCTTTTACAGGACATTTCTCGATACAGATGCCGCAGCCTTTGCATGATTTTGGATTGATATAGGCAGTTTTGCCAAAGCCTTTTGCGACTATCTGACTTGTCTCTGGCAAATATGATGGCTCGCTGAAATTTTCTTCTTCGAATGTAAGATCAAAACCAAATTCAAAGGCAGCTTTGGTCGCCTTCATGATTTCTGGGTTTGCAAGCTTCTTGCCAAGTGTTTTTGCAACAACTTCCCAAACAATTCCTTTGTCGAGACCAAGCTGGCGGCTGAGCTTACCAGTGATGATTATGTTGAAAGCTTTTGGTGTAAACTTCTCGAAAGCATACTTTGTTACAGGCGCTCCCTGAATTTTCTTGGCAATTTTTGGAAGAGATCTGTGATTTATTGTTGAGCTGTCGAAGATTACAGTGGTATTTGGTGAGACATACTTGTTTGCGGTTGAGATTGCACGCTGTTGGAGGACGACTAGTTCGTCAGCCACATCAAATCTAGGATAGCTGATAGCTTCGTCGCCGATTATCAAGAAAGCAAGCGATGGTGTACCACGCTGTTCTACGCCGAAAGAGGGGATATACGAAACTTCTTTGCCAGCATTTGCTGCCGCTTTAGATAAAATCTTTGCAATTGTCTGAATACCCTGACCACCTTCGCCAGCAAGTAATATTTGTAATTTCATTTTTGCTCCGTTTCTGGTTTTCCAGTCTTAAACTCGCCCTGGGGATATAAAGCTTCCATCTCTTTTAGCATTTCGAAACTTTGTTTCGCGCTTGTCTTCCAGTTTGTTGGACACATCGCGAGGATTTCTATCATAGCGAAGTTGCCACCTTTTTGGCACTCTATCGCTTTTTTGATAAGAGCAGCCATCTGAATTGGATTAGTCACCGTGCCTCGAGCGATAAATGCATTCTTATCGGCAATCCCGGCAATCATCTCTGGCGCATGAAAACCAGTGCCAAATTCGGCACTTTTGCCACTTGGAGATGTTGGTGTAACCATGCCAACAGGTGAGGTTGGCGATGCTTGGCCGCCGGTCATAGCATAGTTTTCATTATTTACGACGATTACGGTGATCGGATTATTACGATAAGCTGCGTGAACCATCGATTGTAGGCCAATCGCATAGCCACCACCGTCGCCCATATAAGCGATCGCGATTCGGTCTTCCTTTACTTGTTTGTAGCCAACCATAGTCGGTGTCGTTCGTCCATGATGCGTCTGAATCGTATCTACGTTGAAAAGATTCCAAGAAAGAAGTGAACAGCCAATGTCGATACCGAGAGTGACATCGCGTTGAATTTTCATTTCATCTATAACATTTCCAAGATGACGCATCACAATTCCGTGACCGCAACCTGGACAAAAAAGATGTGGTTTTGTGGATACTTTCCATGAAGCTGGCATAATCTTATCCATTTATCTCCTCCAAGCGATTAATGATTTCTTCTGGCGTGAAGCCCTGAGCCGGTTTTGCTACTTCAGAGATATCTAGTTTCATTCCAGCAAGTTCGTATTTTACTAAGCGAGAAAGCTGATTTAGAGAAGATTCCACGATCACTACTTTTTTTACCCCATCTAGTGCAGAGATAAGTGCCCTGGTATCGAAAGGATGAAGGGTGATCGGTCTAAAGATGCCGACTTTTTTCTTATCTTTACGCATCATGTCGACAGCACCTTTGGCTGCAGAAGCAACCAAGCCATGAGCGATGATAAGAGTTTTGGCATCAGCTGTTTTATAGCTCTCAGACTCAGCAATCTTATATCTGGCAATATTCCAATCTGAAATGTTTTTCGCTAGTACTTCACCAAGAGACTCCTCTGTGCTATAGCAGTTCCGAAGATTAGTTGAATCTTTTAGTTCTTTTAGAATCGGGGTAGATTTTACAGGATTTAGTGGCTTCTTTAGTGTCACAGTGGTTTTCATTTTTCCTAAATAACCATCGCCAAGGACGGTAGTTGGAAATCGATATTTCCAAGCAGTATCAAAAGCTTTGATCACGAGCTCATAAATCTCAGCCACAGTCGAGGCAGAGTAGACGATACGCATACCGTCACCGTTGCCACCAAAAGCCGCCAGATTTACCTCTTGTTGTGAGAAGTTCACTGTGCCAGTCGAAGGACCGCCACGTTGCATCATGATGCCTACAAAAGGTAGGCGAAGATTCTCCGCCATCGCCATCGGATCCTGCATCAGGATGTGTCCAGGTCCTGCAGAAGCAGTAAAAGATTTCTCACCAGCAAGGACTGCGCCAAGCACGCCGAAACCTGCTGCGATCTCGTCCTCTGTCTGTAGGTACTTAGTCTTGCCCTTGGAAGCGTCAGCTTGCAAGATCCAGCCATTCAGAATTTCACATGAAGGCGTGATCGGATAGCCAAACATGATTTTTGCGCCTGCATCTACGCAGCCACGTACAATCGCCTCATTGCCAGTAAGCAACTCTTTTGCCTCAGTCATAGTAATACCCCACACTTCTTTATTAGCTGTTACACGTAGCCCAAACTTAAGCTTGCTTAATACACGCTAAAGCGTGGTCTACGATATTTTGTCGTAGCTCAAACTTAAGTTTGCTTCTGCGCACTTAAGCGTGAGTTACGATATTTTGTCGTAGCTCAAACTTAAGTTTGCTTCTGCGCACGATAAAGCGTTGACTACGATGATTATAACTTATATTTAGTTAGTCGAGAATAATTCTTGCATCGACAACGTAAAAATTCTCAGCATCTGCAATCAGTGGATTGAAGTCGATTTCACTGATGTTTTTATAATTATCCGCGAATTTGGACATATTTACAATAATTTTAGCTAATTTATCAAAGTCATAGGCCTTTTGTCCTCTCGCACCGCCAAGAATTTCACCCATTTTAGTTTCGTGGATCATCTCTAGCGCCATCTCAGTATTTATCGGAGTGATTCTGTATGAAAGATCCTTGTAGATCTCTGCATAGATGCCACCTGTACCAAAAGCGATGATAGTGCCAACGCCAGCATCTTTCTTCACGCCGAGGAAAATCTCGTGCTTGCCCTTGACCATCTTGCCGACGATCACTGGCTTTGGAGTTTTCTCATAAGCTTCGGTAAGAGCTGCTTCAGAGCTGATGTTAAGTGTGACTGCGCTTGATTCTGTTTTATGGACGATATTTGGATTGGCAGTCTTAAGCACTAGCGGGAAGCCGATTTTGTTCCCTGCGGCGATAGTCTCTTCGAGAGTTTCAGCTGTTATATATTGAACTGAAGGTAGGCTAAATTTCTCAAGTGATTCGTCGAGCTTTTCCACATCGTAGGACTCAGTCGCAGCGGCATTTTTGCCGAGGCTAACTTTGCCAGTCGAGAAATCGACTAGGCCGCGAAGTGCATCGACAGCTTCTTCAGGAAATGAGAAACAAGGCTTCTGTGAGCCTTCAATGATTTTCTTAGCACCTACTAAAATCTCGCCACCAACAAATGAGGACACGATTGGTTTTTTGCTCTGGAAATTTGCAATAACTTCTGCAGTTTCTGAGATTTTGGTTGAAGATTGTGGGGTAAGAAGCACGATGATGCCGTCAGTATTTGGATCTTTGTCGACGATCGAGATTGCCTGTAAGTAGCCGTTTTCATCAGCGTCACCGAGGATGTCGACAGGATTTTTCACACTTGCTTCAGCTTTTAGAACTTTCTTCAGCTCGCTCTGTGTTTCATCAGAAAGAACTGCAAGTTTCAAACCAATTTCGGAAAGTGCATCAACCGCAGCGATGCTTGGACCACCAGCGTTTGTGACTAGGGCGATGCGATCACCGTCGATCTGCTGATATGAGCAAAAGATTTGAGCGAAAAGTAAGAGCTCTTCGAGATTGTTCGCAAGTATTACACCGGCCTGCTCAAGATAAGTCTTGATCGTGAGATATGAAGAAACGACTGAGCCAGTATGAGAGCGAGCAGCGATAGCGCCAACGCTGCTTTTACCACCAAAGAGCAGGATAGTTGGTTTAGTTTTGGAGTATTTTGTTAGGACTTCAGTAAGCGATTCAGAAACGATCAGATTTTCGATGTAGCCGATGATAACAGTAGTTTCTGGATCGTTGTATAAATATTCAAGAAGCTCAGCTTCAGTGAGAAGTGCCTTGTTGCCAAGAGAAAATATTTTTGAGAAGCCGATAGGAGCGTTTTTCGACCAGTCGATCATCGAGGAGATGACGGCGCCTGACTGAGAGAGAAGAGAAACCTTACCCATCTTCGGCATGTCTTTTGCGAAGCTGGCATTTATCTTGTCATTTGCGTTCAGGAAGCCAAGGCAGTTTGGTCCGAGAAGGGAAATGCCATTTTCGCGGCAGAGATCAGCAAGCTCGGTCTGGAGAGCTGCGCCTTTTTCATCGATTTCAGCGAAGCCAGCAGAGATGACGATCAGAGCCTTGATGCCCTTTTCTGCGACTTCCTTTGCAGCACCGATAACGAAGCTGCCAGGAATCACAATTACAGCCAAGTCAGGAACTTCGGCAATGTCTTTTACTGATGCGTAGACCTTGTGACCAAGAATCTCACCACCCTTTGGATTTACTGGGTAGAGCTGACCGCTAAAGCCGCCTGCGACTAGGTTATTAAGAATTTGAAAACCAATTTTTTCCTGATTTTCAGATGCACCGATAAGGGCGATCGATTTTGGTTTGATTAACGCATCGAGCTTTGACATGATTCTTCTCCAGTTATTATGTAAATTTTAAAGCCCCAAACTGTCACAGAGGATTTGATTAACGAGCGTCAAATCATGCTTATCTGAGGCTATCTCTTCGACTATTGAATTTATCGATTTCGAATTTTGTTTGTGAGCTTCGCTAATATAGATCAGCGGTACCGGGCTCTTCGCAGGATCCAACAATACTTCCTCATCACTCGACTTTACGGCTATTTTCTCGGCTTGTCCAAATGGTGAGATAAATATAATATCTAAATTACGCTTAAATTGCAACTCAACGATCTTCTTAAGAAGTTCGTCGATAACTTCCGTCGTGTCCTTTGCTATCTCGAATTCACCCGATCGAGCAGAATCCACAAGAATACATAAGTCTAACGAAATTAGATCATAAATCTCTGATTTGATGGCAGACGAGAGAGCATCCAGATACCTATTCGCTACCGAAGATGGGTTTGCAGATAAAGTTCCGGGCTGATTGATTGTTTGAATATTTATATCAGGATCTCCGCCACAAAAGTAATAAGAGAGAAATGCCTTGTCATTTGAATCGCATATCAGCAGCTGTTTCTTTTTTAGTGCATTAAGTTTTCCTGAAAGGGCTTTCTTGCTGTCTCTTCTAAATATTGAACTCAGATGTTCTGCATAAATGGTGGGAAATTCGAACAAAGAGATAAGCTGCAAAAATTTTGGTTTCTTAGGAAAAGAAAAAAGAGGTAAAGATGTCAGGAAATAGGGCAGAAGCGAAGTCAAGTGGTCAAAAGTATGGTTAAAAAGTATTACGCTGTCAAAATCACTAATCATAGAACGATTTTTTGTAATAATGAAAGGAGATAATTCTGCCGGTTTCTTATCTTTCTGCCTCGCGAGACCTTGTTCTAGCGAGAGGTATTTCTTACTTTTATTTTCAAAATACAGTTTAGGTAAAATTTGGGAATTACCCTTAGCAAGAACGGTGGCTTGCCCCACGATGCTTCTGATTTCACCAATTCCTATTGTTTTCAGCGCAGCTTGAAGATGTGCTAGTTTGTTACCAAATTCGTGAACGTTTTCAAAAGTATTATCTGCAATTACATGCACTAAAACATTCGTTATGGAATTTTTGCGTGCTAACTTAATAATGTGAAGTAGATGATCGATATCGCCGAATTCAGCATTCTTAGAGATATTTCCGATTAGATGTAGCACGCTGTGGTGTCTCGAGATATTATCAAAGATGTCTTTAAGCATTTTATTACTATCTAGAAGTTTGTGGCCGATAGCCTTATCAATCAGCACTTTATTGTCAACAAAAGGCTTTCCAGTATCCATCATACGATAGGGAAGCGCCTTTGATAATAGGTCGCGACCCTTCGTCATCTGATAAGGTGAACTAATTACAAAATGTTTGTAGTTTTTCCAGAGGTCATCAAAAATAGGAGTTTTGGCTGCCGAAATTGCATTTGCATGCCATGCAGTAGATAGACCGAAGCCTGGCACGGAGAAAAGAATTGTTGTTTTTTTGTATATTTTTTCGTTCATTGCTTGATTATTAATGACTTATCTTTATTTAGATACTTATAGCCAGGTAGCATAAGCTCGAGAACAGTAGGCGCTATCGAAGCCAGCGCACCGTCAGGCCGAAGAGTCAGATTTTTCAGGTCGGGACGATTACTGATGATCATGAATGGTACAGGATTACTGGTGTGCTCAGTATCCGGATAGCCTGTTTTCGGACTAACCATTTGTTCAGCGTTACCATGGTCGGCGAAAACATAAGCCACACCATCCTTCTCCAGAACTTTGTTTATGACTTTGCCAAGGCACTCGTCCACAACTTCGACAGCCTTCATTGTCGCCTTTAGGTCTCCGGTATGACCTACCATGTCTGCATTCGCGAAATTTATCACCATCGCATCATGAATATTTTTGTCTAAGACAGAAACAACTTCTGAAGCAACAGCTCTAGCACTCATCTCTGGCATTAAGTCGTAGGTTCTGACGCTTTTTGGCGAAGGTACCATCAAGCGATCCTCGCCTGCGACAGGCTTCTCAGTGCCACCGTTAAAAAAGTAGGTAACGTGAGCATATTTCTCAGTTTCAGCGATATGAAATTGACATAAATTTTGTTCTGACCAAACTTCAGCGAGTGTTTTGGTAATAATTGGAGGAAAAAAAGCTTGCTTAGCCAGCTGATGTTCGTCGTGTACAACAAAGCTAGCAAAGTATAAGTTACTTAGCAGCCTCCTGTCAGGAACTTCTGGAAAAATTGGATCAAGAAACACTCGCGTTAATTCCTTTGCTCTGTCGGATCTAAAATTGAAAAAAATTATACTGTCGTTGTCATGAATAAATTCTGGAGTATGCTCTTTAGAAATAATTACACTTGGTTCTATAAATTCATCAGTGGTTCCTGCGGCATATGAGGCAGTGAAAATAGCACCGGCCGATTCATACTTTCTGCCAGTGCCGGCAGTAAGCAGATCATACGTTCGCATAATTCTCTCCCAATTGTTATCCCGATCCATGGCAAAGAAGCGACCAATAACGGAAGATATTTGCCCGACTTTTAATGTATTAGTTGCAGAATTAACCTCAGAAAGCATTTCGATCCCAGACATGGAGTCAGAATCACGGCCATCGGTAAAAAGATGGATATAAACACGATTGAAGTTTGCTAAATTTGCAAGCTTCAGAAGTTCAAAAAGGTGATCAATGTGAGAGTGGGTTCCTGTTTTCGAAAGCAACCCCATTATGTGAACGTTTGAATGATTGTCCTCTGCATGGCTAAAGGCGCCAAGCAAGACCTCATTCTTTACAAAATCACCTTCACCAATCTCAGAGTCGATAAGCGGCTGATCTTGGTGAACAATTTCACCTGCGCCGATGTTCAGGTGTCCAGCCTCGGAATTACCCGGGCAGTTCTCAGGAAGCCCGACAGGCAAACCTGAAGCGTGAAGAGTAGTATACGGATACTCCTTTGAGTAAAAACTAAAGTTTGGAATCTTTGCCATCGCGATCGCGTTGCCACCCCAAACAGGGGCTAATCCCCAGCCATCTAATATAATCAGAACATGTGGTTTTTTTCTTGCTTTACCGAATTGAAACATTTTCCCTCCCAGGTTATTAGATCAGTCGTTCTTTTAAATGGTCAATTGTCTCGGTCGTCGTTGGATTTACCTGATTTAGCAGTGCCAAATAGTATGAGACAAAGTCGCCGAACATCACAAATAGAAGAATTTCGGACAGGCGAGTATTTGCTTGTACAAATTTGATTCTATCAAAACTTATTTTGTGCTTCGAGAGCACTTCTGCGGTCAGATTTTCTCGCAAGATTATTCTGTCCTTCTCTGACATGGACTCAAGCATCAGAATAAAGCAGTTTGATTTTGGAAAACGTAAGCCTTCTATCGAAGCATGATTTAGTTCTGGCAGTTCCTCACAAAAAGCAAAGTTTTTCGAATTTTCGTTAAACTGTGATTTAAACCTCTTCGCGACCCCAGTCAGCATTTTCGAAGAATATATAACAGGAATCGATCCATGAAGTTTTTCAGCTAATATTTTTGCCGGATTTTGAAATAAATTTGTCTCAGAACGAAATTTGTTCATTCCAGCGTCTAATATTTTCAGAATATGTTGAAATGCTTCTTCACTGAGCTCCCAGTATCCAAGCTTCTCGAATATCGATAGTAAAAAGACAAATTGATAAGCAAATGATGCTCGTGGCGGACATTCACAGCTAAAAACATATGAGGGGACTCGGAATTTGTCGGCCAAGATTTTTAGCTTACCTCCAGTTGTTATCGCCAAGAGTTTTGCTTCTTTGTCGTTTGCATCCATAAAGACAGATAGGGACTCCTCGGTATTTCCAGAGTGAGAGCAGACGATCACCAGAGTTTCCTTGTCGACAAAAGCTGGAAGATCATAGTCATGAATACACTCGACGATCAGGTCAGTGGATTCGGCGAGTAGCTGCTTTACGATCTCTGCAGACTGTCCAGAGCCACCCATGCCCATCAGAACGACTTTCTTTGCCTTTATATAGTATGAAGGTAGGGTAAAAGATTGCGACATATCAAAAGCCGCTCGGCAATGATTTGGGAAATTTTCAATATGGTCGATCATATTTTTAGGATCGAGTTTCTTGAAATCTATCTTGTCTAGAGTCATCATATTGCCCATAAAATACGCCTTCTTTAAAAGTCAGTTATATTA
>Ga0194056_10001127_pt1 | contig 14561 bp, 12 predicted proteins | sample SepL4413m_MetaG_FD_155458 | JGI IMG/M metagenome (GOLD analysis project Ga0194056, IMG submission 155458) | Anoxic zone freshwater microbial communities from boreal shield lake in IISD Experimental Lakes Area, Ontario, Canada - Sep2016-L442-13m | ecosystem: Environmental > Aquatic > Freshwater...
GTAGAGGATCAAATGCCATAAATACATAGGCAGAACCGCGTCGGCGGATTTTAAAAAAAATTGAGTATAAAAAAAAGCGGGGATTGCCGTCTGTTTTTTAGGGCTTGCAGGATTTAGGTGACATACTTTTTGCCATTGCGATTCTCGACAGCCACTGTAAAATTATTGCGAAGTTCCCGATAGCAACCGTCCAGATTGCTTAACGTTAAATCCAGTACAGGCATATCAAACTTATCCGTGCCCTTGTTTTCGACAAAGAAACCTTCCCCGCCTCTCTCCATCAGTAAAACCGTTGGATTATTGATAACTCTTAAAATATTTTCCTTAACGTTCTTCCCTTCCTTTTCTCGTTGAATCATAAGCTGACGAAATTTCGCCCCATAGTTGATATAAGGAGAGTTAAGATTATCTTCGTTGAAGATTAGCGGGGTGCCATCTTTTCTTGCTAATACATACGCAGTGGCAAGGTAAGAATCAGTAATATCGTTGTAGGGATTAATTGCAAATTTATTAAGTGCGAGGATCGTATCGTGATTTCTGCCGAAGGTTACGGTACGCGGATCATTTACTGCGCTGGATGGCAGCGAACGTAAATCTCCGCCAAAAGTAAAGGCATTTTTCATTGAGTTATATAAGAGGAAGTCTTCAACTGCTGCAATCCGATTATAATCTTCTGCTTTTGTATCGTTGTCTTCTATCACTTCAAGATAGTTCCAAGTGTTTCCCTGACTTTCTTGATTGATATAATTAATGTACTCTTTAACGACTTCGTTGGGAATATGTTTGGCCGCATCAAAACGAAATCCATTAATGCCGAGATTGAGAAGTTTCTTTAGATGTGCTTTTTGTATGGTCTTGACATTATCGGTGTATTTGAGATCAGGCAGTCCTCCCAGCCAACAGTTCACTTCTGTGGTTCTATTGCCGTCATTATAATTAATCTCACAGGGTTTTTTGACTGGATTAGCAGTCGATTGAGTATTAAAGTCGCTTGGTCTCAGGTGGGGGAACTTCGATGTATCTTCAGCACCCTCTTTCCCATCCAGATTAGCCATGTGATTAAAAACAACATCAGCGATAACCTGGACATGACAGCTATGGGCTTTATCAGTGAGTTTTTTTAGATCACCTTCCGATCCCAAGCCTTCAATGAAGCTGTAGTCAACTGGTTGGTAACGGTTCCACCATTCCTTACCAGGATTGGATTTCTGTGCGGGAGAAATTTGAACGTGTGAATAGCCTTGGTCAGCCAGTTTACAGACCATTTTTTCAACCTCATTGTAATTCTGATTGAACGCATGAAAAATAGCTGTAGGTTGTTCAGCGGCCAATGCTTTGGTAGGTAGATTGAAAATCGTGAAAAAAATAAAGAGAAAAGTAAAGGCAAATTTTCTTAAAAACATAATAGAAACTCCCATTAAAGTTTAGTGATATTTAGATGCTTTCTTAAAATAAATTTTGCTATAGATATCTAACGCGGCAGATAAGGAGCGCACTAACATCTAACTTAATCCAATTGATGGTATAGAGTTGAATAGTGTTCAGATATTTGATGATTTTCAAGCGTCTTTTCATCCGCCCATCAATTTAGTCTCTAGGATCTCGAATCCTACTCTTTTGAAAATAATTTGACAAGAATAGCGTTCAAAAATAAATATTTTTTCGTTGGTTTTTTGTAAAAGCTATAAGACAAATGTCTATAATCCAGCAAGCTGAAAACGAAAAAAAACAAACATATCTTATTGATATTAAATATAAAGTAATAAAATAAATGCACTTATTTTTTTCATGAAACCATGCATTCATAGTTTCATGGTATTTCTATGTTTATTATATACATACATCATTATTTAAGCGATGCTTTGCAGGATTTAGGTTAAATACAATACGTATAAATACCTAACAGGCTCGTAAGTATTCACCTCCCTCTTTTTCAAAGAGGGAGGACTGAATACTTACCAAGCTAGTACAGACTCTAACTGAAAAAATTAGTCGCTTTAATGTTGTAGTTCTGCCTGTCAATAACCGTCAGGTATCTCAATGATTATGTTATTATTAAAGGTTGCATCCATTAAACAACAAGCTGTTATGACTATAAAAAAAAGAGACTTATCTTATGGGTAAGATCGTTATTATTGACTTTGAAACCACGGGCTTATCGCCACGACTTGGCGACAGAGCCACTGAAGTAGGGGCTGTTATTATTGATGGCGATAAAATTATCGATAAATACCAGAGCCTGATGAATGCAGGCGTCGCAATCCCCGGCTTCATTCAACAGTTAACCGGTATCTCGAATGCCATGCTTCGTCAAGCTCCGACCTGTCAAAAAGTCATGCAGGAGCTTGCTGACTTTATTGGCGATATACCTCTTGCCGCACACAATGCTTCTTTTGACACCCTGTTTCTGGATGCGGAATGGGAGCGTATCGGTTATCAACGACGCCAACCGTTTACGTGCTCTATGTTATTGGCTCGTCGTATTTACCCCCATTTCCCTGATCACAAACTGGGGTCGCTGGTACGCCATTTAAAACTGCCTACTACCGGCACCTATCATCGTGCCTTGGCGGATTCAGAGATGACAGCCAGCCTGCTCATCAAAATTAAACAGGATCTTCAGCAACAGTATAACTTGTCCTCTGTGCCTCATGAACTGTTGTGCCTTCTGCAAAAAAAACCCAAAGCAGAGATAGCCAACGTTATTAAAAAGGCACGCCTAAAATTAGAATTATAACCAGTGCTTACCAGTAAGCCACTCCATTAATAACTAGCGTCAAGCCTTGATGATGCGGCATGGTTAACAGACACCAAGATAACTTATGAATAATAGTAAACCGGATAACTACAGTGAGATTGTTTGTCACTGTAGCGGCACCACTGAAGGAAAAATTAAGGAACTGCTTGCAGGTGGCGGTCATGATCTGGATAGCCTGTCAAGAAAGACCGGTGTCTGTTCAGGGTGTGGCGCTTGTGAAGATTTAATTCAACAATTGCTGGCCGACTATGGCTGATTGTGGTTATTCAATCCATCAGGAACTGCTTGAACGAAAAGCCGCTGGCACGCGGGTGACCGCCTCCGCCATACGCCTTGGCGATTTCCGAGACATCGAAATTATCGATAGACCGCAGTGAATAAAACCACAGCTTTGTCTGACCGTCATAACAATAGATCGCACCAAAAGTGCCTGATTCAGTGGCTAATTTATGTCCCAATTCCGAGGCATACTTCGCGTTTGCATTGCAGGCCAAGCCGGTATGTCCATTCAACGTGATGACGTGCTTATGCTTTTGTAACTCCGCAACATCCACATTAAAAACGGTGATCAAATCCCGACCGCGTGCTACCAATTCGTTGACTGATGCCTCGTTTAGCGAACGGGACAGGGACTCCAAATCGCCGGGTACTAATCCCCATAAAGCGGCACAGTAGGGCTTGGTAGCCTCGAACGCGAAACGCCATAAATCACGATCCTGAATAAGCAACAATCCCAATGGCCGTGTGTCTGGCGAGTGAAAATAATCCCACGCCATAATACACCCGGAGCGATTCATGTCAAAGTGTGCAAAATCAAGCCCCGCCAAATCGTCTTGGGCGGTTTTGTGATGGTCGATAACGACCAACTTCTTTGCTTTTGAATGCATTTCAAGCAGCACGCTGCGCTTATAGCTAAAATCCAGAATATAAACCCTTTTGCCGGTAACGTCGGGCGGCTCTTCAGCCCCATAGCTTACCGGCACGTAGTCCGCCTTATCACCAAATTTTACCCAAGCCGCGTAAGCAGCGCCCAGTCCATCCTGGCAGTTTGCGTGATACAAAATTACTATTTTTTTCATTTTATAATAGTCGTCCGTGAAGTCCGGATCAATCCGGTTTTTAACAATCAACGGCTCACAGCGGTGGAAAACAAGAATTGGTCATCGCAGATTGCGTTAATCAATGTTCCAACAAAAAACCGGGAGGCATCAACGTTTTCCACCCCATAGACATCAGCTTAAGACATTTCACCACGAAGACACGAAGATTTTTCTTTGGTTTTTCTTCGTGAACTTCGTGTCTTCGTGGTGAATTAATATCTTTAAGTTGATGCGTATGGGCATCAACGTTTTCCACCCAACATTCCTACTGAAATCTGGATATACATTATTCGCGTACCCGACTCACTGCAAAGAGTGCCAGTGCCAAAACAGTCAAGCTGGGAATAAAGGCTATTAAGGGCGGATTTAAGTCATAAATCAAGCCGAGATGTCCAACAATCTTGTCGAAAATGTTAAAGCCCATGCCAATAACGACACCAATCATCATCCTTGCACCCACACTAACACCTCGTTTAACACCGATAACAAAGGGAGCGGATAACAGCAACATGATAAAGGTGACCAACGGGTTGACGATGCGCCCCCAAAAAGCCAGTTGAAATGACTGGGATTTTTGATGATTTTTCTTTAAAAAATCGATGTAGTCGTGCAAGTCGAGCAGCGACAGATTACTGGGATTAACAACGACAATTTTGAGCAAGTTGGGCGCAATGGATGACTTTAAGATTTGGCTGTCTTGTGTACCGGCAAGCATCTGTTCTGTTGAAATTATTGATTGCTTGATGTTTTTTAGGTTCCATTGTTCGTTGCCCAGAAAAGCAGCCTGATCTGCGTGCAGGGCCTGGTGCAGATGTTGCTGATCATCCAGCTCATAAATACTGATATCGGCCAAGTTATCGTCATCCACTATTTGCCGCACATTGATGAATTTCTTGCCTTCACGCAGCCAGAGTCCATATTTTACGTCCATAAGAACCTGTTGATTACGGGCAGAAACTCTAACCATTTTCGCCATGCGCTCGGTGACCGGGGCAACAAATTCACCAATCAATGTTGAAATAAAAACCAAAATGGCACCTGCCACCATAACCGCTTTAATAATGCCGAAAATAGATAACCCTGCAGCCCGCATGGCAATAAGCTCACGATTATTACCCATTGCGCCCAAAATAAACAAACTGCCTAATAATGCCGAGGCAGGAACCAGTTCATAAAAAACAGTGGGCGACGTCAAGGCCAGATAATAGAAAATTTGTTTTAGGCCATACCCGCCACCCACATCATTTAATTCATCACTAAAGGTAAATAAATTAAACAAAGTCAATAATAACAACAACGCCACAAAAGAGCCTTTTAGAATTTCCCTGACGATATAACCTGTTAATACATTCACTTAAGATACCTTGCCTCTGATTTTCATGACCAGCCACTGCCATCCATATAATCTTGCCAATAAAAAACCGCCAATCAATAACAACAGTACATTAACGCTTACGCCCCCCAGCCAGCCAGGGATAGCTCCGGTCATTACCCAGCTCTGACTGACACGAACAAGATTTCCATAACTGAAATAAATTAAAAAGCCCACCAGCATATTTCCGTAAACCCCGCCACGCGGTGAAATCTGAGCCAAAGGGACGGCAATAAAACTTAATAACAACGCGCTTAAAGGAACGGAAAAGCGACGCTGCAACTCAGCAATGTATGATTTCACTTTAGATCCCCATAATAAATCCACGGCAAGCGCTTGCCTGTTAAGGGCAACGACCGATTCTTTTGTTTCCAGTCTTACGGCGTATTCGACGAACTGTTCAATCACATAATTTAAAGTACCCGGCTGTCCTCGTACTTGTTCACCGTTCTCAAAAATAATATAACGCCCGTCCGCCAACTCTTCTACCCGAGCCGCGTCAGCATTAATAATATCCATGTTTCCGTGCTGCCTGTTTTGCACAAAAACGTTGTGCATCTTTTTATCAGCACTAATTTTTTCTACATAAAAAACCAGATCGCCCTGGCTATATTCACTAAACTTGCCTGCGGCAATCCCTCTCAGGTCGGCAGATTCTTCGCCCTGTTTCATTATCTGATCCACGTTGGCTTCCGCCCATGGTGAGACATACAGCGATAAACCCAAAGCCAGCACACTTAAGGGAACAACCAACAGAAATACCGCTCGATAAAGCGTTCCGGCACCACCGCCCGCTGATGCAACTGCCGCCATTTCCTGATCCCGGTACATTCTGCCCATCACCATTAATACCGCCATAAATAGTGCGACAGGCAAAAACTCCACCGTGGCTGAAATCGTTTTTAACCCCAAGATACTCAGTAACGTTTCATTTGATACTTGCCCTGCTATAGCTTCGTCAAGAATCCTGATAAATTTCCGACTGACGATAATAACGACAATGACTGTCAACACTGACAGTAAAGTCTTGAGTAAATCGTGGACAATCATTTTATCCAGAACGGTAACCAGTTTACGCCGCCCCATTTTATAACCTTCCGGCCAATCTGCTTCCAAGCCTGTCTCCCCCAATCAAAATCAATAGCTTTATATTTTATTACCTGAGCCTTAACGCTCGGCATCTTGAAAAATTTTACCACATCAGTGCCAAGTACCCTGCTTTCGTCACGCATAAGCTGTTGGTAAGTGCCGACAACCCAGTGATTGTTACCCTTAAGACCTTTGGTCAGCGGTGCAAAGCTGCCACCTAAAACCGTCCGAATTTTGATTTCGCCACGGTGCAAATAAACCGCTAACAGGTTTTTTTGCACCAGTCTCACCGTTCATGCCTTCTACCTTATTGAAAATAACAGCCTCATACTATTATAAAATCAGCACGTTACAAAATAAAAGCCAGTTGGCACAATAATCGCTAGTAGTAAAGTATAAACACTATTAGCAACAACGAGGATTTGTATGAGTGAAGCTTCATTACCCGTATTACCCAAAACGGGCCTGGCTGGTTTAAAGGAAAACTGGCGTAGCGATTTGCTGTCAGGATTTCTGGTCTTTCTTATCGCTTTGCCGTTGTGCCTGGGTATATCAATGGCTTCGGGCTTTCCCCCTTCAGCGGGGATTATCACCGCTATTATCGGAGGCATGCTGGTTTCTCGTGGCAGTGGCTCCTTTATAACCATCAATGGCCCCGCCGCCGGTTTGATTGTGGTGGTACTCAGTGCGGTGCAAGAACTGGGTGAAGGTGATGCGATGGCCGGTTATCGTTATGCCTTGGCTGCCATTGTGATTGCCAGTGTAATACAACTCTTAATGGGCGTGTTTAAAGCCGGACGCCTGAGTTCTTTTTTTCCGGCATCGGTGATACATGGCATGTTGGCGGCTATTGGCATCATTATCATGGCCAAACAAATCCATGTCATGCTGGGCACTACCCCGGAGAAAGGCAGTAGTCTGTTTTCGACTATCGCTCAAATTCCGCACAGCATTATGAACCTTAATCATGAAATTGCCATTATCGGTTTTACCGGACTGGCGATATTGATTATTTGGGCACTGTTAAAAAATCCTGTTTTAAAAATGATTCCGGCACCATTGATTGTGGTGTTGGCAGGAATAGGTTTGGCGAAGTATTTTGATCTGGATCACGAGCACATGTATTTGTTTCTGCCCGATGCGCATTTTCTGGCGCATCATGAGGAAACTATCGGCCCCAAATTTTTGGTCGCCATTTCTGACAATTTCATGTCCAGCTTTTATTTTCCTGACTTTTCAAAAATTGCCACGCTAACATTTTGGGAAGCCGTTATCAGTATCAGCTTGGTCGGTAGTTTGGAGAGCTTGCTTAGCGCCATGGCGGTGGATAAACTTGATCCGTATAAACGCCATTCCAATCTTGATCGTGATTTAACGGCAGTCGGCGCGGGTAATCTGTTAGCCGGATTAATCGGCGGCTTGCCGATGATAGCCGAGATTGTTCGTAGTTCTGCAAACGTCAACAATGGGGCTAAAACCCAGTGGGCCAACTTCTTTCACGGCACTTTTATGTTATTGTTCGTGGTACTGTTTCCACGATTAATTCATAGTATTCCGCTTGCGGCTTTAGCGGCATTACTGGTATTTACCGGTTTTCGTCTGGCGTCTCCAAAGTCATTTGCAAACGTTTTACACATCGGTAAAGAACAGTTGTTTATGTTCGTGATTACGATTATCGGTGTTTTGGCAACCGATTTACTCATTGGTGTCGCTATCGGCATTACCGCCAAGTTTGCTATCCACCTGCTGCGCGGTGTCAGATTGAATAATTTGTTCAAAATCCACTTTGTTATTAAGCCTAAAGATGCTGATTCCGTTATAGTTTCGATAGTAGGGTCAGCTATTTTCTCCAACTTTATGTCTTTAAAGACGGCTTTGGCTAATCTCGAAAATGGTAAAACGGTCATCTTTCAATTGAATAATGCGTATCTGATTGATCATACGGTGATGGAATTTATTCATGACTTTCAGCATAACTATGAAGGTCACGGCGGAAAATGTGTATTTATTGGCATGGAATATCATGAGACTTTTTCAGCCCATCCTTTGGCGGTGCGCAGAATGAAACCAGGCAATATGAGTCGCCGCAAAAGCGACCATTATGGCTTGTAATACACGTAATCATTCAGTCCCCCTCTTTAACAAAGAGGGGTTAGGGGAGATTTTATTAGATAAATCCCCCTCAGCCCCCCTTTTTCAAAGGGGGAGAGCCTGAACACTTATAAAAGCCTGAGTACAAACCTGGGTTTCTATTCCAAACTGACAAGGTGTCGGGTACGTCACTGCCATTAAGTTAAGCGTGTGAAGACTATAAAGTGGGGGCTTATTTATTGCGGGCTGCCTAAGCTGACAGCTTTGCGGTCAGCGCACCCGTCGCGCTGTGTGGTGGTATAGTGGTCAACTGAGCACCACTTAAACTCACACTCTACTACACTAAACGAGGACTTTTATGAACAAATCATCCCTGTCAACGATGCCAAAAACCGGACTGGCCGGTTTAAAAGAAAACTGGCTTAGCGACTTAGCCTCCGGATTTTTGGTTTTTCTTATCGCCTTGCCGCTATGTCTGGGTATAGCAGTGGCTTCGGGCTTTCCGCCATCGGCCGGTATTATTACCGCGATTATCGGTGGCGTATTGGTATCGCGCATTAGCGGTTCTTACCTGACTATCAATGGCCCTGCGGCCGGTTTGATTGTGGTGATTTTGGCGGCTGTGCAAGCCTTGGGTGACGGCGACGCGCTGGCGGGTTACCGTTATACCTTGGCCGCGATTGTGGTCGCCAGTGTTTTACAGATTTTGATGGGGCGGTTTAAACTGGGGCAATTGAGTTCATTTTTTCCTACCTCGGTGATTCATGGCATGCTCGCTGCAATTGGCATTATTATTATCGCCACACAAACTCACGTTATGTTGGGCGTTACGCCGGAACCCGGCAGTCTGTTTTCGATCATTACACAGATTCCACACAGCTTGCTGAGCATGAATCTGGATTGTGTTCTGATCAGTTTTTTAGGCTTGCTAATCTTGGTGATTTGGCCTTTAAGCGAAAGCAAAATTCCCGCTCCGGTTATTGTCGTATTAATGGGCATCGTTTTCGCCTGGCATTTTGGTTTTCAGGAAGCGGCTACCAGCGGCTCACACTATCTGGTCGCAATTCCGGATAATTTTATGGCCGGTTTTTATTTTCCCGACTTTTCAAAAATAACGACAATGGCCTTCTGGGAAGCCGTACTAAGCATCAGCTTGGTAGGCAGCCTTGAAAGTTTACTGAGTACCGCAGCGGTAGACAAACTTGACCCGTATAAGAGAACGTCTGACCTTGATCGTGATTTAACCGCGATTGGCCTGGGCAATCTGGTCGCCGGCATGATTGGCGGCTTGCCGATGATTGCTGAAATTGTCCGTAGCTCGGCAAATATCAATAACGGCGCAAAAACCGCGTGGGCCAACTTCTTTCATGGTTTGATTTTATTGCTGTTTGTCGTCTTTTTTACCGGTTTTATACAACGTATTCCTTTGGCTGCGTTAGCCGCCTTACTGGTTTATACCGGTTATCGTTTAGCGTCACCTAAAACATTCACTCAAGCCTTGGATGTCGGTAAAGAACAGTTATTATTGTTTGTGGTCACGCTTATCGGCATATTGGCGACTGATTTATTAATCGGCGTCATCGTGGGTATTATTGTCAAACTGACCATTACCTTGGCAAGAGGTGTTTGGCCTGGCAACCTGTTCAAGATTCACTTTACGATACAACAACAAGATAACAATACGCGGGTAATCAAGTTATTAGGCTCTGCCCTCTTTTCAAACATCTTGCCCTTAAAAAAAGCACTGGCCGAACTGGAACAAGGTAAAACACTTATTTTTGATTTTTCAGACGGTTACCTGATTGATCATACGGTTATGACGTTTTTCCATGATTTCCAACAAAACTATCAAGCTCAGGGTGGGCACTGTCAACAAGTAGGTAACGCGTTGGAAACATTTTCAGATCATGCGCTTGCCGCGCGACTAATGACAGCGGATGACAGGGGTGAGGTGAAAGGTGAAAGGTGAAAGGTACAAGGTACAAGGTTAACGATGGTGGGCTAAAAAACCAACGATCAACCTTTATCCCTTTATTGGCATCCTTCATAGAAGCCCAAAAGTAGTTGATACTTTTTTATCATAAAAAAATACTAATAATCTCTGTCGGGTTAGGCGCTAGCCGTAACCCGACACAGATACTGTGATTTGTCGGGTTACGCTGTCGCTAACCCGACTCGATGGGTGTTGCAAAAAGTGTAAACCGAGGAATGAAGGATGCCCCTTTATTCGCTCATTTTTTTTAAAGTTCAATAGATTCGGTTGGTTCCAATGGTCTGGAACCTTAAACCTTGAACCTTGCACCTTGAACCTTGAACCTTGCACCTTGCACCTTGCACCTTGCACCTTGCACCTTGCACCTTGAATCTTGAACCTTGAACCTTTGACCTTTACCACGACAGTGAGAATTTCATGATCCTTTTATCAGCTTATTGTGCGGTACTTCTAAGCTTTGCTTCCGGCTTGCTGGCACTGATGATGCATCAGCGGCAAACCCTGTCAGCAATCAGTGAGTATGGTTTTAACAAATTATTTACCCGCAATATCCGTTGCCGGAGCTGGATTAATAAAAATCTTGAAGAACGGCGCTTTCCGGTTTTTTTAAAACAAGCCGTGTTTGTTTTATTGGGTTTGTCGGGTGTCTTTGCTGTTATTGCCGGCTTGGCTGTGCTACTCGGCAAAGAGGTTATTACCGACCAGATTGCTTTGGGTTTGCCCTGGCTACCCTGGCATATCCGTTTTGACGGCTTGTCCGGTTTCTTCTTTTTAATTATCGGCATTGGCGTTTGTGCGGTGAGTCTTTATGGCCCCGGTTATGTCCGTAGCTATAAAGAAAATGAACATCCCTTTGCCGCCCTGGGTTTATTTACCGGCTTGTTTGTTACCGGTATGTTGTTGGTGCTGTTGGCGGATGATGCTTTTATGTTCATGATTGCCTGGGAGTTGATGTCGGTCGCCAGCTATTTTCTGGTGGCATTTCAGCATGAAAATTCCGCCAATCGCCGCGCCGCTTTTCTTTATTTATTAATGGCAGAAGTCGGTGCTTTGTCGATTATTTTAGGGTTTGGCGTACTGGCCAGCTTTTCTACCGGCTTTACTTTTGATGCCCTGCGTCAGGCCAACTTATCAAGCGCTTGGGCAAGTATTGCTTTCGTATTGGCGCTGTTGGGTTTTGGCATGAAGGCCGGGATAGTGCCGGTTCACGTCTGGTTGCCGGAAGCCCATCCGGTAGCGCCCTCGCATATTTCAGCACTGATGAGTGGTGTCATGCTTAAAGTGGCCCTGTATGGCCTGATCCGTTTTTGTTTTGATTTGCTCGGTGATGTACAGTGGCAATGGGGCGTGGTGCTGCTGGTTCTGGGTACGGTTTCAGCACTGGGCGGCATTCTGTATGCCCTGATGCAACCTAATTTAAAACGCCTGTTAGCCTACAGTTCCGTTGAAAACATCGGCATTATTTTTATGGTGCTGGGCTTGTCCATGATCTTTATGGCAAACGGCCATCCGCAACTGGCCGCTTTGGGTTTTCTGGCGGCCCTGTTCCATGCCTTTAATCATGCCTTGTTCAAGAATTTATTATTCCTGGGTGCCGGCATTATCCATCACCAAACTCATGAGTTAAATATCGACATGATGGGTGGACTGATTAAAAAAATGCCCCAAACCAGCGTGTTGTTTTTGGTCGGTTGTATGAGTATTTCTTCATTGCCCCTGTTTAACGGCTTTGTTTCAGAATGGCTGGCTTTTCAAACTGCGCTACAAGTTGATGTACTGGACAATGGCGTGTTGCGCAGTTTAATTCCGGTGGCTGCGGCGGCCTTGGCGTTGACAGCGGCATTGGCGGCGGCGTGTTTTGTTAAAGTATTCGGGCTGATATTTCTGGGGCAAGCACGCTCACGAAACAGTGAAAAAGCGCATGAAGTACGCGACCAAGGCATGCTGGCCGGCCCTGCTTTGTTGGCCGGTTTGTGTTTTTTTATCGGGATTTTTCCTGGCGTAATTATTCATTTAATCAACAATGTTTCCGGTCAATTACTAAAACATACCTTACCGAATGATTCCGCTTTAAGTTGGTTATGGCTGGCTCCGGTTTCTGCCGAGCAGGCATCTTACTCACCGCCACTGGTGCTGATAGGCGCACTGATTGCGGCCGGTGTTTGTTATTGGTATTTACGGCGCAGTCCTTTGACCGTCATGCGACGGGCCGAAACCTGGGATTGTGGTTTTGGCGGTTTGACACCGCGTATGCAATATACCTCCAGTTCGTTTACCATGCCTTTCCGGCGAATTTTCGCCAAAACCTGGATTATCGACGAGCAGATTAAAAAAGACCTGCAAGGCGCAATGGATCAGGATGTGGCCGCTGTGCATTATCAACTGCATATTCAGGATCATAGCTGGCCACGTCTGTATCAACCGATAGCACAAGGCGTAAACAACTTGGCCAGGCAGGTGGGGCGTATTCAAACCGGCAATATCCGCACCTATCTGGGTTACTCGTTTGCCACCTTGCTACTCCTGTTATGGGTGATTAGCTGATGGATAAAAATACAGTCGCCCCGTATAACAAAAAGCCCCTGCCATCTGGAGAGCTACAATGAACTGGTTAATCGCCATTTTACAAACGTCGTTATTTGTCGTGCTCGCACCGTTATTGGCGGGTTGGCTAAAAATGTGTAAATGCCATTTACAAAACCGTAAAGCGCCTTCCCTGTTACAACCTTACCGGGATTTACTTAAATTAACGCATAAACAGCCGGTAGTCTCAGAACAGGCATCCTGGCTATTTATAGCCGCGCCTTACCTGATATTTTCTGCCACGGTACTGGCGGCAAGCGTGGTGCCGTTGATCGCGGTTAATCTGCCCACCTCAGCCAGTGCGGATGTGATTGTCATGGTGGGATTTTTTGCCTTTGCCCGTTTTTTTCTGGCCTTGGCCGGGCTGGATATAGGCACCGCATTTGGTGGCATGGGTTCATCCCGGGAAATGACTATTTCTTCACTGGCAGAACCGGCCATGTTAATGGCTATTTTTACCCTGACCATGACGGCATCTACCACTAATTTATCTGGTGCCATTGCGCATGTATTAAATGAGGGGCTTATATTAAGACCTTCTTTTGTATTTGCCCTGTTTGCCCTGATCTTGGTTGCCATTGCTGAAACCGGACGGATTCCTGTGGACAATCCGGCCACGCATCTGGAACTAACCATGATTCATGAAGCCATGATTCTGGAATACAGTGGCCGACATCTGGCGTTGATTGAATGGGCAAGCCAACTCAAGCTCATGTTATATGGCGTATTAATCGCCAATATCTTTTTCCCTTGGGGCATCTCTGAAACCTTTGCCGCTAAAGACCTGGGCTATGGTTTACTTGCAATTATAGGAAAACTGGCCTTACTGGCGATATTTTTGGCAATAGCAGAAACATTGGTCGCCAAAATGCGCTTGTTTCGCGTACAGGAGTATCTAAGCTTTGCCTATTTATTAGGCTTGCTGGGCATGTTGAGCCACATCATTCTGGAGGCGTCACGATGAAAGTGAAAAATGTAAAAACCAGTACACAGACACAACGAATTACAACGGACAAAATCATCATAAATCCGTGTAAATCTGTTCTAATCCGTGTCATCCGTGTGCCATTTTTTCTTGACTGTAGGCAATAAACCATGAATATTGAACAAACCGATTTTTATACGCAGGCTATGTTGTCGATGGCTGCATTGGTAGGTCTCACTTCTTTTCTTATGCTTGGACAAGGCCGGTTGTTACGCTTAATCTTTGTCTTTGCCGTACAGGGTTTTCTATTAACCTTAACCACCGTTTTGGCAGCCTACAGTTTAAACAACCCGCATTTATATATTTCTGCCTTGCTGACCTTGGTGCTAAAAGTCATCTTTATTCCGTGGATGTTAAGGCGTGAAGTGTTGCTTATGAACACCCACAGGGATGTTGAGGCGTTAAAAAACAAAACCGTAGTGATGCTGGGCGGTGCCAGTTTGATGGTGTTCAGCTATTACGTATTGCATCCTATCGTACAAACCACCTCGCCGGTCATGCTGAATGCACTGGCGGTCAGTCTCTCCGTGGTGCTGTTGGGCATGTTGTTAATGATCTCGCATCGCCAGGCGGTTGCCCATGTGGTCGGG
>Ga0194056_10001128_pt1 | contig 14550 bp, 11 predicted proteins | sample SepL4413m_MetaG_FD_155458 | JGI IMG/M metagenome (GOLD analysis project Ga0194056, IMG submission 155458) | Anoxic zone freshwater microbial communities from boreal shield lake in IISD Experimental Lakes Area, Ontario, Canada - Sep2016-L442-13m | ecosystem: Environmental > Aquatic > Freshwater...
GAAAGGAGCGCCCCGCAACAAGCGAAGCGACGTTGCTTTATCGGGCGCGGATTGGGGAGGGGATTGCAGACCCCTTCCCAATCTTTGGCTTCATCCCAACGGGATGTTTCCTTATTGCTTCAAAATTAGAGCCTGTTTGAACCATAGATATTACAACCAGAATCTTTAGTGCGGCAGCATTTATACTCTGAGCGGCCACGCATGCGGAAAACCAAGTTTGGATCGGTGCAACCTAATCCGATAATTCAGCTTACGCTATTGTTAACCGCAAGCAGTGTAGTTAGAGCTATGCACCTATTTTTACGTCTTATAAATGAACAGAAGTCCTGTGAAAATTGGGTATATTCATTTTTGGATATAGCCAAAATTTTTATAACAAGAGTAAATTAACAGAAAGATGTGAGACAATTAAAAAAATAAATCTGAATTTTCGAAAGTAGTACCCATGAAAAAAGCGAATAAGTCTGATCTGGAAGAAGCATTAAAACTGTGTAAAGGGGCTTTTATATCAGCTGCCGGATTTAGTATGGTTATTAATTTGTTGCAACTGGTTCCAACCATTTACATGCTGCAATTATACGATCGCGTTGTCCCTACCGGAAACCGGTCAACCCTGCTCATGCTGACTTTGATAGTCATCGTGCTGTTTTTGACGATGGGCGCTCTGGAATGGGTGCGCTCGCAGATACTGGTCAGAGTCAGTTCACGCCTGGAGACATTACTCAATGAACGGTTGTTTCAGGTAGCTTATAAACAATCGCTTTATACCGGTGGACAAAGGGCAAGCTCGCAACCCCTTGATGACTTGACTTCATTAAGGCAATTTATGACCGGTAACGGTCTGTTTGCCTTTTTTGATGTGCCGTGGATGCCGGTTTATATCGCTGTTATGTTTATTTTTCATCCTTTATACGGGTGGGCGGCTGTAGGCACTTCCATTATTCTGGTTATTGTCGCCATCATTCAGGAAAAATCCACCGGTAAACTGTTGGGTGAAGCCAATACCTTGGCGATGGCAGGTCGTGGCCTGGTCAATAAAAACCTGAGAAACGCCGAAGTTATTGAGTCCATGGGCATGTTGCGGAATATTCAAACGCGCTGGCTGGAAGGAACCCAACAAGTGTTGTTGTTACAAGCAACTGCAAGCTCTCGCGCCGGCTTAATCAGCGGACTGTCAAAAGTCATTCGCTTGTCGTCACAATCCTTGATTTTGGGTCTGGGTGCTTATTTAGTCATAGAAAATGAAATAACGGCGGGCTTAATGATAGGCGGTTCCATTCTTTTGGGTCGTGCGTTGGCACCCATCGACATGATGATTGGTACCTGGAAAGGTTTTATTACTGCCCGTGGCCAATACCATCGCCTCAATGAGTTGCTCATCCAGATACCTGCAGACGCCGATAAAATGACCTTGCCGGCACCGGAGGGCAGTTTCCAGATAGAAGCGGCCGTTGTGGTTCCGCCGGGTGCAAAAACAGCGGTATTAAAAGGCATTAGCCTGACAATTGCCAAAGGTGACGTGGTTGGCGTAGTTGGGCCCAGTGGCGCAGGAAAATCGACTTTTGCCCGGGCTTTGTTAGGTATCTGGCCTACCGCGAATGGAAAAATTCGTTTGGATGGCGCGGATGTCTTTGCCTGGAGTCGCGACGAACTGGGGCCCTATATTGGCTACTTACCCCAGGATGTAGAGCTGTTTGAGGGCACGGTCAGTGAAAATATCGCACGTTTTGGCGAAATAGACCCTGATAAAGTGGTTAACGCCGCCAAGATGGCCGATGTACATGACCTGATCTTGCGCCTGCCGGAAGGTTACGACACCGTCATAGGCGCGACCGGCGGCAACTTGTCGGGTGGTCAGCGTCAGCGTATCGGTTTGGCAAGAGCACTCTACGGTGACCCCGTCATTGTAGTGTTGGACGAGCCAAACTCAAATCTGGATGAGCAAGGTGAATTTGCCTTGGGTAACGCTATCCAACGCTTAAAACATAAAAGAGCCACGGTGATTGTTATAACCCATCGTAATAATGTGCTGGCAAATGTAGACAAGCTACTTGTTTTAAATGACGGACTGGTTACCATTTATGGCCCCAAGGCAGACGTGATGGCGCATTTTCAAAAGCAACAAATGGCTGCTTCAGCCGCACAGCCCACGCAAGCGACTGCGGGCACGCTAACTACACAGGCATAAACAGACATGAAAGAAGCGCTTGCACAAATGACGACTAAAACAAAAATTCCCCTGATTATTGATGACCGATCCATTCGAACTATCGGCGTTATTATTCTGATAGGCACTTTTGGAATACTGGGAACCTGGGGTTATTTGGCACCCATAGATAGCGCCGCCTTGGCACCCGGTTATGTGACCGTAAAATCACATAGAAAAACCGTACAACATCTGGATGGCGGCATAGTCAGCAAACTGCTTGCCAAAGATGGCGATGTGGTGCAAGAAAATGATGTATTACTGATACTGGACGGCACCGAAGTTAAGGCGCAACTGGAAATTATTCGCGGTCAATACATCACCTTGTCAGCGCAAATTGCCCGGCTGATTGCAGAACGAGATCAACAAAACCACATCAGCTTTCCAGATGCCTTGCAAGACCTGTCTGACCCCCATATTGCCGAAGCCAGGCAAGGCGAGACCCAGTTATTTACTGCCAGAAAAAGCGCACATCAAGGTGAGATTTCAGTTTTAAATCAAAGAATCACTCAGTTAGGATCAAAAATACAAGGTTTGCAAGGCCAGCGAACCAGCAAGCAGGCCTTGATGACTTCTTATGGTGATGAAGTTAAAGACTTAAAAGAATTATTGGCCGAAGGTTTTGCTGACAAACAACGATTACGTGATATTGAGCGTAATTACGAACAGGTCACCGGTGAAGTCGCGGCTTTAAGTTCTGAAATTGCCGGTAATGAAATTCAGATCGGCGAAACGAAATTGCAGATTCTACAACTGCAAAAACAATTTCAGGAAGACGTCGCCGGTAAACTGGGTGAAGCACAGGCAGAACTTTACGACGTGTCTCAGCGCCTGGTAGCAACCCGGGATAAAGTCACTCGAACCGAAGTAAAATCACCCGCCAACGGTCGGGTCTTGGGGTTGTCCGTGCATAACGTGGGTGGCGTTATATCACCCGGCAAACCCATCCTCGACATTGTTCCGCAGCAAGAAGAGTTAATCATCGATGCCCAAGTGTCGCCGATGGACATTGACAGAGTTAGAGCCGGCCTGGTTGCAGAAGTCCGCTTTAGCGCCTTTAAACAGGCATTGACACCCAAGATGCAAGGCAAAGTCATTAATTTGTCAGCAGACCGGTTAACTGACGAAAAAACCGGAATGCCTTATTATTTGGCGCAAATAGAATTAACGGCAGACAGTACTTTAAAATTGGGCGATATGGAATTACTGCCCGGAATGCCCGCCGAAGTACTGATTAATACCGGCGAAAGAACCGTCTTTGAATATCTGATGCAGCCCATTACCAACGCTTTTGCACGCGCCTTTATAGAAGACTAAGGCATCATGAAAAAACTAAAATTACTCATCGCCTGCCTGATTCTTGCGCAAGCGGGTACAGCCAGGGCAGAAGATTTGCTAAGCATTTATCAGCAAGCCCTGGATGCAGATCCGCAATTACAAACGGCGGCATTAAAAGTTGAAATAGGCGCTGCGCAAAAAGGTCAGGCGCTGGGTCAAATGTTGCCTCAAATAAGTGCCAATACCAATTGGTCAAAAAACAGTCAAACGTCTGGTACACCCAACATTGCTTGTAGTAAGCCACCCTGTACCACTAATTATACGGGTACCCGTTATACCGTTTCATTAACTCAAACCGTGCTCGATTTTGCCAAGTTTTGGGACTGGCGGCGTGCCCAGGAAATTGAAAACCAGTACGCGTCAGAAAATATTGAAGCACAGCATACCTTGATGCTTAATGTGGTCAAAAAATATTTTGATGTGCTCGAAGCCGAAGATCAGTTGTATTATCTTCAAGCCGAAAAAGACAGTACCCGGAAACAGCTGGAGCAAGTCCAAAAACTGTATGCCAAGCAAATGGTGTTAATAACGGATTTGTATGAAGTAGAAGCCCGACTGGATCAGATAAACGCCACTGAAATTGAAGCAGAAACAGCATTGGTTACCGCCCGGGAAAGTTTAAAAGAATTAACCAATACCGAACCGGTAGCGCTTTATAAATTGCGTGATGAAATAGACTACAAAAAACTGGATGGCGCTCTGGCGGACTGGATTGAAGTCGCTAAAAGCGAAAATCCGACCTTGGCTGCGCAACTCAGTGCCATAGCTGCGGCAGGTGATAATGTTGCCGTACAAAAATCAAGGTATCTGCCCGTCGTTGACATGCAATTAAATTACAATGCAACCAACACCGGCTATCAAAGCATCAATTTAGGCAGTAACTACGAAACCCAGGTAGCCGCAATAAACGTGACCATTCCTTTATTTACCGGTGGAACAACCACTAATCGCATGTTTGAAGCGCAACATAAATTGTCTATGAGCAAATATGAAAATGAAGCCAAAATTCGCGCCTTGATTAAAGAAACCAGTGATTCCTTCTTGAGTTCCAATGCCAGTGTCAGACGCATCAGCGCAACCCGTAAAGCCTTGGATTCAGCCATTAAATCCAGGGAATCCATGGAAAGTGGCTTTAGCTATGGCGTTCAAACCATTAGTGATGTATTAAATGCCCAAAAAGGCGAATTTAAAGTCAAAAGAGATTTATCACAGGCAAAGTACGGCTATATAAAAAATAAAATGCGTTTTTTGACGGCTACCGGCTTGATAAGTGACGAAAATATGCATGAAGTTAATAGTTGGTTGCAAAACATGCCCAAACAACCAGAAATAACCTCAGGCAACCCGCAATAAATAAGTGGTAGGGTGCGCATCGCGCACCTAAAATCTCTGGCATGGTTGTGGTGCGCGATGCGCCCCCTACTTAACTGAGGCAACCCCGGATAAATCAAGATATTTTCGTTAGTCGCGACGTGGGCGTCGCTCCCACGGTGGGAGCGACGCCCACGTCGCGACTATAGCTCGTCATTAGTTTAGCTGTCTGGTCTTAGCTATGATTTGATAGAATCATTTGCATCAATCTCAACCCCGGCCTGTTCAGTTATATTTTTGGGCATGGTTTTTTTAACCTTGACGCCCAGATCAACAAAGCTGCTGGCTTGGCGGATTAAATTGCCGTTGCCCCGGGTTAATTTGTTCATAACGCCATCGTAAGTCGTGTGGACAGTGCTTAATTGTTTGCCCAGCTTATCCAGATCCTCTACAAAACCGCGTATTTTGTCATAAACAATACCGGCTTTATCGGCTATCGCTCTGGCGTTTTCGTTCTGACGCTCATAGCGCCAGATATTTTCGATGGTGCGTAGCGTCGCCAGTAACGTAGTGGGCGTGACGATGATTATTTTATGCTCAAAGGCATCGGTAAATAAACGTTCATCCGCCTGAAACGCGGCGATAAAAGCCGCTTCTATCGGCATAAACAACAGTACAAAATCCAGCGTTCGCAAACCTTTCAGACCGGAGTAATCTTTGGCACTCAGGCCTTTTATGTGTGAGCGTACGGCTTCAGTATGCTGTTTTAACGCCGCTACACTTTCTGCCTCATCGTCGGTTGAACAGTGCAATTCATAAGCGACCAAGGACACTTTTGAATCGATAATAATATCTTTGTCTTCAGGTAAACGAACAATCACATCAGGCTTAAAGAGCTTGTTGTCTTCATCCCGAAACGCACCCTGAGTTTCGTACTCTATGCCTTTTCGCAGTCCCGACTTTTCCAGAACCGTTTCCAATATCATTTCGCCCCAATTACCTTGGGTTTTTTTATCGCCTTTTAAGGCACGGGTCAGGTTAAGCGCTTCCTGATTCATTTGCGCGGTATCACGCCGTAACGAAATAATTTCTTCGCGCAGGGAGCTGCGGTCTTTGTTTTCGTTGTCATAAACCGTTTCTATGCGTTGTTTAAATTCACCCAACTGCTCGCGCAACGGCCTGACAATATGATCCAGACTGGTTTTATTGTGCTCGGTAAATTGGCGGTTACGTTCATCGAAAATTTTACCGGCCAGGTTCTCAAACTGATTATTAAGCCGAATCTCTGCATCTTTTAATAGCGTTAATTTTTCTTCCGCGTTTTTTACCTGCTCGGACATGCGCGTTTGCAATTCGGCATTTTTGGTTTTTGACTCTACATAGAGTTGTTGCAACTGTCTGAATTCAGAGTCCTTGTTTTGAAACTGCTTGAGCTTTTCATCGGATACGGCAAGGTCGGTTAAGAGTTTGGCAATAGCGGCTTTGTCCTGGCCATTGAGCAGGCGCATTAATAATGCACCTGCCAACAAACCACAAAAACCAACCAACAGGGGAGACAGGTTGTTGATAAAATCCATTTTCCAACCGGCTTATAAATGCTTAAAGATGGCTTCAGCACTATCCAGGGTTTTTTCCAGATCGTTATCAGTATGCGCCGCTGAAACAAAACCGGCTTCAAACGCCGACGGTGCCAGATAGATACCGGCCTCCAGCATGGCATGAAAAAAGCGCTTAAATAAAACCTGATCACAGTGCATAACCTGGGCAAAGCTCGTCACTTGCGATTCTGCGCTAAAAAACACGCCAAACATACCGCCCACATGATTGGTGGTCAAAGCAATGCCGGCTTGATGGGCGCGTTCTTTTAAGCCGGTGGTCAGCTTTTCGGTTTTTGCAGCTAATGCTTCATAAAAGCCGGGTTGGGCGATTAATTCCAGTGTTTTTAGTCCGGCCGCCATGGCAACAGGATTACCGGACAAAGTACCTGCCTGATAAACCGGCCCAAGCGGGGCGAGATGTTCCATAATTTTACGTTGCCCGCCAAAAGCGCCGACCGGCATGCCGCCGCCAATAATTTTACCTAACGTGGTTAAATCGGGTTTGACGCCATAAACCCCTTGCGCACCCTGTAGACCGACCCTAAATCCGGTCATCACTTCATCAAAAATCAGGACACTGCCGTAATCGTCGCAAACTTGACGCAACGTTTCCAAAAAACCGGGGGTCGGCGGAATGCAATTCATATTACCGGCAACGGGTTCAACAATAATACAGGCGATTTGTTCACCGATCTCGGCAAACAAAGCGTTAACCGACTCGCTATCGTTATAGGTTAAGGTCAGGGTGTCGGCGGCAACCGAGGCAGGCACACCCGGTGAACTGGGCACGCCGAAAGTTAAGGCACCTGAGCCGGCTTTAACCAATAAGGAATCGGAATGACCGTGATAACAGCCTTCAAATTTAACGATTTTATCCCGACAGGTGTAACCTCTGGCTAAACGAATGGCGCTCATTGTGGCTTCGGTGCCGGAACTAACCATTCTGACCAACTCAATAGAGGGCACCAATTCACAAACCCGCTGCGCCATGAGTGTTTCAATTTCTGTCGGTGCGCCAAAACTCAGACCTTTGTCAGCAGCTTGTTTAACCGCAGCAATCACCTCAGGATGAGCATGACCTAAAATCATCGGCCCCCAAGAGCCCACATAATCAATATATTGACTGCCCGAACTGTCATAGATATAAGCGCCACTGGCATGGTCAATAAAAACCGGGGTGCCGCCTACACCACTAAAAGAGCGTACTGGCGAATTAACGCCACCTGGAATAACTTTTTTTGCGTCAGAAAATAAAACAGTTGCTTCGGTCATAATGGCTTTTTAAGGTTACAATGAATGGCGTAAAGAATAGGGTAACTTTATCATGATTGAAAGCGATCAATGCGTTCATTATAAAAAAGTTGCGACCTGTTTCTACTTAACTATTCAGTCCCCCTCTTTGAAAAAGAGGGGTTAGGGGAGATTTTTTAAATAAATCCCCCTCTGTCCTCTTTTTTAAAGGAGGAGAGCAAAGCGCTGGGCTTGAATACTTACGTTTCTACTTAATCAAATTACGGAATGGTTTATGAAATCAAGAGATAGACGAAGAGGGTTGGTTGTTGTTAATACCGGCGAGGGCAAAGGCAAGTCTTCCAGCGCCTTAGGCATGGTTTTTCGTGCCGCCGGCTGGGATATGAAAGTCTGTGTTATCCAGTATATTAAAGGGCAATGGCAAACGGGCGAACAAAAAGCCGCAGAACGTTTTGATAATATTGAATGGCATTCGTTGGGCGACGGCTTTACCTGGGATACCAAGAATCCTGAACAGGATATTAAAACCAGTCGGGAAATATGGGAGCTGAGTAAGCAGAAAATGCTTTCCGAAGAGTTTGATGTCGTTTTGTTGGACGAGATTAATTATTGTTGCGGCTATGGGTGGATTTCCGGCCAGGAAGTTGCCGATTTTATTCGCAATGAAAAACCATCCTGGCTGCATTTAATCATGACCGGCCGTAATGCGGCACCGGAAGTGATAGAAATTGCGGACACGGTCACCGAAATGACCATGATAAAACATGCTTTTCAGCAGGGAATAAAAGCCGAGCAAGGCATTGAATTTTAATGTGTAAGATTTATGCCCTCTCTTTTTGGCTAACATCTTAAGACGGGACAGATAACATCCTTTGAAGGGCTGGTATTTGTGACAGTCGAACAAGATAGCTTTCCGGGAACGCCGAGCCCCAGCTCGGCACGGGATAATCAGGTCGATTACGGCAGGTTGGTAACTACGCCGAGCTGGGGTTCAGCGTTCCCGGAGTCGGGACTTATAGAGTGACTTAGAAGTAAAGCAACATTAAGCTCCCTCTCCCTCCGGGAGAGGGCTGGGGTGAGGGTGATCGAATGTCGCTTTACTTCTACATGGCTCTATATCTAATAAAATCTCCCCTAACCCCTCTTTTACAAATAGGGTGGGCTGAATAGCTGCTAAAGCCGCCGCTATAACAATCTATTTATTTTTGGCAATCATCGCAACTTATTGTATAAGGTGATGATTTAAAAATTTTGTACCCATACAACCAACAGATTACCGTCATTTTTTATTGAGAAACGTACTTATGGAAACTTACTTACCTATTATTAAAGCCCTTTTTTCTGAATGGACTCTACTGACGCTTGCCAATCCTGTTTACGCCGGGGCAGTGGCAGTCGTCGTCTGGTTGCTGACCGCCAGTATTTACAGCATTAAGATTGCCTCGTTAAAGAAAAAGAATGTCGCCAGCGAAAAAGCGCGTATTGAAATGCAGGATAAACTCAATGCCGAACTGAATGCCGTGCAACAACAAATGCAGCAAATGCAGGGCGAATTAGCGGCTAATACCGAGCAAATGCAAAAAGACCGGCAGTTGGCTCAACATGAAGCAGAGCGAGCTGTAAAAGCTGAAGAGCAACTTTCCCTGCGCAATAAGCAGATTGCCGAGATTATTCAAACCCTGGCAACCAGCTTTGACCTTGGCGAGCGCCCGTTACCGGTCATGGGTGACCTTAATGCTGAAGATTTGTGGCAACAACACGATAGGGTGATTAACCTGTTAACAACCCGTCTGCGTAGTGAACAGCAAGCCAAATCCCAACTGCAACAATCTTATCAGGATGAAACGGTAAAACGGCTTGAGAAAGAAGCGGTAATTGACACCTTGCAAGCAACTTTGGCCACCCAAACCAGTCAGTTCGCCAAACTGGAACAAACGCTTGAAGAGCAAAAATCCACGCTGCAACAGCAGCAGGCGCAAGCGCAACAGGTTTTATCTCAAACCCTGGAAAAACACCTGTCTGAATTGGCGCGTCTTACCGAACTGGAGCAACAAGCCCTGGAGTTGGTTAATACCCGGCAGCAGATAGCGCAACTGGAAGAAAAATTAACGGCTAAAGAGGCTCTGATTATCCAACTGGAACAGACCAAACCCGTCGAACCCGTTAAAGTACCAGCACCGCCACAGCCAGCACCGATAAAGCCGATTGAACAAGAAACAGTTATTGAATTAAAACAAGCGCCTGAAGAAATCCCGCCAGTAGTCGTACCTGCACCTGTACCCGCAGCCGCCGTTATCGAGCAACCGCCAGTGATTCCTGTTAAAGAAAAAATGGCTGGAGTAACAGGGAAACTTACAAATCTGTTTGGAAAAAAGAGCCAAGAGCCCGTTAAGGCCGCGCCCGAAGTTGCTGAAATAAAAAAGGAAACGCCGGAGATTCAGTCTGCACCTTTGGTCGTCGAACAACCGCCAGTGGTAGCTGAACAACCGCCAGTGACTGCCGCTAAAAGTCAATTTGGAAAACTTACAAACCTATTTGGAAAAAAGAGCCAGGAACCCATTAAGGCCGCGCCCGAAGTTGTTGAAATAAAACAGCATAAACCGGAAATTCAACCTGTGCCTTTGGTAGTCGAACAACCATCAGTGACTGCCGCTAAAGGCCAATTTGGAAAACTTAAAAACCTGTTTGGAAAAACGAGCCCGGAACCCATTAAGGCCGCTCCCGATGTTGTTGAAATAAAACAAGTTGAGGAAAAAATTCAGCCAGCGCCAGTGACAGTGACCGTAGAAACGTTGCCGTTGAGTGCAGCTAAAAACCCGTTTAGAAATAAAAAATACTTTTTTGGTGACATAGATAAGCTGCCGGAAGAACCAAAACAGGATGAAGTGAAAATTCAGCCTGCTCCAGAGGTGCAATTACCAGTGAGTCCGGCTAAAAGTCAACTGACTAAACTTAAAAGCTTGTTTAGTAAGAGCCAATAAGGCTACTCGCAATAAATAAGCCCACAATTTATGTCTCCACACACTTAACTTAAGCGCAGTGACGTGCTCGACACCTTGACAATTTGGAGTGCAAACCTAGGTTTGTACTCCGGCCTTTAGGCTACTCGCAATAATAAGCCCCCAGTTTATAGTCTCCACACGCTTCATACACAGCATTGTAGGAATCATTAGGTCGGTGGTGCTCCCAGAGTCAGGCAATAATTGGGAGAGGGTTGAGGTGAGGGGCAAAATGGCCAAGTTATTTCATGCGCGTTCCTCTGTTTCATCGGGTTTGCTAATTGAGATATTATTTATATTGAATAAATGTAACAATGGCCGGTTATTTATACCCGCAAAATTCAAGGCTAAAATCCCTATTGTGATCGATCAAATAAATGCAATTTTGCCGCAGACCCAATGCAAACAATGCGGCTTTCAGGGTTGTCGTCCTTATGCTGAAGCAATAGCATCAGGAACAGCGGACATTAATCAATGTCCGCCGGGTGGTGATGAGGGCATTATTGCGTTGGCGCATTTGTTAAACGTTAACCCCAAACCCCTTAATCCACAATTTGGCCTGCACAAGCCTAAAAGTGTGGCATTTATAATTGAGAAAGACTGTATCGGCTGCGTTAAATGTATCGCCGCGTGTCCTGTTGATGCCATTTTAGGGGCAGCAAAATTTATGCATACCGTTATTGCTTCGGAATGCACCGGCTGTGAGCTTTGTATTGCGCCCTGTCCGGTAGACTGTATTATTATGATGCCACTGCCAGCACCCATAGATAAAGAGCCGTCAGTTATCCAGGCGCAAAAAAACGCCAAGGCGCAATTGGCAAAGCGCCGTTATGATGCGCATTGTTTGCGTAAAGAAAATGAAGCTATTGAAAATGCCGAACGTGCAAAACAAAAAAGGGCTGACTTGCTAAAGATGCAATCAAAGAGCCGAGCAATTTAAGTGGTGTCGTTTTACGACACTATACAAAATGACATCATAAAACTATAATGCCGTCATTGATATTTAACGTAAGAGGTGTAAGCAATGGCATCTGTCACTGTCCGCAACTTATCTGATGAAACACATCGCGCCTTGCGTGTACGTGCCGCTATGCATGGCCATAGCACAGAAGCTGAAATCAGGGCAATTTTGGATAATACGGTAAGACCCGATAATCGAATTAAGCTGGGTTCTTTGCTGGCCAAAATTGGTCTTGAAGTGGGCGGAGTCGATCTTGAGATAGAGCGTGATAAATTGCCTAATGAACCGTTGAGCTTTGAATGATTCTACTGGATACCAACGTCGTTTCTGAGCCTTTAAAAGCATCCTGCGATAAGAACGTACTTTCTTGGATTGATGAACAAGTCATCGAAACACTGTATCTCTCGACAATTAGCCTTGCAGAACTGCGTTTTGGTATCGCGGTGCTGCCAGAGGGTAAACGCAGGGATACACTCTTTTCCAGCCTGGAGCAGCAAGTTTTACCATTATTCGCTGGACGCATTCTGCTTTTCGATGAGCAGGCATCGCAAGCTTATGCAACATTGCGTGCTCGTGCCCGTACTGCTGGACAGGCTATTGCTACTGCCGATGGATATATTGCTGCAATTGCTGTGACACATGGTTTCGCAGTAGCAACTCGTGATACGTCGCCGTTTGAGGCTGTTGGTTTAAAAGTCATCAACCCTTGGATGTGGATGGCGCATTGACGCTCAAAAGCATCTCCACCAGACAGCTATCGTTCCACGCCGAACTGTGGAAACGATAAAACCCTCGATAGTTCTAGTTCCCCCACCCCAACGTAATTATAAGTAATCGTTCAAAAGTCTTTTAACATTTCTGAATATGACAAAGTGCTTGCAGCAAACAGATTATATAAAGTTGACGGTAATTTATTTTGTTTAAAGACTTTTGATCACCTACTTATTCAATCCCCCCCCCTCTTTTATACTCGTCCCCAAGCTCCGGCTTGGGAATGCAGACTTGGAAGCTCCAGCTTCCAGTCTTGCGAAGCTGGAGCTTCGGCTTCGGGGTTCCCAAGCTGGAGCTTGGGAACCAGCTCAACCCTCATTCCCATGCTCCGGCGTCGCTGCTATTAAATTAAGTACAATAACACCGTAGGAGCGGGCCATGCCCGCGATATTTTTTACTCATACCCAAGCTCCAGCTTCCAGTCTCGCAATTTTCTTTTGTAGGGACTGGCTTTACGCCTGCCCTTTAACGCCACGATGTGATTAGGGCAACCGCAAGGGATTGCCCCTACAGAACACGAATATCGTTACCTAAAAGCAATCACCTTTGGGAGCCCCGGGTGGTTTTTTTATACTCGTTCCCAAGCTCCAGCTTGGAATGCAGACCTGGAAGCTCCGGCTTCCAGTCTCGCGAAGCTGGAGCTTCGGCTCCGGGATTCCCACGCTGAAGCTTGGGAACCCGCTCATAAAGTGCAGTACCGAGCCTTCCAGACGCGCGTCCAGAAGGTCCGGATAAAATGCCCGTAGCCCATAGCTGGTAAGCCCTCCAGAGGATCGTATTTCTCCGGATGGCTTGGACGCACGTACGGAAGACTTGGACGCACGTACGGAAGACTGACTTGGATGCGCGTACAGAAGGATTGGCCGTGCGCACAGAAAGCTGGTACGTGCGTACAGAAAACTCGTCATTCCAGCAATGATGCCGGAATGACGGGATTTGTGACATTTGTGTATAACGACGAGAGCTGGAGCTTGGGAATCAGCTCATTTTTTTTCGTAGGTGCTGGCTTTACGTTTGCCCTTTAACGCCACGATGTGATTCAAGGCAACCGCAAGGGATTGCCCCTACAGAACACGAATATCGTTACCTAAAAGCAACCACCTTTGGGAAACCTGGGTGGTTTTTTTTACTCGTTCCCAAGCTCCGGCTTGGGAATGCAGGCTTGGAAGCTCCAGCTTCCAGTCTCGCATTTTTTTTTCGTAGGGGTTTGGCTTTACGCCTGCCCTTTTATAGAGTGGCTTAGAAGTAAAGCAACATTAAGCGCCCTCTCCCTCCGGGAGAGGGCAGGGGTGAGGGTGATTGAATGTCGCTTTACTTCTACATGGCTCTTTAACGCCACGATGTGATCAGGGCAACCGCAAGGGATTGCCCCTATAGAACACGGACATCGTTATCTAAAAGCAACCGCCTTTGGGAAACCGAGCGTAATTATTTCCTCAAAACAAGGCCCTTCGTAAAAGCATCAAATTGAGCCGTGATGCGCCAGAATCACGCAACGACTTTTCGCTATCAGTCCCGCAACGGAGGTATTCTGCTCAGCAAAACCAATAATTCTGATTGTCCACGAGCGCCCGTTTTTCTGAATAACGCTTTCAACTGAGAACGTACGGTATTAATTGATGCGTCGTTCTGTCGAGAATATTCTTCCGGCGATTTTCCCGATAATAAAGCGGCGGCCACTTTCAATTCGGCCGATGAAAAACCATAAAGCTTACCCAATAAGTTAAGCGTCGATAAGCTCTGGCTTTTAGTCGTGTCTATCACAAAAATCAGCGCTAATGCCTTTTGCAAGCCAGAGTCAATTGACGTCTCAGCCACTAACGGTGTAATAAATACTTGCAAGGCATTATTGCTGTTCAAAAACATCGCCCCACCCAGCGCAGGAATGCTAGTGGCATCGGTTATTAAAGTGGCCAACCTACCTTTATTGGCACTCTGGTTTTTAGTCAAACAACCGGTCTTGATGATCAAGCCGTTAAGCCCGCAATCCAGCAAGTCCATTGCCCTGCTGTTTAAATGAACAATTAATCCCCTGCCATCAACAATCAGCATAGGCACTGTAAACGTATCAATCGCTATAGTACACAGCTTGATTTGACGGTGTAAGTTATCCGT
>Ga0194056_10001130_pt1 | contig 14533 bp, 14 predicted proteins | sample SepL4413m_MetaG_FD_155458 | JGI IMG/M metagenome (GOLD analysis project Ga0194056, IMG submission 155458) | Anoxic zone freshwater microbial communities from boreal shield lake in IISD Experimental Lakes Area, Ontario, Canada - Sep2016-L442-13m | ecosystem: Environmental > Aquatic > Freshwater...
AAATTCCACGCGGTGCTTTGATGATTGGCCCACCGGGAACCGGTAAAACGTTGCTGGCCAGAGCCATTGCCGGTGAAGCCAAAGTACCGTTTTTTACTATTTCCGGTTCTGATTTTGTAGAAATGTTTGTTGGTGTCGGCGCTTCCCGTGTTCGTGACATGTTTGAGCAGGCCAAAAAGCATGCGCCTTGCATTATCTTTATTGACGAGATTGATGCAGTGGGTCGTCAGCGTGGTGCCGGTTTGGGTGGTGGCAATGACGAGCGCGAACAAACCTTAAATCAGTTATTGGTTGAAATGGATGGTTTTGAGGGTAACGAAGGTATTATCGTTATCGCTGCAACCAACCGTCCTGATGTCTTGGATAAGGCTTTATTGAGACCTGGTCGATTTGATCGTCAAGTTACAGTGGGTCTGCCTGATGTCAGGGGGCGTGAGCAAATTCTTAATGTCCATATCAAAAAAGTACCCATTGCTGATGATGTCGAAGTTAAATACATCGCTCAGGGAACCCCCGGGTTTTCCGGTGCTGATTTGGCTAACTTAATCAATGAAGGCGCATTGTTTGCCGCCAGAATGAATAAGCGCGTCGTCAATATGTCTGACTTGGAAAAAGCCAAAGACAAATTGATCATGGGGGCTGAAAGGCACACCATGGTAATGGATGAGAAAGAAAAAAGAATGACGGCTTATCATGAAGCAGGTCATGCCATTGTCGGTAAGTTGGTGCCGGAACATGATCCTGTCTATAAAGTCAGCATTATGCCCAGAGGACGTGCGCTGGGTGTGACCATGTTTTTACCGGAAAGAGACCAGTACAGTGCCAGCAAACAAAAGCTGGATAGTATGATTTCCAGTTTATACGGTGGTCGTATCGCCGAGGAAGTAGTTTTTGGCTGGGAACAGGTCAGTACCGGTGCTTCCAATGATATTGAGCGTGCGACTGAATTGGCAAGAAATATGGTGACTAAATGGGGCTTGTCTCAACGTTTAGGGCCTTTGTCATACAGTGAAGAAGAAGGCGAAGTGTTTCTGGGGCGCTCAGTAACGCAACACAAAACAGTCGCTGAAGAAACTTCACATACCATTGATGAAGAGATTCGCTCATTTATTGACCGAAACTACGAGCGTGCAGAGCGACTCTTAAAAGAAAATATTGATATTTTGCATTCCATGGCCGACGCGCTAATGAAGTATGAGACGATTGATAAATTTCAAATTGATGACCTGATGGCACGTGTGCCGGTAAGAGATCCACAAGGCTGGGATGATAAGCCGCCGCGTGGTGATCATCATGCTGATGAAGTAAAAGGTAAGGATGACAAAAAAAACGATAAGACAATCGGTCAAACAGCCGAGCAAGGCTAACGTTTTTTAAGTTGACTAAAAAGGAGAGGCGTCATGCCTCTCCTTTTTTTATGCACGATTACAAAATGCACCGCACCGGTTAAAAGACGCCAGTTTTTTCGTGAGCCGGGTTTAGTTTTGTAAAACACTACCCATAACCTGTACTGGATAACGATATCCAGGTTTTCCAGATAGCGAGTTTTAGATTAATGACAAGAAAATATTTTGGCACGGACGGCATTAGAGGGAAGGTGGGTGAACCGCCTATAACAGCAGATTTTTTATTGAAATTGGGTTGGGCGGCAGGCAAGGTATTTGCCGGTGAAGGGCATGGCTTTGTTCTGGTCGGTAAGGATACCCGCATATCGGGTTACATGTTTGAATCTGCTCTGGAAGCAGGATTAACCGCCGCCGGTGTCGATACGCATTTGTTGGGGCCTATGCCAACACCGGGTGTCGCGTATTTAGCCCGCACCTTAAGGGCGCAGGCGGGTATTGTTATCAGTGCCTCACATAACCCTTATTATGATAATGGCGTTAAGTTTTTTTCAGTAGAGGGAACCAAGCTGCCTGATGATATAGAACAAAAAATTGAATATTATATCGACTCGCCAATGACCACGGTAGAGTCTTCAGAGCTAGGCAAAGCAAAGCGTTTGGTTGATGCTGCGGGCCGCTATATTGAATTTTGCAAAGCCAGTATTCCGACACGCTTTGATTTTAGCGGCATGAAAATCGTCGTCGATTGTGCAAATGGTGCCACTTACCATATTGCACCGCATGTATTTAGCGAAGTAGGCGCGGAAGTTATTGTCATAGGCGCTGAGCCGAATGGCATTAATATAAATGACGAGTGCGGCGCAACCCAGCCAAATAAGCTGGTCGCAGCGGTATTGGCCAACAAGGCGGATATAGGCATTGCCCTGGATGGCGATGGCGATCGCTTGGTCATGGTTGATCATAAAGGTGAAATCGTTGATGGTGACGAGCTGATCTACATTATTGCCAAAGCCAGATTAGAGGCAGGCTTGATGTCGGGCCCTGTCGTGGGTACCTTAATGACTAATTTGGGTATGGAGCACGGACTTAAGCGCTTGGGCATCAATCTCCTAAGAGCCAAGGTAGGTGACCGTTACGTCCTGGAAATGATGTGCGAACATAAAGGTATTTTGGGCGGGGAAAATTCCGGTCATATTATTTGCCTTGATAAAACGACAACAGGTGACGGAATTATTGCCGCCTTGCAGGTTATGGCCGAAATGCACGACAGCGGCAAGAGCTTGCATGAATTAAAATCGGGTATGCAAAAATACCCGCAAATTTTGATTAATATCAAAACCACCAAAAGGGTCGATATAAACACCGATGCCGCGATACAAAAGGCAGTCCGTGCCATCGAAGAAAAGCTTGGAGATACCGGTCGGGTATTGCTAAGAGCTTCGGGTACAGAGCCGCTTATTCGTGTCATGGTTGAAGGCGAGCAGGCAGATTTGGTCAAAAATTATGCTCAACAATTGGCAGAAGATGTTAAGAAATCAATAGATGCTTGAATTAGAGGCTGTTAGCCTATATCATAAGCGGTTTAGTTCTTTGTGGGAGTAATGTTGATGCGTCGGTCTCTGGTTGTCGGAAATTGGAAAATGAATGGAACTCTTGCGAGTGCTGAGTTACTTGCAAAAGGAATTATTGCCGGGTTAGAGGCAAGTAATGCAGATATTGCAGTCTGTGTGCCTTATGTTTACTTGCCTTGCGTTAGCGCATTGGTTAAAGATACCGCGTTGGCATTAGGTTCGCAAAATGTAGGTGACAAGCCTGCTGGTGCTTATACCGGAGAAATTTCAGCCTCCATGCTGAAAGAGTTTAATTGCCAATATGCCTTGGTAGGACACTCAGAAAGACGTAGTTACTACGGTGATACCAACGAATCAGTGGCAGCACGTTTTTGTCAGGCGCAAGAGCAAAACATTATTCCTGTTTTGTGCGTAGGAGAAACGCTGGAGCAGCGCGAACAGGATCAAACTTTTGCGGTGATTAATGAGCAGCTTGATGCCGTTATTAATTTAGCCGGCATCGCTGCTTTTAACAACGCAGTGATTGCTTATGAGCCTGTTTGGGCTATAGGCACAGGCAAAACAGCAAGCGATGAGCAAGCACAGGAAGTTCATTACTACATTCGCCAGTACATTGCTGCCAAAGATCAGGCTATTGCCGATAAAATACAAATTTTATACGGCGGTAGTGCCAAGCCGGATAATGCCAAAGGCTTGTTTGCCATGCCGGATATAGATGGCGGCTTAATAGGTGGGGCTTCGTTGGATGCGGAATCCTTTTTAAAGATTTTTCAATCGATTTAGAACAGTTTAGACTTTCATGTATCAGGTAATTATCGTTATTCATGTGTTGCTGGGATTAGGTATTATTGGCCTAATATTAATGCAGCAAGGTAAAGGAGCCGATGCGGGCGCAGCTTTTGGTACGGGTTCTGCCGGTTCTGTTTTTGGTGCACAAGGCGCAGCGTCGTTCTTGTCTCGTGCTACCGCCATTATGGCGACTTTGTTTTTTATAACCAGCTTGGGTCTTGCTGTCATAAATGGACACAAAGGCGTCGCTTTTGATTTAATGGGCACATCAGAATCTCAGGGTGAGACATCGACTCTTCCCGAAGTTGCCGGCGAAAAAAGCGTTGCTCCAGATCTCGCAGTGCCTGCAATTAAGACTGAAGAAATGCCTGTGACACCTGAAGTTAAATCAACTGAGCCAGTTAGTGGCGAAGAGATAGAAACTACAGTCGTGCCCAAGGCAGAAGAAATGAAGACGGTTAAATAATAAAAATTCTGTCCTTAAAGTCAGTAAAGAAGTAGTAAGAAAATATTTAAAATGTTTACGCCGATGTGGTGAAATTGGTAGACACGCCATCTTGAGGGGGTGGTGACGCAAGTCGTGCCGGTTCAAATCCGGCCATCGGCACCAAAAAAGGATATTTTAATATCCAGAGAAGTACACAAACCCGCAAGCTGTATGGCTTGGCGGGTTTTTTATTGTCCAACGAAATACAACGAAATGCAGTAACATTCGACATTTTATACAGTAACATTTACAGTAACCCAAAATCAGTAACAAAAGTTACTGAAAAAGTTACTGTAAATTGGAGCGTTACTTATGGCAAAACAAATACTTAAAGATACCGCCGTTAAAAGCGCAAAGGCAAGCGTTAAGGATGTGCGACTTAATGACGGCAGCGGGTTATATTTACTGGTTAAACCAGACGGCGCGAAGTGGTGGCGGTTTGATTACAGCATCGGCAGCAAGCGCAAAACTTTGTCCTTGGGCGTGTATCCTGTTACCGGCTTGTCAGATGCAAGGCGCAAAGCAGAAGAAGCAAGAATACAGGTCAGCAACAACATAGACCCCAGCGCGGTGAGGAAGGATTTTAAAAGTGCGTTAAAAATCACCATAGAAAATGAAAGCCTGTTAAAAGCCGGTCTACCTATGCTTAACAGTTTTTCAGAAATAACTAATCAATGGTTGGAAGCCATAAAAAATGACATTGCCGAAATCACCTACATAAAAAGAAAATCACGACTTGAACGGCTGGCGTTCCCTGTACTGGGTAATATTTCTATTAATCAAATAAAATCATCACAGATTTTAGAGGCGTTAGAACCCTTAATAGAGCAGAAAAAAATAGAAACCGCCCACCGGCTGTATGGTGAGATAAGTTGTGTATTCGCCTACGCTATCACTAGAAAAGATATTGATATCGATTATGACCCCTCGCAGCCTGTAGCGAAATCTATTCCCAAGAAAAAAGCAAAACACCGCGCGGCGTTAATTGACCCCAAAGAGATAGGCAAACTAATCAGGGACATTTACAGTTATCAAGGAACTTTTGTGGTTCAGTGTGCGTTTAAATTGTCACCGTTGCTCTTCCAACGACCCGGCGAAATCCGACAAATGGAATGGAAGGATATAGATTTAGAGGCTAAAGAGTGGCGTTATTTTGTCACCAAAACAGAGGTTAATCATATTGTGCCACTATCTACGCAAGCCGTGGCAATACTGGAAGAAATCAAACCGCTAACCGGCGCGGGGCGTTATGTGTTCCCGTCAAGCCGTGGCGATGGACGACCTATGTCAGACAACACTATAAGAACGGCACTCATGACGCTCGGTTATACCGGCGATGTGATGACCGCCCACGGCTTTAGAACCATAGCATCAACTTTGCTTAATGAGCATGGATGGTCTGAGGATGCCATTGAGCGGCAACTATGCCACATGCCAAAGGATGCCGTTAGAGCAGCTTATAACCGCGCGGCGTTCTTGGAGGAACGGCGCACCATGATGCAAAGTTATAGTGATTGCTTGGACGCACTAAAGAGCGGGGCGCAAATTATACAATTTAGAAAGCAGGCGCAATAATGACCACATCAACCCCTTATCAGCGAGCGATACAAGAACTTGAAAAAATGCCATTAAGCGAAATGGCGGGGAGGTGGGCTTGTAGCGATGGACTAGACCCGGAGCTTATAGGCGCAAGGTTATGCGAAAAACAAGCCTTGCTAGATGTGTGTGTTACTGATGGAACTTTAAAAACTTACACCGGAAAGGATGAAAGATTATGGGTAACTCTTTTAGAGCTTCAAGCGTGGGCAAGAAAAAATGGTAATAACCCATCTTTTTTATTTCCAGAATATAACCCGATCAGGCTAGCTAACCAAGAAACCCAAGCCGATACTGAAAATATAGAACATTCAACGCCACCCAAGCAAAAAACTAATGATACTGGATATTCTGACACTGAAATAAGCACCATGTTAAAACTTATTTTATGTATGGCTATTGATGGTTATAGGTACGACCCAAGCTTGGAAAGGAATACAGCAACAGGAGCGGGGCGACAAAGCATAAAAAGAGCTATTGAGAAATGCAGCACAACGATGGATGAAAAAACAATCGCCAAGTTTTTAGCGCGAGCCGAAATAATACACCCCGACATTAAAGCCCCACAGACCAAGTAAACACTAAGCCGCTAACGGAATCCGTCAATATTTAACGGATTCCGTCACGGAATCCCCCAAAGCTTTAAACGTGCTGTTTACCATAGCCTTTCTTTCAACAAGATTCAAAGGCGTGCAGCATGACCCAATCAACCACCACCCCACCATCTATCCCACAATTACCCGCTACAGGCTTCGTAATCTTGCGCCAGATCATAGGGCAAAAAGAGATTACCGAAGAAAGTTATAAGGCTTCAAAAAGCAAAAACCGAAAAAAACCCCGCTCCGCTATCACACCCCTGATACCTGTCAGCCGTACCACTTGGCTTAATGGAGTCAGTGCCGGTGTATATCCTGCTTGTGTAAAACTTGGCCTAGGCGGGAGAACAAACGCTTGGCGTGTTGAAGATATTCGCGAACTTATCAACAGTATGGGAGCGGTACAAAATGACTAAGAGCAATGCTAAAGAAATCGGTTCTTGTAGATCAGTTGTGCTTGATGCCGTAGCAAACCGGACAATTTCAATGGGGAAACATCTGGAACTTCTTAATAGTCGTTATGCAAATAGAACCTTATCAAAGCCACTGATGAAAGCTATCAGCGGCGCATGGGAAAGACCTAGAGAATGCTTGCTAACTGAATCAACTATCTATCAGTGGGTTAGAAATTCAGCGCGTAGAGGACACCACAGACCGCTAAAACGACAAAAAGATTATACGGTGTATCCGTGGCATGAACTGGCATTTTTACTCAAGCAGCGCAACCCGAAAATGAAATATACGGACTTGCATCTTCAAGTTATGGAAAAATACCCTGATGTAAGTATCAACCAACTACGTAATTATTTTCAGTTTGTTAATAAAGAATTGGCGGGGAACTGCTTATGAAAAACACACAGATTGATTGTGTAATAGCCATGTTAAAGAATCATGAGCCGGTTAATTCTGTAGCTTTATTTGGTAAGGGGATAACGCGATTGTCAGCGATTATCTACAAATTACGCCTCCGTGGTTATGACATCGAAACTAGGCAAGCGCATAACAACGGCTTGGCTTATTACAGTTTGGTGGAAGGCTGGAATCAGAAAAAAGCTAACCTAGAAAAAGGTTGTGTTTGAAAGTACATAACTACACTAAACCGGCTTAACCCCTCGCATTTACTGGGTTTGTTCTGTGTACTTTCAGTGTACTTCCATGTAGTTTTGATGTACTTATGGACATATTTATTAAAAAAAAGACAATAAAAAAGCCCTGAAGCGGCAATGCTTCAAGGCTTTATTTAACAACCAATTTACTAACGACATGCAAATGATAACACACCACCTATTGACAGCACCACCGCACCGCCTTATTATTACCCCGCTTTCAACACATTTGGAAGCCGGGTTCTCAACCCCGCGCAAAGGCCATAATAGGCCACTTTCTACAGTGGTTTTTTTATGCCCATTCATAACTCAATTCAATTTTGTTATGGTGGGTTGTATAGGGCGAACCCTTAACGGTTCGGCCGCTTCCTTTGGCGGTGTTGAGAACCCGATACAACCCACCGTCCAATGCTTCTCAATATTGCGCGGCGGCTTATCCCTACACAAAGGAATACCGCAATGAACAATAAAAATATCCCCGCTCAAAATCCAGAGCAAGCCACCACCCAAGCCCCAAACCTTGACGACCTAAACAAAGCTTTCGCCGAAGTCTCTTTTATGTGGAGTTGCATTTTAACCCACGAAACCGACAACACCGACACCGCTTATACTCGCTTCAAATGGTTATCAGAAAGAGCTAAAGACCTCGCAGCCGTTGCCATGCAGATTCATACAGGCGGTGCAAAATGAGCCTAAGCATGGAGCAGATAGACGAAATCAACACCATTCAAGCTTGCCTGACTGCAATCAGTGACCTAATGGCACCCTCCACAGATTTACACACCGTTGACCGGGACAGCGCGGCGGTTTTGCTGGGTTATTTTGCCGAAAAGCTTAAAACCGTAATGGCCGCACCCATACCACTACTTGCCACCGCTCAAGAAAGCAAGGCGGGTATATGCAAGCATTAAACCCCGAGCAACAGTTTAAAATGGCAATGTTGGCGGCGGGTATCGACCCACCAACAAGCATTATTCCTGATGGTGAGTTACACCGCTTCAAAATTGGCGGCAAACTTGACGGCGCGTATGTGTTACACCTTACAGGCCGCGCGGCGGGTTACTTCCAAGACTTTAAGCAAAACATAAAAGTGACATGGAAAATAAGTGGCGATTTTACGCCGTTGACCCCATCCGAAAAGCGGGACTTTGCCATTGAAGCCCACCGACAAGCCCTGATGCGTCAGACCGAGAAAAATGACCGCTACCAAGCCGCCGCCCAAAAGGCCGCGCATATTTGGAGCCGTGCAACCGCTGTTGTTAATCATCCCTACCTTGAACGAAAACAGGTTAAAGCCCACAACTTACGGGTTTATTTTGATGCCTTGGTTGTTCCGCTGTATGACAAGGCCGGTTGGTTGGTAAGCCTGCAATTTATCAAAGCGGATGGCAGCAAGCGCATGATGAAAGGCGGCAAGGCGCAGGGTGCAAGCTGTTCCATTGGTATCGTTCCCGATTTAGACTATGACAAACCGGTTTTAGTGTGTGAAGGTTGGGCAACCGGCGCATCTTTACACGAAGCAACCGGCTATTTTGTCGTTATTGCTTTCAGCGCGGGTAACTTGGCAGCCGTGGCACTCCAAACCCGTAACGCCTACCAGACCAAAGAAATAATAATTTGTGGTGATAATGATGTCAGTGGCGTAGGACAAGCAGCCGCCGAAGCTTCCGCGTTGTCTATTGGAGGCCGGTTTATTATCCCCGATCAGGTGGGGCAGGATTTTAACGATATGATAAACGGGGCAGCATCATGAGTAACATTATAAAAATTAACCCCGCAGCCAATAACCCATGTACACCGGAACAGGCCAAAATATCGGCTATGGCCTCGCTGTTATCAAATATTGAAGCCGTCAATTTAAAAGAAGTTTGTGAATCGTTAGGTTGGAAAAGTGACAGCGAAGGCAAGCCCCCGGCGCAAAAATATATCAGGATAGCGATTATTGACACCCTGATTAAAACCGCGAAAAAGAATAATTGGCATATTGTCCACAGCGTTGGTTATTTTTATATCTTTAATGGTGCTTTCTGGGTTCCCTTGGAAGATTCAGAAGTTAAGAAACTGCTCAAAGATGCCGCAATAAAAATGGCTTACACCGAGATTGAATGCCGGGATTACACTTTTATTGACAAGCTTTTTCAACAGGCCGAGCAAGATGGTTTTTTTGTCGAGCGCAACACCACCAAACAATCAATTATCAATCTTAAAAACGGTTCACTGGTATTAAGTGAGTCGGGCGTAAAAATGAAAGACTTCGATTATCGGGACTTTCTGACCCATCAATTAGATTTTGCCTATAACCCCAAGGCCGTAAATCAAACCTTTCTTGATTATCTGGCTTATGTGCTACCCAGTAAGGACACCCGACGCACCTTGCAGGAAGTGGCGGGTTATCTGTTTATCAAAGGCTTGAAGATGGAAAAGGTTTTTTTCCTGTTTGGCACCGGAGCAAACGGGAAATCAGTGTTTTTTGAGGTTCTTAGTGGTGTACTGGGTTCTGATAATACCAGCAATTACTCTCTTGAATCCTTGACGGATGAAAACGGCTACTATCGAGCCATGATTAAAGACAAAGTGGTTAATTATGGCTCAGACATAAAACTGACAAAAATAAATCCTGACACCTTTAAGCAAATGGCAAGTGGGGAGCCGGTACAGGCCCGATTACCTTATGGTAAGCCTTTTCAAATGACAGATTATGCAAAGCTTATCTTCAATGTGAATAAGATGGATTCAGCCAATATGGAGCATACCAACGGATTTTATAGACGCTTACTGATTATTCCTTTTAACAAAACTATCCCCGAAGAAGAACAAGACAGGGATTTTCACAAAAAGATTTTACAGGACAGAGCGGGCGTGTTGAATTGGATTATTGAAGGTGCGGAGCGTGTCATTAAAAACCGCGATATATTCATATCGTCTGAATGCAAAATGTTTAAAAACAAGTTTATCAAAGAGTCCGACAGCGTGGCGATGTATGAAGCCGACTTTCTGGAAACCATGACCGGCAGCATTTATTTTAAAACGGTTGCGGATGCCTACACGGAATACAAAACCTATTGCCAAGATGCCGGACATAGGCACCCGTTAGGCCGAAATAACTTTTCAAGCCGAATGGAGGCTTTAGGTTTTGAAAGAACCCGACAAGCCGCCGGAATATTCCTTGAAAAAAACTTTATTGAAAAAAGGTTGTAAATACTACATGAAAGTACACTGAAACTACATAGAAGTACACTGAAACTACATAGAAGTACACTGAAAGTACATAACATAAACCCAGTAAATGCGCGGGCTTGAGCTTATTTAGTGTAGTTATGTACTTTCAAACACAACCTTTTTCTTAAAAAGTTTTTTCTGAAAACAGACCGCCCACCACCAAACAGGAATAATCCATCATGATAGATGCGTTAATATCAGGCAAGCTAATCAAAACACCCGAACTGAAAACCGGCAAAACCGGCAATTATTACACTCAGTTTCTGTTATCCGTGGACGTTGGCGAGGAAAAGCCCGTTGTTGTTTCTGGAATGGCTTTTGCTGAAATAGCCGAACGTGTCGCCCGACTGCAAAAAGGCGACCCGCTGGCAGTTGTTGGCAGTCTCAAGCCGTCTGAATGGACAGACAAAACCACCGGCGAAACCAAGCACGGTTTGAACATGACGGCTAATAATTCCCTAAGCCCCTACGACATAAAAAAACGCAAGGCCGCACCGGAACAACCACCCGTTAATTCTGGCAATCACCCCCCACCATTTAACGACCCCGTTAATTTTTAATGTTGCTTGATGCCGTCATTCAAAATACGCGCTAACCTATCCGATCCACCAAACCGCAAAGGGCAACCCAAGCGGTTTTTTATTGCCTTAAACTCCATAAAACGGTTATGAATGCCGGTGTATGGGCTATTTACCGGTAAGGGTTCAGAATAGCTTCATACCTACCAGCAACAGGCGCATAAATGCTAACCATCGAACTTTTACAGCGCATTGGCCGGGATAATTGGCCGCTTAGAATACAAGAAATTGCTGGCTATATTGGCGATGACTTGGCACTGACTTTGTTTATCAATTATGCCGGTCGTCATTTGGCTATTCCCTTGAAAGCGCCTAATGATTCTGTATTAGAAAACCTGTTAGGTAAAAAAGCCGCTAAACTGCTTTTTTATACCTTCGGTGGGGAGGTGCTGCAATTCCCAAACGGTAAGTTAATGCTGATTAAATTACGAGACCCTGAGATTTTAAAAGACTGGGTTAACGGGATGACTCAAGCGGATATTGCCACCAAGTATTATTTGACCGAGCGTCAAATCAATAAAATAATTTATCAGCAGCGCACCAACCCCAAAAGGCAACCAAGCGAACAAGCCATAAACCGGCTTAACCGGCGCAATAAAGATATTCGTTTCGACTATGCGAGCGGGATGACTCAACAGGCCGTAGCTGAAAAATATTATTTGGCTGATTGCAGCATTGCCAGAATTATAAAAAAACCACTACTAACCAGACTAATTTAAAAAACTTAACGCCCTAAACATTAATAATCAGGAAAAACGCCATGCAGAAAAAGATAGACAAACTATTAAACGATATAAAGGCCAATCGTGCACTAATAAAGGCTTCAGAAAAGAAGTCTTTAGGCATTGAGCAAGCCATTATTGACCATAATGAAATCATTGAAGAGGGTAATAAATTACAAGATACAACGTCAGACCTAAAAAATGAGCATGTGCAAATATTAGCCCATAATGCTATGGGCGCAACCACCGACACGACAGCGATTTTAAACAATATAAGCAAGGCGAAGGCGGCAGATGATAAGGCCAATAAGTCTCGTATATCGAACCGTGTAGAGTCTGAACGCGTGGTGGCCTGCTTGCAGGGTATGCATGCCAGTGAACAGCTATGCGTGGAAAATATACAGAGCAGCATAAGCGCAAGTCATGTTGATGTGCTTAATTTAATGGCTATCGAGCAAGCCGGAATCTATGAGCTAAACGCGCTTGTTGCAGTTGAAGCCTTGCGAAAATTAATAGCGATTGATACTTGTATTGGCATTTACTCGCAAGACCATAGAAAGACATCGGGCTTGCTATGGTCAAACGGCTTTGATTTGATAATGCCTGCACTACGTAACGGGAAGACCATTGATAATCTTAACAGGGGCATTCCAAACGTGTTGATTGATACAGATAAATACATTATTACCGACAGAGGGCATAGTGAAAGGATATCAGAAGTTAAAAAAATATTTGCAGGTGTATAAGTGCGATCAAAAAGAAGTTTTTTAAAACGTAAAGAGGCGGCTGGGTTTAATTTAAAGACAGCATCAAATAAATATGGGGCAAGCCTGAGCACTTATAGAGAAAAGGCTTTACAAGCAAAAAACCGGCAATACGTCATTATCATGACTTTGTAATATTTTTATTATCTTAATGCAGGGACTAAGCGGAACTAGCCGAAACCAGCAAAAACAACACAGCGTAAACAGCCGGGGTGCCTCCAAGCAAAACCGGCTTTTTTTACGCCTTAAAAATAGCGCACAAGTCAAACAAATAAATACAACGATGTGCAATAAAGGCTTTTTTATCAGTTCGGTTTCTGTATCAGGTATTGAATACACGCCACAAGCCTTTATTTTAGTGAAATGAGATAATTTTGTTTAAAAGTTACTGTAAAACTTACTGTATTTTATAGGCGTGGCTTTACTTTTGGCGGGTTTATTTTAATAAAACAGCTTGGCAGCAATGGCAAGCATAGCCAATCAATCAGGATGGTTTGCCAGTGAGTTGCTTCCAGATCAAGGCGGATGCTCTTCACAGAATCCAGACCGCTTAACAGTCTTTGCCAGTTGGTGCCAGATCAAGGCGGATACTCTTCGGCGAACCGATTGGAGCGGAAGCTGTTCACCATGGCCAACAAGTCAGGATGCTTTGCCGGTGAATGCCTGCCAGATCAAGGCGGATGCTCTTCAATGGAGCCATGCCGTTCACCATGGCCAACAAGTCAGGATGCTTTGCCGGTGAATGCCTGCCAGATCAGTTAACCGGCTCTTCACTGAATTGGTTGGAGTGGAAACCGTACACCATGGCCAACAAGTCAGGATGCTTTGCCGGTGAATGCCTTCCGGATCAAGGCGGATGCTCTTCAATGGAGCCATGCCGTTCACCATGGCCAACAAGTCAGGATGCTTTGCCGGTGAATGCCTGCCAGATCAGGGAGCCAACTCTTCAATGGAGCCATGCCGTTCACCATGGCCAATCAATCAGGATGCTTTGCCAGTGAGTTCCTTCCAGATCAGGGAACCAGCTCTTCACTGAATCGGTTGGGGCGGAAACCGTTCACCATGGCCAATCAATCAGGATGCTTTGCCGGTGAATACCTGCCAGATCAGGGAACCAGCTCTTCACTGAATCGGTTAAAGCGGAAGCCGTTCACCATGGCCAACAAGTCAGGATGCTTTGCCGGTGAGTTCCTTCCAGATCAGGGAACCGGCTCTTCAATGGAGCCATGCCGTTCACCACTGCCAACAAGTCAGGATGCTTTGCCAGTGAGTTCCTTCCAGAGCAGGGAACCGGCTCTTCACTGAGTCGGTTGGGGCGGAAACCGTTCACCATGGCCAACAAGTCAGGATGCTTTGCCGGTGAGTTCCTTCCAGATCAGGGAACCGGCTCTTCAATGGAGCCATGCCGTTCACCACTGCCAACAAGTCAGGATGCTTTGCCAGTGAATACCTTCCAGATCAGGGAACCAGCTCTTCAATGGAGCCATGCCGTTCACCATGGCCAATCAATCAGGATGCTTTGCCAGTGAGTTCCTTCCAGATCAGGGAACCAACTCTTCAATGGAGCCATGCCGTTCACCATGGCCAATCAATCAGGATGCTTTGCCGGTGAATACCTTCCAGATCAGGGAGCCAGCTCTTCACTGAATCGGTTAAAGCGGAAACCGTTCACCATGGCCAACAAGTCAGGATGCTTTGCCGGTGAGTTCCTTCCAGATCAGGGAACCGGCTCTTCAATGGAGCCATGCCGTTCACCACT
>Ga0194056_10001133_pt1 | contig 14519 bp, 14 predicted proteins | sample SepL4413m_MetaG_FD_155458 | JGI IMG/M metagenome (GOLD analysis project Ga0194056, IMG submission 155458) | Anoxic zone freshwater microbial communities from boreal shield lake in IISD Experimental Lakes Area, Ontario, Canada - Sep2016-L442-13m | ecosystem: Environmental > Aquatic > Freshwater...
AACTGCTTTGCCCGCAATTACATGCTCGAGTGGACCGCCTTGCTGACCTGGGAAGACACCTTGATTGATTTGCTTCTTGAGCTCTTCGCGACAGAGAATCAAACCGCCGCGGGGGCCGCAGAGGGTCTTGTGGACTGTTGTCGTTACAACATCGGCGTGCGGAACCGGGCTTGGATGCAGACCGGCTGCGACCAATCCCGCGAAGTGGGCCATGTCGACGAGCAGCATCGCGCCAACCTCGTCAGCGATCTCCCGGAAGGCGGCAAAGTCAAGCTGGCGAGGGTAAGCCGACCAGCCAGCAATGATCAGCTTCGGTCGCCTCTCCTTGGCAACAGCAGCGACAACATCCATATCAACGAGGAATGTCTCGGGGTCTACCCCGTAGGAAGCAACATCAAACAGCTTGCCGGACATGTTCAGCTTCATGCCGTGGCTTAGGTGACCGCCATGAGCGAGCTCAAGGCCGAGGATCGTGTCGCCTGGATTGAGCAGCGCGTGGTAGACGGCAGCATTGGCCTGCGCGCCGGAGTGTGGCTGAACATTGGCGTGTTCAGCACCAAACAGCTCCATTGCCCTGTCGATCGCAAGCTGCTCGGAAACATCAACGCTTTCGCAGCCGCCGTAATAGCGCTTGCCTGGGTAGCCCTCTGCGTACTTGTTAGTCAGTACCGACCCTTGGCACTCCATGATCGCCCGTGGCGCAAAGTTCTCGGATGCGATCATCTCGAGTGTTTGCTGCTGGCGGCGTGTTTCGGCCAGAAGAACATCATTGATCTCCGGATCGATCTCACTTAGCGGCCGGTCAAGCCAATCTGCTGGAAGGTCGGTCATACGGTCTTCGGCTCCTTTTCTATCGCCGTTATCTCCTCAACTCGGCGGGCGTGGCGTCCACCCTCAAAATCGGTCGTTAGGAAACTGTCCAGAATCAAGACTGCCTCGTCTCCAGCGATACGCCCCGCTCCGAGTGCGAGCAGGTTCGCATCGTTATGGCGTCGCGACATCTCGGCCTCCTGCGGATCATGCGCATTGACGGCACGAACCCGATCGAACTTATTCGCCGTGATCGCCATGCCAACACCAGAGCCGCAGATCAGGATTCCCCGGTCAGCCTCGCCCTTCGACACCATCCGTGACACCAGCGCAGCATAGGTCGGATAATCAACGGCTTCCGTCGTCTCTGGCCCAAGATCAAGTGGCTGGTGACCCAGTTCCATGAGGTGATCGTAGAGCTGCTGCTTGAGAGCAACTCCATGGTGGTCTGAGGCGAGGGCGATCTTCATCTCAATCTGCGGCCAAGCTACCAGAGCGCACCCACCGCTCAGCCGCTGCCGTAGCCGCTAGCCCAGCAGTTCAGTGATCTGCTCGGCTGGCATGGCACCTTCCCGAATCAGAGTCCACTCTCCAAGCCTTTCGTAATCGAGCATGCCGATCACAGTGGAAGCTAGCCCTGGCAGCTCACCGCCGTCAAGGATTAGGTCACATCCCTCACGGATTGAGGACGGAATCTCTTCCAGCGTTCGCGGGTCAGGGCCACCTGCCAGATTCGCAGACGACTGAATAACCGGCCAGCGGACTTCACCAAGTGGAGCAATAGGCCCCTCGCAACGCGGAACCCGCAGACCAAGGATTGAGTGATCACCCGTGCAGGCAAGCGGAAAGCGGCCGAACGGATTCGGCAGCAGCAGCGTTGCCGGGCCGGGTAACAGTCGCCTAACCGCCTCAACCGACCGCGGCCCAAGGTCAGGTAGGGCTGCGAGCGCTAGGTCAACATCAAAGAACATCACGGCTGCCGGTTTGTCGGGGACTCTGCCCTTGAGCGCGTAGAGGCGAGTGACAGCCTGTTTGTCGTCGGCTTCGCACGCTAAGCCGTAGACGGTGTCGGTCGGCATCACGGCGACACCACCGACCGACATGCAGCGCTCGAACAGCTCGCCATCACCGCTGTTCACTTCTGACCGCCTGCTCTAAGCTGACAGCCGCTAACAACTCGCTCAATCCCAGCTAGGTCGCGGATGATCTCAACCTGTTGCCACCCGGCCTGACGGACAGCATCGGCAACCTCAGACGCCTGTCCTTGACCTAACTCCAGCGCAATCCTCCCGATCCCCCGTTCAGCCGCAGCGGCAACCAGCAAAGTGATTAGTTCCAATCCCCCTTCTCCTGGACTAAGCGCCGACTGAGGTTCATATTTCGCGACTTCAGGTTCGAGATCGCTCAGATCAGAAGCTGGCACATACGGCAGGTTTGAAACAAGCGCATCGGGAGTCCCGGTAACAGCATCGAGCAGGTTTCCCGCGGAAAACGAGACAGTCAAATCGAGCCGCTCAGCGTTGTCAATTGCCACTGCGAGCGCCTCTGAATCAACATCGGTAGCGCTTACATCAAGGTCGGGTCGCTCATCAGCGATCGCCAGTGCGATCGCCCCACTCCCGGTACCTACATCAACGATGCTCGCTCCTTCAGGAAGCTCAATTGCCCATTCGACGAGCAGCTCACTCTCAGGCCGTGGAATTAGAACTCGGCGATCGACAGTTAGCTCGAGTCGTCTAAACCAGCGACTGCCAATCAAGTAGGCAACCGGTTCGCGTTCCTGACGGCGAAGAAATAGCTGTTCGGCCCGCTCAGCGCTTTCGCGACCGACAATTGCCTCTGGCGACCTGCGCAGACCAGCGCGGTCTGTTGCGAGGACGTCGGCGACTAGCAGCTCGGCATCAAGTTGCGGACTCGCGCAGCCGGACTCAGCAAGACGCTTAGCTCCGCTGCGGACCAGCTCGCCAACAGTTTCCTGATGCTGCTCGGCTGGAGCCGGCAAATCCGCGGCCATGCTCACTCTCCGCTGGCCTGCGCCTCAAGTCGTTGACGCTTTTCATCGTCCTGAAGCGCGGCGGTGAACTCATCTAATCCGCCATTCAATACGCCATCAAGATCATGGAGTAAAAGTCCAACGCGATGGTCCTTGACGCGCCGCTCGGGGAAGTTATAGGTACGGATCTTCTCTGCTCGCTCGCCTGTTCCAACCTGAGCAGAGCGATCGGCATCAAGCTTCGCCCGCTGCTCCGCCATTGCCCGTTCATGCAGCCTTGCCCGCAGGACTCGCATCGCCTTCTCGCGGTTCTGCAACTGACTCTTCTCGTCCTGCATCGAGACAACTACGCCGGTTGGCTTGTGAGTGATTCGTACAGCCGAGTCGGTCGTATTGACCGACTGCCCACCTGGCCCAGATGAGCGATAAACATCGATTTGGAGGTCAGACTGCTCAATTGCTACATCAACATCTTCAACCTCTGGAAGGACAGCGACTGTGGCGGTTGAGGTATGGATTCTGCCCTGGGATTCCGTCTCAGGAACCCGCTGGACACGGTGCGTTCCACCCTCAAACTTGAAGACGGAGTAGGCGCCACGGCCCTTAACCGCAAATGTGGCACTACCTTCACCGCTGCTCAACTCCTCTGTCTGGAATCCACGCTGTTCGGCATAGCGGGCGAGCATCCGATGTAGGTCTGCTCCCCAGAGGGTCGCCTCATCTCCACCGGCACCGGGTCGGATCTCAATGATCACATCACGCTCATCATTCGGATCCTTCTCAACCATCGCGAGCCGCAGATCCTCAACAAGCGCCTCCGCGCGTTGACGGGCGTCAGCAGCCATTTGGCGCATTTCCGGATCCTCTGCCTCCTCAAGCAGCTCAAGCGCGCCCTGTTCATCATCAATTGCCCTGCGCCACTGAGCAGTCAGCCGCGCTGGCTCCTCAAGCTCGGCGTAGGCACGGCTAGCAGCCTCAAAGGCCGCGCGATCGCCGATCGTCTCCGGATCACCTAGCGCCGCCTCAAGTTCAGCGAAGCGCTTCTCAATCCGTTCTACGAGCTCCTCAATCAAGTCTCTCTCCCCAATTGGCAGCAGGCGATTAGGCTGCTACCTCAAGACCGGCACTTGCGGCCAGCTCAAGATCTTCAGGCTTCTCACCATCAATTACTGACTGAAGCGCGGCGATCGCTACTTCGAGTTGAGCATGATCTGGCTCGCGAGTAGTAAGCCGTTGGAGCTGTAAGCCTGGCCACATCAGATGGCGGACCCATGCCTTCGATCGATTGCGTCCGAACCAGCGGATCGCCTCAAACGAAAGTCCCGCGATCAGTGGAACTCCAAGGATTCGTGAGAGAACGAGCCAGTACCAAGCCGGCAGTCCAAGCGGAGCGAAGACGAAGATCGCAATCACCATCACGATCAGCAGGAAGCTGGTTCCACAGCGAGGGTGCAGCCGTGAGTACTTGTCCGCGTTTTCCGGAGTGAGCGGCTGGCCTGCCTCATAACAGGCGATTGTCTTGTGCTCGGCGCCGTGGTATTCAAAAACGCGCCGTAAATCAGGCATCTTCGCCAGCAGCGCCAAGTAGCCGAGGAAGATCGCCGTACGCAGCAGTCCCTCAACGAGCCAGAACAGCCAGCCGGAGGCCAGCTGGTCGCGGAGCAGGCTGGTCAGCCCGACCGGAATAACGAAAAACAGGCCAATTGCGAGGACTAGCGAGAGAACCATCGCGCCGATCCATGCTCCCCGTGAGAGTTCCTCCTCCTCACCGAGTTGAATGTCAGCGCTTAACTGCAAAGCGCGGAAGCCGATCGCAAGTGACTCCCACAGCGCGACTACACCGCGGACAATCGGCAGCCGCAGAAACCTATGACGCCGCAGAACCGACTGGAGCGGGAAGCTCCGAAGCTCAATCTCGCCCTCCGGCTCGCGGACCGCTACCGACCAGAGGCCGATGCCGCGCATCATTACTCCTTCTAAGACCGCCTGGCCGCCAATCGGGGCGTCCTTGCCAGCCATCAGGCGCCCATCCGCTAGGCGCACCGGCTCGCCGACCTGAGCGCTCACCTGAGCAGTCCGCTCAGCTGTCTGGCTGGCTCTTGGCGGCGCGCCGCTTGAAGCGCTCAACACGACCGCCTGTGTCGACAAGCTTCTGGCGTCCCGTATAGAACGGGTGACACTCGGAGCAGATCTCGACGATGATTTCCGGCTGGGTCGAGCGCGTCACGAACTCGTTGCCGCAATTGCAGCGCACGTGTGCCTCGACATATTCTGGGTGGATCGCGGAACGCATCGCGGTCTAGTTTAGCGGGGCGGGCGATCCAATGACTCGGTCGCAGCGGTACGCACCGATTCAGTCGGCCGGCGCAGGGCAAAAAACTTCCCAAATATTGTTGTCGGACCTACTCTCACCAAGCCTATTTGCAGGATCAACCTCAATTTGATCTGTACGCCCCGCTGGAGCCGGGCTGACAGGAACATCAAGTTTGACCGGCAAGGAATGGCCCGCACTTATCGGACCAACAGAGGCAATCCAACGTGTCCCAGAGACAATCGTCTGCACCGTCGTGGCCGCTGAGCGCCCCTTGCCAACGTTGGCGACTGTCACCTCGTACCTAACCTTTCCAGCCGGTGCAGGTTTGACAATCGCGACGCCTGTGATCTTTAGGTCGGGACGGAGATCAGGTTGAGTGCAACTGACGGGCGCAAGTGTTCGTTGTGAGATCAGATTTCCGCGCGACCCGAACCAGCGCACATCCACATTCAGGCGATAGCCGGCTGGAGCAGCGAGCCCAGCAATGCTCTTGCTCGCCTCCCAGTGAGTTGTCGGGGCAGCGTTTTGGAACTTCCAGACCTCCAGGCCAGCTGCATACTTGGTCTGCTCACGCCCGCCCGCAAGCGTCTCGCGCAGGTGGAAGCGCACCGCCATCCGACTTACATGGGCGGCGCCGTAGATCGACACTCGAGCTGCCAAGGAGCGCTGAGAGGCAAGCGATCCAGTTGTGCACGCAGTCCGTGTGAGCGATGCCCGATAGGTCGAGGCTGCGGTCGCAGAAACAGTCGGAGCGATTGCGGTCGCACCAACTGGCGCTAGCGCGCACGAACAGATTGTCGCAAGGGCGACGAATATTCCTCTACGCATAATCACCACTCTTACCAACCCGACGGAACTCCGCAAGTTGCGACCGTCAGAAAGTTAAGCTCAGGTGATCTGGTAAAGAGGCCCATCGCCGCCCTCAGGCGGCGTAAGCCGACCGCCCTTGGCCGTGATCGCTCCGCACTGCACGCAGTTCGTGTAATTGACCGTGACGTCGACCGGCCCACTCTCAGGAGCGTCCTCGGGGATTTCGTATACGCCCGCTGGACACATCCACTTCCAAGTCTCCGCGATCTCGCGTGGAACATTCGTCTGAACACGGATGTGATTTGGCGCATCGTCACGGGTCTGATTACCGGTGATGTAGACGCTTGAGAGCTTGTCGAATGTCAACTTGCCGTCTGGCTTTGGATAGGTCTTATCCATCTTGCCGACAAACATTGGCTGTGCATCGTTGCGGTGCAGCGACCACCGACCGCCTGGGAAGTGGCCCTTAGTCGCGATCATCAGATTGACAAGTGGTCCACCCTTGATCAATCCCTTTGAGAACGGCTGACGGACATTACGGACCGTGTAGAGCTCCTTGCCGATGAATGACTCCTCGACAGCGTCCTCGTAAGCCTCAAGTGATTGACCAGTCTTGAGATTGGCGTAGATCGACTCAGCAGCGATAATGCCGGATTGAATTGCGTAGTTGACGCCCTTCAGCGCTGCCGTGTTTACGAGCCCTGCCGAGTCTCCAACGAGCACGGCACCAGGCATTGAGAGCTTCGGAACCGACCAGTAACCGCCGGCAGGCAGTGCCTTGGCTCCCCAACCGACGCGTTCGCCACCGTCAAGGATCTTTTTGACCATTGGGTGAGTCTTGAACTGCTGCAGCAGGTCATGTGGAGAGGTCGTCGCATCCGCATAGTCAAGGTCGACTACGAAGCCGATTGACACAAGGTCGTCGCCGGTCTTCTCGTCCTTCATCGGGTAGATCCAAGACCCACCGATCTGATGGTGCTTTGCACTGATCTTCAGCGGCCATCCTGCAACCGTGTGAATGACGCGATCAAGTGGCTTAGTGACCTTCCAGACCTCCTTGACGCCAAGCTCCCAAACCTGAGGTTCACGATCTTCGCCAAGGCCGAATTCGCGGATTGCCGCGCCGGTGAGGCTCCCCCAACAACCATCAGCGAGCACCGTGGCCTTCGCGGTTACGTCGGCGCCTGGCTCGAAGTTTCCGAGCTCCTCACCGTCCTTGCCACGCCCCTTGTCGCCAGAACGCACACCCTTGACTTCGCCGTCCTCAATCAACAGCTGCGCAGCGGCAGTCTCAGTCAGAACATAGGCGCCAGCCTCTTCGGCCTGCTGCTGCATGAATCGGCAGAGTTCCGAGACCGAAATAACCTCATTGCCGTGGTTCTTGAGCGGCGGCGGCGGCGGAATCCGCACTTTCGTCTTGCCGTTTGGAAGCAGGTAGATAGCTTCCTTCTTGACCTCGCCATATGCGAAACCGGCTTTACGCCAGTCCTCACGTGACATCTCTGGGAACAACTCTTCGAGAGCTTCAGGACGCATAACGGCGCCGGACAGGTTGTGTCCACCACAGGTCTTCGCCTTCTCGATTACGGCAACCGGGACTTCGCCCAGCTTCTCCATCATCTCCGGATCGTCAGCCAACAGCTGCAGAAGTCGATTGGCACAGGCGAGGCCGGCGGTACCACCGCCGACAATCGCCACGCCAACATCAATCCGCTCATCCTCAGCATCAAGCTCCCGCTTGACAAATTCCGCTGGGGAATCAACTGGGGGCGGGAAGGAAACTGGTGCGACCTTCCCGTTTGAGTTGCCGTTGGTTGACATTCGGTCAGCCAGCCTTCTTAGCCGCGAGGGCTTCTGTCAGCTTCGGCAGGATCTTGTTGAGGTCACCGACGATTCCGAGATCCGAGAACTCAAAGATTGGAGCATTTGAGTCCTTGTTGATCGCGATGATGTTCTCAGAACCCTGCATTCCAACCTTGTGCTGAATCGCACCGGAGATTCCAGCTGCGAAATAGAGCTTCGGTGCAACGGTCTTGCCGGTCTGCCCAATCTGACCCGCATATGGGAACCATCCGGCATCAACGACTGCGCGGGTGGCAGCAACGGCGCCGCCAAGTACCTCGGCAAGGTCGTCACACATTTTGAAGCCTTCAGCTTCACCGAGTCCACGACCACCAGCAACGAGCACATTGGCATCCTCAATGTTCACATCGGCGCCACGCTGCTCGCCACGTGTGACCATCTTCGCCTTGAGTGAGAACGGCGAGAAATCAACTGGCAGCTGCTCTACAGCCGCAGTGCCACCGGTCTCCTTGACCTCAAAGGCGTTGATCCGGCCAATGATGATTCCTACATCGCCGCGGTAGATCGATGTTGAGATCTGTGAGTCCTGGAGGATTGGACGCTCAGCAACTGCCTTGCCGTTCTCGACGCGGATCGCTGTCACTTCCATTGTTACTCCAGCCTCAAGCCTTGCTGCGAGGCCTGCACCGATCTCGAATCCCAGCAGTCCGCCACCAAACAGCGCGTTGGAATAGCCGTTTGTCTTGATCAGCTGCGCCATCGCGTCAATAACTGGCTGGGAGAGCCCCTCAGGACCGTCAACCTTGTAGACCTTCGATGCGCCGTAATTGCCTAGCGCTGCGAGTGTTTCGTCGGTCAGATCGGCTCCGCCGACGACAACGACATCACACTGGCCGCCGAGCTCGCCCGCAACGCGGGTTCCCTCGGAAATCGCGCCAAGCGAGTTCTTGTTGATGACTCCATCCTTGTGGAGTGCGTAGACCAGAACTGAGCTCATGCGATCAGCTTCCTTTCCTCAAGCCAGGCGACAATCTCTGCGACTGTCTCGTTGGTGTCTTCATCCTCAATAATGCGACCGGATTCCTTGCTCGGTGGGGCCTTGAAGTCGCCACAGGAAACCTGTGAACCATCAACGCCAACCTTGCCGGCATCAATGCCGACATCAGCTGCAGCCTTGACGTCAAGTGGCTTCTTCTTTGCGCCCATGATCGCCTTCAGCGATGGGTAACGTGGCTCGTTGATTGCGTCACCAACTGAGATCACTGCTGGCAGTTCAACGGCAACGGTGTCGTAGCCGTACTCAGCCTGGCGCTCGCAGGTTGCAACATTGTCAGCGAGATCCATCTTTACGACCTGAGTCAGAGATGGCATCTGCAGGTGATCGGCGACAACTGCACCGATCGTGTAGCACTCGCCGTCATCCGACTGCTGACCGAGCAGCACGAGGTCGGGATTCTCCGACTCAAGCACCTTGGCGAGCGAATAACCGGTTGCGGCTACATCCGAGCCAGCAAGCGCATCGTCTGAAAGGTGAATCGATCGATCTGCACCAAGTGAAACTGCCTTGTGCAGAGCGCGCTCTGAGCCGGCTGGGCCCATTGTCACGGCGACGATCTCTTCGACGGGTGTCACGCCACCCTCACGGATCTGCATTGCTGCTTCGATCGCATGGGTGTCGTATGGATTGAGGTTGGCTTCGCCGGAGCGATCAAGGCGGCCCGTTGCCGGGTCAATGCGCTTGTCTACTGCGGCGTCAGGAACCTGTTTGACCAGGACGCAAATCTTCACGGTGTGGTCGTCCTCCTAGGGAGCGGTTGATTGGTACGGGATCCTACGCAACTGACCTGACTGACGAGTCAATCAGATTACGGCGCTGATCCACTTTGGGATTGATTTTGATGCTTTTAGGCTGGTACTGCGCCTTTTATGAAGTCAATTATTGCCTGTGTTGAAGCGCCTGGCGTGAAGACTTCTGCCACGCCGAGCGCCTTAAGTTCGGGAATGTCGTCGGCTGGAATAGTGCCACCAACGGTCACAAGGATGTCTCCAGCCTCCTGCTCGCGAAGCAGTTCCACGATCCGTGGCACGAGCGTCATGTGCGCGCCAGAGAGGATCGAAAGTCCAACAGCGTCTGCGTCCTCTTGGATCGCAGTTTCAACAATTTGCTCTGGAGTCTGGTGCAGACCGGTGTAGATGACTTCCATACCGGCATCGCGCAATGCGCGGGCGATGATCTTGGCGCCGCGATCATGGCCATCAAGGCCAGGCTTGGCGACGACAACACGGATCTTTCGCTGGGTGGTGATTGAGCTCATCTGAGTGGTTGCCATGCAGGACTTGGGGCACCTGCGAGGACGCCGTGAATCCTATCGCCCGAGCGCTTGAAGCGGCAGCGCCAGCGCGGGCCAGGACCTTTAGCTGTTGCCCTCTACGTATCCCTTCAGCTTGCCGGGCATCGTGTCAACCATCTGTCCGCGCAGTAGATCAACGAGCGGACCGCGAATCAACATCCCTAGGCCACGGCCCATGTCAACGGTCATTTCATAGGTCGCCTTTGTGGTTCCGTCACCAAGGTCTTCGAGTGTCCACGAACCTTCAACCGACTTCATGTCGCCCTTCTTCTGCTTCCAGGAAAGCCCGTTTGGCTCGTCGTAGCTGAACTCAAGTTCGCTGGTCACAGTCTTAACCCGCGCATCGCTCTTTGTACGAACAAGAACTTGATTTCCATCCTTGTCGCGTTTTAGAACCTCAGCGTCCTTAATCTCCGGCTGCCAAGCGGGTGAGTTCTCAACATCGGCTGCAACCGCGTAAACGGCTTCAATCGGTGCATTAATCGTTTCGGTTGCGCTTCCGTGAATCGCCATCAGTTGCTCTCCTCGCGTTTGCGACCGACTCCCCCGCCGGTCTTTGTAACTGCGGCGCCGATCAGAAGACCGGCGTCTCCCGATAAGTGCCAAATACCTTCTGCAGTGACTTGATCATCTCGCCCTCAGTGCAATCTGCGCGCGCCGCATCAAGCAGTGGCTCCATCAAATTGGTGCCTGCCTCGGCGGCTGACTGAAGATTCGCGAGTGCTACCTCAACGCCAGCCGCGTCGCGGCGGTTGCGCAGCTCAGCAAGCCGCTCGATCTGCTGGCTCTCGAGCACCGGATCAATCCGCAGAATCGGCGTTTGATCCTCCGACCCTTCGGTGAAGGCATTAACGCCAACTACCTGCCGTAGTCCAGCTTCAATCTCTTTCTGCAGATCGAATGCGGCATCGGCAATCTCTCGCTGCGGGAACCCCTCCTTGACGGCAGCAACCATGCCGCCGAGCTCATCAATCCGACGGAAGTAGTCGTAGGCCTGAGCCTCAATTGCATCGGTCATCGCCTCAACCGCGTATGAGCCTCCGAGTGGATCAATCGTGTTTGCGACTCCGGTTTCGAGCGCGATGATCTGCTGGGTTCGCAAAGCAATCCGCACCGCCTCCTCGGTCGGAAGCGCGAGCGCTTCGTCGTAAGAGTTGGTGTGCAGGGATTGCGTTCCTCCAAGCACTCCAGCTAGCGCCTCAATTGCCGTGCGGACAATGTTGTTGAGCGGCTGCTGGGCGGTCAAGGAAACGCCTGCTGTCTGCGTGTGGAAGCGCATCAGCCAAGAACGTGGATCCTTGGCGCCAAATGTCTCCTTAAGTTCGCGTGCCCAGATCCTGCGCGCTGCTCGGTACTTGGCAATCTCCTCAAAAAAGTCAATTTGGGCGTTGAAGAAGAACGAGAGCCGCGGCGCGAAATCATCAACATCGAGGCCACGCTCAACTGCCTCTTCGACGTAGGTGAGACCGTCCTTGAGCGTGAAGGCGAGCTCCTGAGCTGCCGTCGCCCCGGCCTCACGGATGTGGTAGCCACTGATTGAAACCGGATGCCAGCGTGGCATCTCCTGCGAACACCATTCGATCATGTCACCGACCAGCCGCATCGCTGGATCGATTGGGAAGCACCACTCCTTCTGAGCGATGTACTCCTTGAGAATGTCGGTCTGGATTGTCCCCGCGAGGTCCTTCGCGGCGACTCCCTGGCGCTCGGCGGCAACTACATAGAAGGCGAGCATGATCGCCGCCGGGGCATTAATCGTCATCGAGACTGAAACCTCACCAAGCGGGATGCCGTCGAACAGACGCTCCATGTCCTCAAGCGAATCGACAGCGACGCCCTCGCGACCAACCTCGCCATGCGAGAGCGGATCGTCTGAGTCGTGGCCCATCAGTGATGGCATGTCGAACGCAGTCGACAGGCCGGTCTGGCCGTGCTCGAGCAGGTAGTGGAAGCGCTTGTTTGTCTCCTCGGCTGTGCCAAAGCCCGCGAACTGGCGCATCGTCCAGAGGCGGCCTCTGTACATCGAGCCATAAACGCCGCGGGTGAACGGGTACTGACCGGGCAGGCCGATCGAGTCGTCAAGGTCAGATGGCAGATCGGCAGCCGTGTAGAGCGGCTCGACCGGTTCGTTCGACAGCGTTGTGAAGGGAACGTCGCGCTCGGGAGTCCTGTCAAAGGTCTCGCTTCGCCAACGCTCTAGGTCGTCGGCAAATGTCCGTGGTGTCGCTGCCATCGAACGGGAGTCTAAACCCACATGCGAGCTTCGGACTTAGTAGGCAGTCAACGGGCGGCGTCGCCGAGCAGCGCGCGGGCAATCACGAGGCGCTGAACTTCACTTGTGCCTTCGTAAATCTCAGTGATCTTCGCGTCACGGTAGTAACGCTCGGCGGGCAGGTCGGCCATATAACCGGCTCCACCCATGACCTGGATCGCTTCACCTGTCTGGAATCGGGCGACTCGGCTAGCGAACAGCTTGGCCTGCGCCCCCTCAACTGTGTGCGGCTCGCCAAGATCCTTGAGCATCGCGGCTCGCAGGTAGAGCGCGCGGGCAGCTTCAACATCGGTGCTCATCTCAGCGATCTTCGCCTGAATCTGACCGAGCTTTGCGATCGGAGCTCCGAATGCCTCGCGCTCCTTTGCCCAGTCGATGGCAAGGTCGAGTGCTCCTTGCGCTAGCCCGGTCGCCTGCGCGGCAATACCAATCCGGCCGCCGTCCATCACGCCGAGTGCGATCCGCATCCCCTGACCGGGGTCGCCAAGCCGCTCACATTCGACGCCATCAAAGGAAAGGTCCGCCGTGTTCGAAGCGTGCAGACCCATCTTTTCCGGCGTGCCAACCAGCTCAAGTCCACTCGCCGGCCGTTCGACGATGAAGGCGGACGGCTTCCCGTCTGCTTCGCTGTCGCGCGCTATTACGACAATCGTCTTCGCAAACGAACCGTTCGTTACCCACTGCTTGTTTCCATGCAAACGACCATCGCGATACTCGGTTCTGATCGCCCCAAGGTCACTTCCAGCATGCGACTCGGTCAATGCGATCGCTGCCAGACCATGCCCTTGGGCAAGTGGTGGAATCAGCCGCTGCTGCTGCTCCTCACTGCCGAACTGGAGAATCGGTTGAGTACCGACCGAGAGGTGCACCGAGACGGTCACAGCAAGCGATGCCTCTACGCGCGAGAGCTCCTCGATTACAAGCGCTGCCGATGTAAAGCCAGCCCCCGCTCCTCCAAGTGAACTGGGAACACAGATGCCGAGCAGCCCAAGCTGGCCAAGCTGATCAACTAGCGCCTTCGGGAACTCATGCTGACGGTCGCGCTGGGCAGCACCAGGCGCCACCTGCTCGTCGGCAAACCGCTTGGCGAGCAAACGCGTTTCGTTCTGCTCGTCACTGAGTCCAGGAATCAAACCCATCGTCGCCCATCCCTTCTGGCTACTAGCGCGCCGATACCGCCGGCAAGTGCCGTTGTGAGGATCGCGCCGCCAAGAACTAGGCGGCGACCGATCGTTTCAAAGGTCATTACCTCCCAGCCCTCTTCGGCAGCAACCTTCGCCAACGGCCGGTCAGGGTTGACGGCAACCGGGTGACCGACGGCGCGCAGCATTGGCAGGTCAGACTCGGAATCCGAATATGCGTAGGACTCAGCTAGGTCGAATCCCTGATCGGCGGCAAGTTTGCGGATTGCCTCCGCCTTACCCTCGCGGTAGGTGAAGATCCCCTCACCGCGGCCGGTATAGCGGCCGTCAACGATCTCTGACCGCGCACCGATCCCACCGTCAAAGCCGAGAATTAGCGCGAGCAGGCCAGCGATTTCCTGCGAAGCGGCAGTCACGATGTAGACGGGGCGGCCAGCATCTTGGTGCATCCACGCCTCCTTCAGCATCTGCGGGTAGAGGCGTGGAAGGACGCCAGCAAGTACATCCGGCGCGAGCCGCTGCATTGAGCGGGCATCAACCCCTTCAATCAGTGATGCGATCCGGTCGCGCAACTCGTCGGTGCGTTCGTCGGTTGATCCAACCAGTCGAAACCTCAAGTTCTCATAGGCGGAGCTCGCCATCCTCCGCCTCGACAGGAGCCCGGCGCGATATGCCGCTCGGCCAAACTCGAACGCCGACGATCCAGCCATCAGCGTGCGGTCGAGGTCGAAGAAGACGGCGGTACGGCCCGCCATCACAGCTCCCTCAGGATGCCCGCAGAATCACGGCATCGCCCTGACCGCCGCCCGAGCAGATTGCGACAACACCGAGGCCGCCACCACGACGGCGCAGTTCAAGCGCCAGCGTTCCGAGGATCCGCGCGCCGGATGCCCCAATTGGGTGCCCAAGCGCGATTGCTCCACCGTGGATATTGACCTTGTCCTCATCGAGGTCAAGCATCCGCATCGAGTTGAGCGCCACCGAAGCGAACGCTTCGTTGATCTCCCAGAGGTCGATGTCACCG
>Ga0194056_10001143_pt1 | contig 14481 bp, 6 predicted proteins | sample SepL4413m_MetaG_FD_155458 | JGI IMG/M metagenome (GOLD analysis project Ga0194056, IMG submission 155458) | Anoxic zone freshwater microbial communities from boreal shield lake in IISD Experimental Lakes Area, Ontario, Canada - Sep2016-L442-13m | ecosystem: Environmental > Aquatic > Freshwater >...
TGCTAGTTCAGAGTCGCATATACGGCGTCTGGAAATTCCCTATGGACGATTTGAGCGGCGCATTGAACTGCCTGCCGGGCATGTCGAAATTGGTACCCGTGAATTTATGAATGGTTGCTTATTAATTGCACTGCGGAAAATATAAGGGCTTCTTATGAAAATCAATGGGTTAAAAAGACTCTTGGGATCGGTGGCTAACAGTAAAGAACCTTCTTCAGAAATTGGGCAGGAAGAGACGACGCTGCAATCCCCCTCTATTCCTGATGATGCGCTAATCATTGTGCCTATGCGGGGTACTGTGCTGTTTCCGCAAAACGTCTCGCCCTTGGTGATAGGCCGAAAAAACTCTATTGCGGCTGTGCAGCAGGCCGTTCGCTCCGAGAAACCAATCGGCCTAGTCATGCAACGACGTGACCAGGATGAAGACCCCGGTGCTGATGCGCTTCATGTGGTGGGTACCTTGGCAGAAATTTTACGTTACCTGACGGCTCCTGATGGTTCCCATCATGTCGTTTGTCAGGGTTTAAAGCGCTTTCGTGTGCAGGAGTTTTTGCCGGGCTATCCCTTTCTTGTCGCCCGTATTGATCTTTACGAAGAGCCTGAAGTAAGCTCAAAAGATATTGAAGCGCGAGTCATAACGCTCAAACAAAAAGCACTGGATGTGCTGATGCAAACGCAACAGGCACCTAATGAACTGGTTAATGCCATTCAATCCATTGCTTCACCGACGATACTGGCCGACCTGATTGCCAGTTACCTGATTTTTAAACCGGAAGAAAAACAAGAAGTACTGGGTCTGTTTATTATACAGGAACGTATTGATAAACTTCTGGAACTGCTCAATTATCGGCTTGAAGTATTAAAACTGTCCAACAAGATTAGCGAGAAAACCCAGGAAACGATGGGGCAGCGGCAACGTGAATTTGTTTTGCGGGAACAAATGAAGGCGATTCAAAAGGAATTGGGCGAAGGCGAAGGAAACATTGCCGAAATTGAAGAGCTCAGCAACGCCATTACTGCTGCCAAGATGCCTGAAGAGGTCGAAAAACAAGCCCGCAAGGAACTCGGACGCTTGCAGCACATGCCCGATGCCAGCGGTGAATATTCGATGATTCGCACTTATATTGATTGGCTGACGGAGCTGCCGTGGTCGGTTTCGAGTGCCGGTGTTATTGATATAGCAAAAGCTCGCGAAATCCTTAATGAAGATCATTACGGGCTGGATAAAATAAAGCAGCGGATACTGGAATTTTTGGCCGTGCGCAAACTGAACCCAACTGGCAAAAGTCCTATTTTATGTTTTGTCGGCCCACCCGGTGTTGGAAAAACCTCTTTAGGCCGCAGCATAGCCCGTGCCACCGGTCGTGAATTTATACGTACCAGCCTGGGCGGCACACATGACGAAGCCGAAATTCGTGGTCACCGGCGCACTTATATTGGCGCACTGCCGGGGAATATTATTCAATCCATTCGCAAGGCAGGCACCAATAATCCGGTATTTATGCTCGATGAAATGGACAAGCTGGGTTCATCAGGATTTCAGGGGGATCCCTCTTCAGCCTTGCTGGAAGTATTGGATCCCGAACAGAATTCAAGTTTCCGCGATAATTATCTGGCGGTAGCCTTTGATTTAAGCCATGTCATGTTCATCGGCACGGCCAATGTACTGGACAGCATTCCAATGCCGTTGCGCGATAGAATGGAAGTAATTGAGTTATCCGGCTATACCCTGGATGAAAAAGCACAGATCGCCAGACGTTATCTGGTGGGCAGGCAATTGGAAACGAACGGCCTGACCGCAGAACAATGCAGCATCACCGACCGGGCCATAGAAACCATTATTCAGGACTATACCCGCGAAGCCGGTTGCAGAAATCTGGAGCGTGAAATCGGCTCGGTATTTCGTCGTGTCGCCATGCGCATTGCAGAAAGTATTGTCGTTAATGAACAAATCGATAGCGAACAACTTCCGGGGATTTTGGGAGCAAAAAAATTCGACAGGGACATTGCCATGCGCACCAGCGTTCCGGGCGTTGCAACAGGACTCGCTTGGACACCGGTTGGTGGCGATATTCTGTTTATTGAAGCCGCCCGCGTACCCGGAAACGGTAAGCTGATTCTTACCGGGCAACTGGGCGATGTTATGAAAGAAAGCGCCCAGGCCGCCTTAAGTCTGGTTAAATCACACGCAAATGAACTCGGTTTAAACCAGGAAATATTTGAAAAAAATGATATTCATGTTCATGTACCGGCAGGTGCCATCCCCAAAGATGGACCCAGTGCCGGTGTCGCCATGTTTACCGCTTTATATTCCGCTTTTTCCGAACGAATTGTGCAAAGCAATGTGGCGATGACGGGAGAAATCAGTCTTCGTGGCCTGATATTACCCGTCGGCGGCATTAAAGAGAAAGTCATTGCGGCTGCCAGAGCCGGGATAAAAACAGTGTTGCTACCCGCACGCAACCAAAGAGACTTTGACGACATACCCGAAGCGGTCAGAAATCAGCTTCAGTTTGTCTGGCTGGAAAAGGTGGATGACGTATTAAAAATTGCCATGGAATAATCAGCCGGTCGTTATCATTCAACGCACGGTTAAGCCATTTTTGTGACGCCAGTAGCCAATGACAGCTGACTTGACCAGTCACTATTACGTTTATTATGGCTCCTGATTTCGAGGTTTTGAGATGCATGAAAAATTGCCCTGCACGTTAATTACATGGGAAGACGTTTATGATTTATGCCGCCAACTGGCTCAACAATTGCATAAGGCAAATTTCAGGATTGATATCATCGTCGCCATCGCACGGGGCGGCTATATACCGGGAAGGCTTTTGTCAGATATGCTGGGACTCTATGATCTGACCTGTTTCAAAATGGAGCATTATCAAGGTGCCTATAAGCAGCAAGCGGCCTTTGTCAAATACCCGTTAAATGCGAATATTAATGGACAAAATGTCCTGCTTTTGGATGATGTCTGCGATAGCGGCGATACGTTTGAGATAGGTATTGAGCATATTCGACACTGTGGTGCTGTGAACGAAATACGCACAGCAGCCTTACATCTCAAGACTGTTTCCAAATTTATCCCCGACTTTTATGTCGAAAAGGTCTGCGAATGGCGTTGGCTCATCTATCCTTGGGCGGTTAATGAAGATTTATCAAGCATGATTGCCAAGATGCAGTTGGTTAATCCCGATGTGATGCTGTTGCAACAGCTAATAAAACAGCGGCATGACATCAATGTAACCTGTCAGCAAATTGAAGACGCGCTGACGTTGATCCCAATGCCTCCAAGTTAAGGAAGAAATCACCTGTACCGGCAACAATCGTAATAACGATGTCGTTCTGATCGGCACCCATCTTAAAGTTTATGCTTCAGTTGTTAATCCTGTCTAGCGGTGATGTCCGCGCGGCAAGGAATTGACAATGTTCATGATTTCAAAGCTGACGGTAAAGACGCGCTGGAATAGTTCCAGTAGATAACGGGCGGTACCGACTGTTTCAATCGCCCAATCATTGACGATGTTTTTAATGCCGCTGTTTTTGTGGGTAGTGACGGTCTGAGGTTCCATAAGCCATTCAAGCGATGGTTTACCGTTTACTCCATAATCTCAGGTGCCTATAGGGATATTGTTTAGGGTGATTTTATGGTTTGACCGAGCTATTAATACTCAACAATTGGCAGACGTTTTCAAAGACTATTAACGGGAACCAGCGCAAAAATAACCACAATGGTTCAATACAAAATTTGCAATAATTGAATATTTGCAGTATTGTCTAAAAAATACAGGCATGACTATTAAGGTATTCCTTTAAAAGTCATGTAACACCCCTCTGTTAATATAAAAACAGGCTCATGCATCAAGGGTCAAGTAAGTGCCTCTCACTGACGCTTACCGTTTTATATTAAATCCTAACTCTTACCCAAATCCAGTAAAGGCCACCCTGCATGACTCAAGTAAACGCACTCGTTAAAAATTTGTTAGTTATTGATAACAAGGTTAGCAACTGGCAAAGCTTGGCCGCCGGTGTCGGTAACGATACCGCTGTGTTAATTCTTGATTCGGGGTCTGATGGACTCATGCAAATCAGCGATTACCTGACGACCTTAGCCGCAAGCGCACCCGATTTTACACCTCTACAAAGCCTGCAAATTATTTCTCACGGCAGCGCGGGCAATTTGTTGTTGGGTTCAAGCACGGTAACTACTGCCAATTTAAAGCAATACACCAGCCAATTGGCGAAAATTGGCAGCAGCTTAATGGCAACGGGCGATATTTTACTGTATGGCTGTAATGTCGCAGCCGGTCAAAGCGGTTTGGATTTTATTAACCAGTTTGCAGCGTTAACCAACGCCGATGTCGCGGCTTCTAATGATATAACGGGGTCAGCGGCTTTCAACGGAAATTGGCAGTTGGAAGCCAGTACGGGTTCGATTGAAGCGGCTGCGGCTTTAAGTGCCAACACTCAGGCAACTTATGCCGGTAGTCTGGCAACGGTAATCCCGGTAGTTACCATCACGGCAGGCATCACACCGGTAGAAGGCGCGTCGGGCAGTTTTATAATCACTTTGGATAGTCCAGCACCGGTGGGTGGTTTGACCATTAATTACAGCTTGACCGGTACAGCCACCTTAAACACCGATTATACGGTGACCGCCGGTACAAATATTTCCGGCGTTACCAACGGTAGTTTTACCGTTGCACAGGGGCAAACGACCGCAAGTTTAACCATTAACGCGGCCGGCTTAGACGGTTACGACCCCAACGAAACGATTGATCTTAACTTGCATGCAGGTAGCGGTTATTCTTTTGTGAGTAATGTAACTACGTTTGAGCCAACAGTAGATTTTGTAACCAGTTCAAGCTCTTATTTTGTTAGTACAGGGGATTTTAATGGCGATGGCAAAACCGATATGGCGGTTGCCAATACCAACACAGTGTCGGTGCTGTTGCGTAATGCCGCTAATAACGGTTTTGACTCTAAAGCGGATTTTGCCACCGGCTCATCTCCCTGGTCGGTTAGCGTTGGTGATTTTAATGGCGATGGCCTTACCGATATGGCCGTTGCCAACAGCGGCAGTAACACGGTGTCGGTGTTGTTGCGTAATGCCGCCAATACCGGTTTTGGCCCTAAAGTGGATTTTGCCACCGGCTTAGAACCCAGGTCGGTTTGCGTGGGTGATTTTAATAGCGATGGCAAAACCGATTTGGCGGTTGCTAATTATACCAGCCACACGGTGTCGATGCTGTTGCGTAATGCCGCCAATACCGGCTTTGACCCTAAAGTGGATGTTGCAATTGGTTATGGCCCATTTTCAGTAAGCGCTGGTGATTTTAATAGTGATGGTAAGCTTGATTTGGCTGTTGCCAATCCATATGGTGAAAATGTGTCGGTGCTTTTCCGTAATGCCGTCAATACTGGTTTTGAGCCTAAGGTCGATCTTGCTACAGACTGGCAACCATGGTCAATTAGCATCGGTGATTTTAATGGCGATGGCAAAACCGATTTGGCGGTTGCCAATATCAGCAGTGACACGGTGTCGGTGCTGTTGCGTAATGCCGCTAATACAGGCTTTGAGCCTAAAGTGGATCTTGCTACAGGCTCACATCCAATTTCAGTAAGCATCGGTGATTTTAATGGCGATGGCCTTACCGATTTGGCGGTTGCCAATGAGTTCAGTAACACAGTGTCGGTGCTGTTGCGTAATGCCGCCAATACCGGTTTTGACCCTAAAGTGGATTTTGCCAATGGGGCATCTCCCAGTTCGGTATGCGTAGGTGATTTTAATGGCGATAGTAAACTTGATTTAGCGGTAGCCAATTCAGGCAGTTACACAGTATCTGTCCTGTTGAATAATACTACAACAAATGCCCTGTTAACCATCACTGACACTCAAATAAACACCCCACCTCAATTACCCGTAATAACGCCCTCAAACATCAGCGGTACCTTAAGCGCAGCCGATACCGTTAATCCCTTTAATGCGCACAATTACTTTGATGCCTATACACCGACCGGTTTTATAAACGGAACGGCGATGTCACTCGCCTTAAACTCGACTGACTTTGACACCTATCTACAGGTCATTCGTAACGGTGCTGTCTTGGCTTTTAACGATGACAGTAATGGAACGACCAACTCGGCCATCAATTACACCTATCAAACCGGTGACACCATTTATGCGACCTCGTCCGGTGGTTTGGTAACAGGGGCTTATAGTTTAAAGTTAACCGGTACTACCATCCCTGTTTTAGAAGCACTGACTACGCTGGAAGATACTCCAATAACTTTGGCTACCACGATGTTACCGGTCACGGATGCGGAGCAAAGGCCGGATCAACTCACTTACACGCTGGGTATACTACCGCTCAAAGGCAGTTTGAGCAAAGCTGGCGTAAACTTAATTGCAGGCAATACATTTACCCAAGCCGATGTTGATAATGGATTGATTTCTGTAACACCAAATGCTAATTTTAACGGCACAGACAGCTTTACCTTTAGCGTCGCCGACGGTCTGGGCGGCGTACTTGCCAATCAAACTTTTGCAATTAATGTAACACCCGTTAATGACGCCCCCACGTTAACCACTTTTGCTGCACCTGTTGCCAGCGGCAACGAAGACAACCCAATTCCGGTCACTTTTGCCAATCTTCAAGCTCGAGGTAATGCGGGGGATATTGATGGTACGGTAACTGCGTTTGTGATTAAAGCCGTCAGCACAGGGTCATTAAAAATTGGTGCATCGGTTGATACAGCAACGGATTGGTCGGCCTATTACAATAATGTTATAGATGCCACGCATCTGGCATATTGGACACCAGATGCTAATGCCAATGGCATTCTAAATGCCATTACCGCAGTAGCCAAAGACAATGGCGGTTTGGAATCTTCAACACCGGTACAAGCAACCGTTAGCGTTACAGCAGTTCCGGATGTGACGGTACTTGCAATCGTAACACCCGTCGAAGGTGGAACAGCGGGGACTTTTAAAATAAACCTGGATAGTCCTGCACCTGTAGGTGGTTTAACCATTAATTACACAGTGTCGGGTACCGCAACCTTAAATACGGATTATACGGTTTCGGTTGGAACTAATATTACCGCTGTAAGCGCAGGCAGCTTTACCATTGCAGCCGGACAAACTACGGCAAAATTAATGATTAATGCTGGAAATGATGGCGTTACCGATCTTAATGAAACGGTAAAGCTAAACTTAATGATAGGTACGGAATATCAATTTAGTTACGCGACTGCGTTTGACAAAAAAGTGGATTTTGCAACCGGCTCAAGCCCCAGGTCAGTTAGTATTGGTGATTTTAATGGCGATGGCAAACTCGATTTAGCGGTTGCCAATACCGACAGTAACACAGTGAGTAACACAGTGTCGGTGATGTTGCGAAATGCCGTCAATACCGACTTTGACCCTAAAGTGGATTTTATCACTGGCTCATACGCACAGTCAGTAAGCATCGGTGATTTTAATGGCGATGGCAAAACCGATTTAGCGGTTACCAATGTCAACACTAGCACTGTATCGGTGCTGTTGCGTAATACCGCCAATACCGGCTTTGACCCCAAAGTGGCTTTTGCCACCGGCCAAGCCCCATATTCAGTTAGCGTTGGTGATTTTAATGGCGATGGCAAAGCCGATTTGGCGGTTGCCAATTCCTCCAGTAACACGGTGTCGGTGCTGTTGCGTAATACCGCCAATACCGGTTTTGACCCTAAAGTCGATTATGCCACCGGCTCATCCCCTTATTCGGTTAGCGTGGGGGATTTTAATGGCGATGGAAAAACCGATTTGGCAGTTGCCAATTTGGGCAGTGACACAGTATCGGTGCTGTTGCGTAATGCCGCCAATAACGGTTTTGACTCTAAAGTGGATTTTTCCACCGGCCGTGCCCCATATTCAGTTAGCGTGGGGGATTTTAATGGCGATGGCAAAACCGATTTGGCGGTTGCCAATTTGTACAGTGACACTGTATCGGTGCTGTTGCGTAATGCCGCCAATACCGGTTTTGACCCTAAAGCGGATTTTGCCACCGGCTCATACCCCAGATCGGTTAGCGTCGGTGATTTTAATGGCGATGGCAAAGCCGATTTAGCCGTTGCCAATGAAGGCAGTAACACTTTGTCGGTGCTGTTGCGTAATGCTGCCAATACCGGCTTTGACCCCAAAGTGGCTTTTGCCACCGGCCAAGCCCCATATTCAGTTAGCGTCGGTGATTTTAATGGCGATGGCAAAACCGATTTGGCGGTTGCCAATTCCAGGAGTGGCACGGTGTCGGTGCTTTTAAATAATATCATTCTACCAACTTCCTTAACCATTACCGATCACAATCCTTCTAATGTAGCGCCTACTTTAACGACGTTTGCCTCAACCGTTACTTCCGGCAATGAAGACAGTCAAATAGCTATTGCTTTTGCCAACCTTAAAGCGCAAGGTAATGAAGCCGATGTTGACGGCACGGTTACCGCTTTTGTCATTAAAGCCGTCAGCACCGGTACGTTATTGATTGGTACTTCTGCAGGCACAGCAACTACATGGGATGCCAGTACCAACAATACCGTCGATGAATCTCATCTGGCCTACTGGACACCGGCAACCAACGCCAACGGGTCATTGAATGCGTTTACGGCGGTGGCTAAAGATAATGGCGGCTTGGTCTCAGCAACAGCCATTCAGGCAACAGTAGCCGTTATTGATACAATCTCACCCACCGTCACTATTACCGACAATATGCCAAATACAGTCAACAAAATTACCAGTAACATTGCTTATAACCTGGCCTTTAGTGAAGCCGTCACCGGACTTGCAGCCAACGACTTTACTCTTACCAACGGTACAGTCAGTTCGGTTACCGGCAGCGGCAGTTCATGGGCTGTCAATGTGACACCGGTCTTGGGTGTCAGTACCGGGTCTATTGGTTTAACGCTTAAAGCGGGTGCAGTCAGTGATGGTGCTGGCAACCTAAATGTCAGTGTAACCAACACCAGTCAGGCTATTGATACGGTAGCGCCCGTGGCACCCAAGCTGATTACCAACTCGGCGTTTAATGCGTTGATTGATCCGCAGTTGACCCTGCAAACCAGTCTGGGTACGGTGGTGCTTGAGCTTAATCCCGAACAGGCACCGGTTACGGTCGCCAACATGCTGGCGTATGCCAATGGCAGCTTTTATGACAATACCTTGTTTCATCGGGTGATTGCCGGATTTATGGTGCAAGGGGGTGGTTATTCCACGGACTATACCCAAAAGACCCCGACTTACAGCCCGATTGTGTTGGAGTCCAATAATGGTTTGTCGAATCTTCGCGGCACGATTGCCATGGCGCGTACCGATAGCGCCAATTCAGCGACGGCGCAGTTTTTTGTCAATCAAGTCGATAACTTATTTTTAAACTACACCAATGCAGCCAACCCTGGTTATGCAGTGTTTGGCAAAGTGCTTTCCGGTTTAACGGTCATTGACACTATCTCAAAAGTCGCAACCTATACCAATGACGTACCCAAAACCGATGTCATTATTACTTCACTAAAACAAACCCTGGCGGGCAGCAGCATTACCAATACCGCAACGCTAACAGTCAGTGATTTGGAGGTCGGGGCCAAATGGGCTTACAGTCTGAATAATGGCAGTACCTGGACAACAGGCATGGGCAAAACCTTTGTCGTGCCGGTAGGTAACTATGCAGCCAGTGCCATTCAAGTTAGACAAACGGATGCGGCAGGCAATGTTAGCGCCAGCGCCGGTAAACTAACCAGCGCACTGGTGGTTGAAACCACCGCGCCCACCGTCACCGGTTTTAGCCCCGCAGATGGCAATACCGGCGCAGCGTTAGCCAGCAATATTGTCGTGACTTTTAGCGAAACCATTCAGAAAGGCACCGGCCTTATCCAGTTACACAGTGGCTCGGCAACAGGAACCGTCATAGAAAGCTTTGCTGCGGCCAGCAGTAATCGCCTTGCCATTTCGGGTAACACGCTGACCATTGATCCTACCAGTAACCTTGTCAATAACACCCAGTACTTTGTCACTTTTGCACCGGGAACCATTAAAGATCTGGCTGGCAATAGTTACGCAGGGACAACAACTTATGACTTCAAAACGATCAATGTTATCACCGGCACGTCAGGAAATGACAAACTGAACGGCTTGGCCGGTGCTGATAATCTGATTGGCGGTTTAGGCAATGACACTTATGTGGTCAACAACACCGGTGATGTGGTGACTGAAAATACGGGTGCCGGAACGGACACCGTTAACAGCTCAATCACTTACACCTTAACAGCCAATGTTGAAAACCTGACCTTAACCGGCACAGCGGCACTTAACGGTACAGGCAACACGCTTAACAATATTTTGACCGGCAATGCAGCGGCGAATACGTTGAATGGCGGTGCCGGTGCTGACAAAATGATTGGCGGTTTAGGCAATGACACTTATGTGATCGATAATGCCGGTGATATGGTGACTGAAAATGCAGGGTCTGGGACTGACACGGTTAACAGCTCAATCACTTACACCTTAACAGCCAATGTTGAAAATCTGACCTTAACAGGCACAGCGGCACTTAATGGCTCCGGTAACGCGCTTAACAATATTTTGACCGGCAATGCAGCAGCTAATACGTTAAACGGCTTGGCCGGTGCTGACAAACTGATTGGCGGCTTGGGCAATGACACTTATGTGGTCGACAATGCCGGTGATGTGGTGACTGAAATCTCAACCTTGGCGACTGAAATTGACACGGTTAACAGCTCAATCAGTTACACCTTAACGGCCAATGTCGAAAATCTGACCTTAACCGGCACAGCGGCACTTAATGGCACAGGCAATGTACTTAACAATACCTTGACCGGTAATGCAGCGGCTAATATATTGAACGGTGGTGCGGGCAACGATATTATCTTGGGCGGTGCCGGTAACGACCTTTTAACCGGCGGCAACGGCACCGACAAACTCACCGGTGGCGCAGGCGCTGACCGGTTTGACTTTAACGCCCTGATTGAAAGCGTTAAAGGTACTACACGCGACAGCATCACCGACTTTACCCATAGCCAGGCTGACAAGATTGATCTGGCAGGTATTGATGCCAATAGCAAGGTGGTAGGTGATCAGGGCTTTACTTATATTGGCGCAAAGGCGTTTACCGGTGTCGCCGGTCAGCTGGATTATGTCAAAGGCATACTTGCCGGTGATACCAATGGTGACAAAGTGGCTGATTTTGAAATAGCCATTACGCTGGTAGGTGGCACAGCGTTGGTTAGTGCGGATTTTGTGTTGTAAGGCACGTTACACAATGGTTGGCTTATCTCGTTTCGTCGTTGCAATGTCGGGATGAGATAACTTTAACTCAATATTCAAGTTTTTAATTCTTGATTTTTGGGGTTCAGTGATAACAAGCATTAGGCCATTTAAGTCACATTTACTCCCCCCCTGTTAAATTTTCGTTAAATAGCCCGTAGAGACGCGATTTATCGCGTCTGTAGTCTGAAATTTCGCGCATATCGCGTCCTGTGTAGTCTGTTGTCTGTAAAGACGCGATAAATCGCGTCTCTACGGCTAAATCCATTATTTGGGTTAATTTTCCAAATCCCCGTGTTCGGCGTTAACTATCTTGTCCGGTTCGCGTCCACTACACTGACCGGTTTGGGGTGAATAAAACAGGGGACAGACCACGATTAATTTCCAAAACTATGAACTCCTTTCTGTTTGTAATAAATTAATTTCTGCAACAATCAGTGCAGCATTGTCAGTGTCGGTTGAATTAATCATGGCCTGTCCCCACTAATTACATTTTACGAAAAGTAACTTTTGTTTAGACAAGTGCTTAAAGTCTCATCTAAAACCAAACTTATTGCGGTCAACCGTATTGAAACGATTAAAAATAACACACTCACGCCCAAATGATTTTTCAGGTTGTGACTGGGATAAACCGTTCTGTTAGTGCAATAACCCCGCAAAGCGTATTGGCTATTTATCGTCTATTATGCTATTTTGTGCTACCTATTACAGATTTGGAGATCACAATGCTCACTGTCAATATTCGCAAACAAGGTGGCGCTTCTATTATCACAATACCGCCTGACGTGTTAAGGACACTACATATCGGTGTTGGCGCAACGCTGGCAATAGAATTTGTCGAGGGTGCCGTTACGCTTCGCCCTGTAATCAAAAACGCCCGTAAGCGTTACACGTTAGCTGAGCTGTTACAAGGCGTTACACCTGAAGTTATGAATGTACTTAACAAAGAGACTGAATGGTCGCGTGAAGGCGACTCCTTTGGCAGCGAACTAAGTTGAGCCGTCATCGTATTGCCGAGCGTGGCGATATCTATTGGATTGATCCAAACCCGGTGGTGGGACGCGAGTTAAAAGACAGGCATCGTTTTGTGGTTATCACCCCCAAGAAAATTAATAGACTGGGTATAGTCATTACCGTACCGATCACCAGTGGCGGCCTATTCGCAAGAGATTGCGGCTTGATCGTGCCTATTACAGGACACGATACAACTGGCGTTGCCGTGTGCAATCAAGTTCGATCATTTGATATTGCTGCAAGGGTTCGTGCCGGCAATGCCCGCTATATAGAAACAGTAGATACAGCAACCAGCGACGAAATTGTATCCCGTATTATCAGCGTAATTGATCCGGAAATTTAGCATCTGGCTTTGATATATGAATCGATGGGGTTATTGATTTCTGAAACGTTTAACAAAATTAAATCGGCCAGAAGAGGAGAAAAATCATGGACAACTCAGTAATAAACGACACGGATATGCAGATTCCGGAATATGAGTTTGGTATTCGTGACACAGTTGAGGAGGCGGTTCGGGACGCTTCAGCAGCGTTCAATATCTTTCGGGACGTCAGTTTTTCGCTCCGCAAAAAGATCATCGCCAATATCAGGCTATCACTTGCGAAACATACCCGTTTTCTGGCCGGCATGGCCGTTGCGGAAACCGGGTTTGGGAGAATCGAAGACAAGATATTGAAGTGTGGACTCGTGCTTGACAAGACCCCGGGGGTTGAGGGGCGTGCCTACAAACCGACCGCCGCGTACTTTGGCGACTATGGGGTGACGTTCTTGAACGGAGCGCCATTCGGCATTATCGCTGCGATCACGCCATCCACGAACCCGGCCGCAACGATCATCAATAATTCAATTACCATGCTGTCGGCCGGGAATGTCGTCGTTTTTCATGTTCATCCTCACGCCGGCAAGGTGTCAAATACGGCGGTGATGCTGATCAATAAGGCGATCCTTGAGGCCGGATGCCCCGTCAAGCTGATCTATTCCATCAAAGCAACGACGCATGATACCAGTCGAGAAATCATGGCTCACCCCGATGTGAAATTGCTGGTCGTGACCGGTGGCCCCGACGTGGTGAAAAGTGCGATGACCTCCGGAAAAAGGACGATCGCGGCGGGTCCCGGCAACCCGCCGGTCATCGTGGATGAGACCGCCGATATCGAGGAAGCCGGTGAATGCATTGTCAAAGGAGCATCGTTCGACAATAACGTCCTCTGCATTGCCGAAAAGGAAGTGTTCGTGGTGGACTCCGTGACCGAGGCGCTAAAGCAAGAAATGCAAAAGTACCATGCTTATGAGCTTTCCCCTGCCGAATTTGAGAAAATCACTAATCTGGTCATTCTCGAAAAAGACGGCGTTAAGTCCGTTAACCGGAAATATATCGGCAAGGACGCGGCGATTATTGCAGGCGATGCCGGCATCACCGTTCCAGCCGAGACTCGGTTGCTGTTTGGGGAAACAAATTTCGGGCATCCTCTGGTCCAGCATGAGCAAATGATGCCGGTGCTTCCGCTAGTCCGGGTACGCGATTGGCAGCAAGCCATGGATTTTGCATTGAAGGCCGAGCACGGCTTCCATCACTCGGCGATGATCCATTCCACGAACATCGAACGGGTCATGGTCGTTGCCAAGCTCATGAATGTTTCCATTTTTGTGGAGAACGGACACAGCCTTTCGGGTTTGGGGTTTGAAGGGGAAGGCTACACGTCCATGACGATCGCAGGCCCGACGGGGGAAGGTATCACGGGGCCGTGGACTTTTGTCCGCCAGAGGCGTTTCGTTATGCAGGATGCCTTTCGCGGTGCCCTCGGCTCCCTGCCGCACGGGTGAGAACATGAGACAATCAATCTAATTGGTCGCGGTATTTTTGAGTATTTCCAAGCTGGGAGCAAGGAAAATCTTTACTCAAAAATAGCGACTCCCCGGGATTCTATTTTTTATCATTCCCTTAGCCGTATTCAATCCAGATTCTCTAAAATTTTTTGAAAGTATGGGAGGTATAACAGGGACTTTTATTTTTGGAGTTGTTATAGGTTTCCTATTAGATGCAATGACAGTATAGAGTGGCTTAGAAGTAAAGCAACATAAAGCTCCCTCTCCCTCCGGGAGAGGGCTGGGGTGAGGGTGGTCGAATGTCGCTTTACTTCTACATGGCTCTATAT
>Ga0194056_10001145_pt1 | contig 14477 bp, 2 predicted proteins | sample SepL4413m_MetaG_FD_155458 | JGI IMG/M metagenome (GOLD analysis project Ga0194056, IMG submission 155458) | Anoxic zone freshwater microbial communities from boreal shield lake in IISD Experimental Lakes Area, Ontario, Canada - Sep2016-L442-13m | ecosystem: Environmental > Aquatic > Freshwater >...
GAGACCGGATCCTTTGTCTCGAACATCGCACGGCTCCATTCGTCAAACGACAGCGCCTCGCCATCAACCGTGACCACATAGGGGCCCAAATAGAGGCGATTTCCGCTCGTCTCGAGTTCAATCAGGCGATACGTATACGTTCCCCCCCGCTGTGCCGCAGGATCCACCTGCTCATAAATCCCTCCGCCCATTTCAAAGGATGGAATCAGATCCGCATTCACCGGACGGTAGCCCTCATTGACAAGCCGTTCAAGGTAGAAGCCAGCCGTATTGAGTTCTTCCGCCGTCTCCCAGCTCACCACCACCTGGGCATCCCGGCTGAACGCCCGGAACCCGGTCAACCGCGCCAGTGTCGGCTGCCAGTAAAGCCCGAAATCATAGCTCGCCGCCGATGGCTCATTACCCGGGTTGGCCAGAGCACCCACATTCGTAATCCCCTTCACCGCCGTCGCCACCGTGCCGAGTACATTGTCGGAATCCAAAAACGAATTGGTCGCCCCAAGAATCGTCTGCCCAACTTTATTACCCGGCATAATCACGCTCAAGGTATATACCGGCCCGCCTGGCGCGACCCCATCGTAGTTCTCATCCAGCAACAAATTGCCGAACCCGTAATACCCGTTGGTGTCCGTCAGCATCGTCACCACATTCGTCACCCCGTTGGTATAGACCACCTGCAGTACCACACGGATATTGACCAGATTGGTTTCCCCGGGATTCTGAACGCCGTTATGATCGGCATCAAACCACACCCGGTTCCCCAGCGCGGCCCCTATAATATAGTAACCGAAGTCCGCCGTGGTATTGGTCTGCCCGCCACTCACCGTGACGGTATAGGCATCATACTGGCTGTTGCTGTCGACACCCGGCGCCGGCCCCGTGCTATGCCAGTAACCGTTCAAAAGATTGCCCGCGTCGGTCACGTCCACCAGGTAGGTCCCGTCCGGCAACCCGCTGAAAAGGTAATCTCCGTTCGCATCCGTTACGGTCGTCGCAACCCCATTCCCGTTGGTATCCAGCAATGAAAGCGTTACCCCCGCAAAACGGTTCGACTCCCCCGCATTCAGAAAGCCATTAGCGTTGGCATCATTCCAGATTGTCCCCGCAAGGGTGTTCGGGACGGTCAGATCCCGATATCCGAAATCCTGCACCAGATTGATCTGGCCGGCCGTCAGGGTCACCTTTGACTGGCTCGCAGTGCCTGCATCCGGATCAGCCGTATTGGTCAATTGCCCTGGCACCCCAGGCAATGTGTTGGTTGCGATCACCACGACATAGGTTCCCGCCGCCAATTGGCCGAAGTAGTACTTACCGGTTCCATCAGTCACGGTCGTGGTCAGCACCAGACCATTGGTATCCGTCAATCGTACGGTTACCCCCTGGAGTCCTTCCCCTGGATCCGCTGTGCCGTTGGCGTTGCGATCGAGATAGACGGTGTCGCCCACCAGGGCCGCCGCCGGCGTCTGTCCAGGCACCGTATAACCAAAGTCACGATCCAGATAACTGCTCGTACCGTTAACCGTCAACGTGCTCCGTCCGTCAAGACCGCCGACTCCATCCGGGTCGCCTGAAATGCTGAGCCTGGCCAACAGGCCGGCGGTATCGCTCACCCACACGGTGTAGGTTCCTGCCGGCAGCCCCGGGAACATATAGAGCCCATTGGTTGCCGTCACCGTCGTGGCGATCACCACACCGTTGCTGTTCAGTAAAGACACCGTCACCCCAGCCAAACCGAAGTCTCCCGCATTGTTGGTTCCGTCGGCGTTGACATCGAAATAGATCAGGTCGCCGATCGTACTGCTCGCCGCCGGCTGATAGCCAAAGTCGGCGTTGAGATAAACATCCCCGGGGGCGAGCAAGATCGGCGTCGTGGTCCGGTTGTCGAAGATACCATCCCCGTCACCTGTAGCCGTATAGCCCGCCGGCGGTGTTCCCCCGTTGACCGTCACGACATAGGCGCCTGCCATCAAGCCATCGAAAATATAGTTGCCGTCGACCGCCGTTGTCGTCGTATTGGTCACATCATCCGCCGTCCCCGGAATGCCGTCAGGTCCCAGGTTCACAAGGGAGACGGTGACGCCGCCCAGCCCGGGCTCACCGGGATCCTGCAGGCCGTTTCCGTTGGCATCAATCCAGAGCCGGTCGCCGATCGCACCCGTCCCCGTGCTTCCCTTCACGTCGGAGGTCGCCGCCCAGTTGTACCCGAAGTCCGCGGCCATGAATGGCGCCGAGTTTCCCGTCAGAATCACGGTCGTTTGATGATTCGTCACGCTGTCCGGGTCAAACGTCTGGTTCACCACCAACCCCGCTGGCATGCTGTTCGTATCCACTCTGACGACGAACGCGCCCGGCAGTAACCCGGTGAAAAGATAGGAGCCATTGACCCCTGTTACGTTCGTTGCCAGCGCCACCCCGTTGGTTGTCAGCAGAATCACACGCACATTTGGAATCCCCGCCTCACCCGCATCCTGCACTCCGTCGCTGTTCTCGTCCAGCCAGACCCGGTCGCCGATGACCAGCGAAACCACATCCACCACGGCATCGTTGGTATTCGTCACAGGCCCGACGCCCGGGACATTGGGCCAACCCACAACGGTCGCCACATTGACCACATCCGCAAAGATGTTCGTCGTGTAACTCAGGTTCGTCGCGCTGCCCGTCGGAAAGACACTGAGAGTCCCGATCACACCCAGTTTATTATCGGTCACCACCACGTTTGTCAGCGTGAGGTCACCCGAATTAGTGACCGCATAGGTATAGGTGACCGACTGCCCTGCCAGAATAAAATTGGTGCCGCCCTCCACCACGCTATTCGCCAGTTTCACGATGCCGATCGCAGGGCGGACGACATCCACAATCGCGTCATTCGTCGCTGCTAACCGGGTCAGATTCGGGATCAGGACGGCATTATAAAAGGCAGGCGATCCGGCCACGATGGCGATATTGGTCACATCCGCCAGGACAGCTGTTGAAAACAGCAGATTGGTTGCCGAAAACGGAGCCAGATTGCTGACCGTGCCCACAACTCCCAGGACATTATCAGTAACCACAATACTGCTCAGGTAGGTGTTTCCGGCATTGCTCACGGCATAGGTGTACACCACCACCGAATTACTCGTGGTATAGAAAATGCCCCCGTCAGCCGCATTACCCGCGGTCTTGACAAGAGCAATATTTGGTGAGGGCAGGAAGAACCCGGCATCGGCGGTCAGGTTAGTCTGACCGGAAAGGAGCACGATCGGTGCCGTCAAACCCGTGGTCATGGACGCATCGCTGTCCAGTGCGTCATCTCCCCCGGCATCCTGCAGGGATAAGGCCCACCCTGAAGGCGTCACGAATTGCACGGTATAGATCCCGGGCGCGAGGCCCGGGAATCCATACACCCCGGCCACCGAGGACGTCGTGATGCCCACGACCACACTGTTCGTGTCATAGAGGCGCACCACAATGTTCGAGAGACCCGGCTCGCCGCCATCCTGCACCCCATTCTGGTTGCTATCAACCCAGGTGAAGTCTCCAAGGTGTGCCCCGAGTTCCGCGAAGTTGTAGCCGGTCCCGTTCTGTGCCGAGGCTACGGGAATCGCCGTAAACACGTCATTGGCCGAGTTCGTACCCGAAAGGCTTCCCACCTTGTCAATCCCGTCAGCATAGGTCACCGGCTGGGTTTCGGTAATCACATAGGTACCCGGTCGCAATCCCGAAAACAGATAGTTACCGCTGGCGTCGGTGGCGAGGACGGTGGTAACCGGGGCGCCACGGTCATCGGTTCCGGTCAGGGTGACGGTCACGTTGGAGAGGCCCGTGTCAGGACCGTTGAAGAGCCCGTCATTCGAGGCATCGACAAAGGTCTTCCCCGCCAGACTGGCCGGAAGCAGTTCTCCGAAATTGTAGTTCACGCCGGTTGCCTGGGACCCGAGCGGAATCACGACCGACGAGATCACCTGACTATCCACCGTGTTTACCACGGTGCCGCCGTAAAGGGTGCCGACCGTTTCCTTACCATCCAGATAGCCGGCTGGCTGGGTTTCCGTAATCGTGTAGGAACCGGGCCGGAGCCCGAGGAACGTGTAGGAACCGTCGGCGGCAGTATTGGTCGTGAGGGCGACCGCATTACCAAGATGATTGGTCCCCGTCAGCGTGATCGTCACATTGGTGAGCACGATCTCTCCCCCGCCCCGAACGCCGTCGTTATTGGCGTCGTGGTAAACGTAGCCGCTGATCCCGGAGCTATTGATAGCGACGGTATCGTTGCTGGAAACGGAAGGCTCATCCCGCTCGCCGGTTACAGTTCCGGGAAGTGTGGTGGCATGGGTCACGGTTCCTGTGTTGTTGATCACCTCGCCGGGGATCACACCGGCCGCGAGCGGCACCGTGAAGGTAAATCGAACCGACGTACCGTTCGTAACCGTGCCGCCGGAGTACTGCACCATGCCTGTGGCGGGATTGGTTGTGGCGGTGAAGTCCGCGGGATAGGCCACACCCGGTGTGCCCAAACTGATCAGTGAAGTAATAAATTTTGCCGGATTCAGGGTGTCGGCTACCACCACATCGAAGGCGGGACTGGTGCCACTGTTGGTAACGGTAAGCGAGATCGTCAGCACATCGGAGGCATCCGCGTTCGTCTGGACTATGTCTTTGACCAGATTCATCCTCGGTTCCACGACCAGTACCGTGACAGGCCCCGAGTTGGTCGCCGGCACCCCATCGCCAGGGACATCAAACGAGGCCGCGTTGGTCAAACTGGTCTGACCCGGAGGGGTGAACCCGACATTACCCACGGCATCAACCACTCGCGCCGTGACGAGGATTAGAAACGCATTGTTGGTGGTGACATTATCCCCGCTCACCGCAATGGCTCCGAAGGAAAAGGCAACGATCGAACCATTCGTGGTGACGGTCGGAACCGGGACAGACCCGGCCAGGTCAAGGCTCAGCAACCCGCCCGACAGACTCTGGTTGGAAACTATGGAATAGGAATCATAACTCAGCCCGGCAGGCAGACTATCCGTCACCACGAGCGAGGACGTTGCGCCTTCAGGCAGGTTGACTTTCAGGGCGTAGGTGACTTTCTCGCCGATGGTCACGTTGGTGCCCGAAGTAAAGGCCTGATCAGTGGAGAACAGGGTCTTTCCGGCCTGAAAACCGTTCACGTCGAACGTGGCCAGCCCGGAAACGGCGTAGTTGTTCAACACGGCGGCATCCGGCGTTGAGAGAAGGGGATTAGGCAGATCACTGCCGTTGCGCTCGTCGGGATTCACCCCGTCGACACTGGACCATAGGACCGCAGCCCGGTTGGTCACGCTCAGATTGGGGGTAACCAGACTGGAGATGGTCCCCTGAACCTTCAGGACGACACTCGCACCCGGAGGAATATCCAGATTGACTCCGGAGACGCTGGACAGGACGTTGCTTCCCCCGGCGGAAACAATCTGGAAATCGCTGACTTGCGGAGCCCTGAAAGTCCCGAACCCGGCCCAGACGATGGGGTCGACATTCACGTTCGTGAGGGAGGCCGTCTGCCGGTACACGCCGTTGCTGTTGGCGATACCCGCCGACACCTGGGCGAGGTAGCCGACGGTAATCTCATTCGTCTGATCAAACGCGGACCAGCGCGCAAAAGTTGCCGTCGCCGCGATGTTACTCACCACGTAGATACCATTTTGTAACGCAGGGCTCTGGTCCTTGACCAACACGAGGTCGTTGGTGGTCAGCGTGACGCCATCGATCACCAGGTTCGGACCGGTAAGCACGACTCCCGTGATGACCCCGGAGTTGAACCCGCTCCCGATCATATTTGTCGTGGCGGCACTCACCGCGACGTTATAAAAATTGGAGGCCGAAAAATTGCCGCCGCCGGACAGGATTGCAGGACTGCTCAATTCGGGAGGAAGGACATCCCGCAACGTCGCCTCATAGGCTGTCTGGCCACTGTTATTGGCAATCGTCATGGTGTACGTAACCGGATCCGCCGCATCCCCCGTCTGAGGTGAATCTGTTTTCGTGATGGTCAGGGTTGACTCCCGGACCACCACCACGGGATCATTGGCCCCGACCGCATCCGCAATGGTATTGGTCGGCCCGGCCGGATCCACATACAGCACCGAAGCGGTGTTCTTCAGACTGGTACCGTCCTGGTTGGTCATGACATTCAGGACCGTGGCCGCCAGCCGGAGCACAAAGGCGTTATTGGTCGGATTGTTATCCTCCGTCACGGTGGTGTCTCCAAATACGAAGAGCACGTTAGTGGCCCCGGTGGCCGGCAACGTAACCGTCGGTGTCGCCGTCACCGTACCGCCAAAACTCTGGGTCAACAGGCTGCTGGCCCCCGCCACCGTGAGAACCTGATAGGCATCCAACCGCAACCCCACCGGAACGGTATCTTGAATACGGAGTCCTCGCGTTACACCCTCAGGCAGAGTTGTCAGAATGTCGTAGGTGACCTGCTCCCCGATGACCACATTGGTTCCGGTCGACCCGGCGACGTTCGAGTCGTCATCGCTGATACTTCCGTTTTTGAACATCTTGTCCAAGACAGGCAAAGCGATGGAAATGGAACGTGAGGCAGTTCCCAGATAGGTGTTTGGAGCGGTTCCAGAACCGGTCCGCTCACCGGTTGAACTGCCAGGGGCGCCCGGCGTTACACTTCCCGTGGGATTCACAACCGTCCCGTTTGAACCGGGCAGGCTGGTATAGGTTACCGCGGCATTATTCGTCACCAACTGTCCCGCCGCCATGTTGCTGCTCAACTGCGCGGTATATGTCAGCGAGAAAGTGGCTCCCGTGGTCATTACCGAAGCCCCTGCGGTCAGCAGATTACCGGCCACCGATGCAAATAATCCGGTCACTCCCGTCGAGGTATTGGAGGAAACCAGCACCGCATTCGTCAGGAAAGCAGACAGCGTGTCGCTCACCGAAATATCGAAGGCCGTCGAATTGGTTCGCGTGGCTGCATTTGTGAAGAGCAGCGTATAGGTCACCGTATCCCCGGCATCGTAGGGGCCGGCTGACACATTTTTGGCAATGCTCACGCGGGGTTCCACGTTGGTCACGATAACGTTGCCCGAAACCGGACTGAAATTTGCAGCCCCGGAGCCGATCACGGCCGTATTCGTACGGGTTAACCCACTCCGGTTCAGGTCGTTGGTCAGATTATGTACCAGCGCGTTGAATTCAATGACGATATACTCCGCATCCGGATCGCGATCCAGATTGGTTACCGAACCCAGATCGAAAAACACGTCTTCCCCGCTCAGGAACCCGCTCCCGGCTGTTTCTTCGCGGATGGCGCTTGCGGGGATCAGGGCGGAAGCATTCGGCGTGACAGGACTGTTGCTCGAAATAGCCAGACCTGGAATGCCTGAAATCGCCGGTACGCTAGAGGCCAATCCCGCCCCGTTGGCAATGAAGGCCAGCGTCGCATTGGTATCGCTCAGGACAAGTAAGCCGGGCGGAAGGTTGTCACGAATGAACAGGTTACTGACGATGCCCTCCGGCATCTGCCAGGCGATGCGATAGCGAATGATCTCCCCCACCGTCACATTATTTCCCGGGGTCAGCGCCTCGGATGTGGCCACAAGAGTTTTAACCGGTGTGGGATTCAGGATCGTGACATCGACATTCCCCACCGTCTGTGTGGCATAGTTGTTCAACCCCGCCCCCGGGCCATCCGTACCCGTCCGCTCAACGGAATTCGTGATCCAAACCGACCGGGGCGTCGAGGTGGTGCCGGTCATAAAACCGTCATCCAGACTCGTCCACGAGGCCAGCACATTGGTGTTGCGGATCAACTGCCCCGGGGTCGCAAGATCAACGAGTTTGGCGCTCACAACCACATCCACCCAGTTGGAAGGAAACAACGTCAGTCCGGTTGGCTGCATCGCAACATTAACCAGAACCGTGGAAATCGTCCCGCCACTCACGACGAAATCATTGGTGACATAGGCGGTGTTGCCCGTCACACTGAATATCGCCACGTTTGAAAGCCCCCCGGGCATGACATCCCGCAGCAGCACATTATAGGCAGGCGCCGACCCGCCGGCCGCATTCGTCAACCGGAGGAGATAGAAGATCGTATCCCCGGCATCAGCGTTCGTGACCGAGGCCGCATAAGGGCCTGCCGCATTCGTGGAGACACTCTTGCTGACAGAAACAATCGGCTCGATAACCTGGATTTTGGCCGCGGCCCCCGATAACGGGGTTGGATTATTGGTGTAGGTAAAGCTCGCGGTGTTGCCCAGCAGACTTCCTGACTGATTGGTTAGCGCGTTAAGCACCACCGCCCGATAGGTGATATCGATGGTCTCGGGGACCAGGTTGTTCGTATCCGTATTAACAATATTGCCGAAACTGAAGGTCAAAAGACGCCCATTCCCCGTTACCGTCACATTGGCAGGATTCGTGCCCGTCCCGATCGGGGTCCCCATGGTGACTCCCGCCGAACTGGTCACGTTGGTCACATCCATAAACGCCAAACCGGCATCAAGAGTGTCGTTCATGACGGCACTGCGCGTGGTCCCTTCGGGAAGGGTCACCGTCGCACGATAGGTCACCCATTCCCCGATGACGGCATTAGTGACATTGTTGAAGGCATTCGAGATTTCCGTACCTAAAAGCGTTTTGGAGAACGTGGCCGGCCGGAAATTGACAACCGCTGTATCGCGGAGGCCCTCAGGGATGAAATTAGGCCCGCCGACCACACTGGCAAAATTCGTCAAAGCAGCGGTATTGGTGGAAATACCCAGAGCCTGGGCATTAGTGCCAACCACCAGGTCATAGGTGATGATCACAACGCTAGACCCGTTAGAGATCATGGCGTCCGTCCCGGCATTGTAGCCCCGGCTCACGGATCCTGTGGAGCTTTCCGGTGCCACGTTTCCAGCGGAATAGTTGTCGGTCAGCCTGAGACCAAGGTTCGTTCCGGACAGGTTCGCGGTATAACCCGTACCACTCACCAACAAAGTCCCATCACCATGCCGCACCGTAAGATTCATGGCAGCCAGATTAGCCGGCGTCCGGAATGATACCGGCACGGCATCGGTAAGTTGCACATCAAACGCGTCGCTACGCCCGATGTTCTGTAAAGCGATGGCATAACGAACGGTGTCGCCCGAATCCACAAGGTTGCCAAAGAGGTCTGAGGCCCCTATCGCCGCCACCTGACTGGCGGAAAAAACCGGACCGCCGGAAAAACTGGAAGCGGAGTTTGTTGGCGGCGTGAATACGATACCGCCCAGAGTCAGTCCGTTCGTACCATAGCCGACCACACCCTTAAACAGGCTGACATTCGGTTCATTCAGAACGATCTGAATGATGGCGGCCTGACTGGCAACCGACGAGGCGGTGTTCTGCTCGCTGGATTCCGCCTGATTCGAGAGAAACAGGGCATCCGCAAAGGGATCCGTGGACACGGTAACCGTGAACAAGATGTCCACGAAATAGGGCCCGTCGTTCGTCACATTGCTATAAGTGCCATAGTCGAAGATCAGGGTGTTGTTGCCGGAATTCGTATCCATGGAAACGGTGGGCGCCACTCCGCGAATACTCCTGAAGGTCTCATTCGTCCCGAATTTGGCATGCCCGGCGGCCGGCACATTCGTACTGATGACATCGTCAAAGATCCAGGCTGGCCCGGCCGTACCATTCGCGTCAGCATCCCCCGCCTTGAATACGGGAAGCGGCAGGTAGTCCAATAATTTCAAAGCCTCGACGTCACCACTCGGAATGCTGTAGAGCAACCGGTAGGTCAGCAAGTCTCCGGGAAGCACATTGAGGGGAGACGTGAAGGACCGGTTGCCGTTAACGGCGTAGATTGATTTTGTCAGGGTTCCGTAGGTGATGCTGAAACCCGCACTGGTGTCGTCTGTCACGCTGGACCCGGTGGCCACGAGGTTGGTGACATTGAGTACGGCGCCGGTGATGACCGCCGAGTTGCTGAAAGAGTCACGGGGGTCAACGGTCGACTCCCCGCTGGGATAGGATTCGCTGAACTTATCCTGCAATACAACGCGGAATGTAATCGTGCCCACAGTTCCTCCGAAGGGCAACGGCGGATTATTGAAGGCATTTGTCCAGGGGGAAGTGACCCCCCCCCCGAGGAGAATCCCATCCGCTCCGCGCGCACCCATCTCGTCGCTCACCCGGAAGGTGAGTTGCCGTCCGCCTTCCAGCGCGGGCGTGCTATTGTTCGGAATGCCGTCCGTGAGTGCCAGCTCCGACCAATTCGTGGAGACAAATGCGGCGGAAGCCAGCGTGGCGCCATGCTCGGTCACAGTCAATCTGGGCGTGAAATTCGTGTCGACCCGCTGGCCGTCAGAAAAACGATCCACCACGGTAATCCCTTGAAACGCGTAATAATCGGAGACCTGAAAACTCAAAGTATACTCAACCACATCCCCGGGTGAGTAACCGCTTGCCCCTGTGTCCGTGACGATCGCCGCACTTTTCTGGATGGCGATCGACTGGGCTTCCAGCGTGTGTTCGGGCGCCGCATCGGGCGTGGGCCCGGGCAAGGTCGCATTTGCAACAACCTGGGTTACCGCATCGCGCGTATCAATCGGCTTCCAGTCGCCGAAAGCATACGCCTGGTTGTCCAGCAGGCGGGCAACACCCGTGGTCGCATTGAGCACGGCATTGCTCGTCGCGTCCAGTCGCGGCACGAAGAAAGTGAAAAGCACGGACGCGTTGACTCCCCCGGTCACGCTACCTAGTGTGACGCTGAGTGTGCCCCCGGGGATCGTGGTGCCGGGAAGTGACTGAGTGACCACGGTACCCCCGGACACGGAATTCAGGCTGAGGAACTGCATCTGGGCAGGCAGGACATCACGGATCACGACATTGGACAAAATCTGACCCGGTGCTACCGTTAAGTCGAGACGGTACTGTCGGGGATAGTCCGGACCCGTGGCCGTTTCGTTTTCCGGACCGAGATAGATCTTCGCGAGCGACAGGAGCGAAGGCGTAACATTCGGCGTCACAGAAATGAGGCCACCCACAATACTGGGATCAACCGAGGGATTTGCCAAGGGATCGTTGCCAAACTGAAACCCTCCACGCGCCGCCATCGGGAGGCCCCCCCCTACGTCAGCGAGGTTACTGACATTCGCATTGATAACCAGGGTGGCGACGGGTTGCAAAGGCGTGAAACTGCCAAAGGGGAGTTGCGCGACAACCAGTTTATCTCCGTTTGTGAACGACGCGCCATAGTCCGTCGACTTGATATAAAGGGGAATTCCCGCCGTATTGACGGCATAGGGATGCGGAATTCCAAGCCCTCCGTTGGCCGCATCGTCAAACGTCAGGATCTGGTAGATAACCGGGAGCCCCAAGTAGGTGACCGCGCCCGACGCCGGGATGCTGATGCCGTCGTACTGGGTCGCCGTATTGGTCCCCGGAGTCACCCCATCGGCCCCGGTTGCATCATAGGCGAGATCAATATAGGGACCATAGCCAGCCTGATTCGTCGATGTGTTGTCAAACGTGATCGAGAGACTGAATCCGCTGCCAAGAGACACCGTCGCTGGCGCGGAAATCGAAACCCCGGGAATGGCATTTGCCGCTAACACTCCCTGTGTCCATGCAATTAAGATCAACTCGACAACCAACTTGCAAAATAACCGACGGTACGCCGATAAAGCCATATTCATGATGTACTCCAAGGGAATTATGATAAAAATGGATTATTACCATACTTCAGCAATTCGCATTTTGGCGGCGGGGACGGAAGCTAGCGGGTGTGGGGAGGGCGTGAAGATGGATTACTGGCAGCTGGGGCGTGGGTTGGGATCGTTGGCGGGTTCTGAGTTGTGGGTCAGTCGGCAGGAGAGGAAAGCCGAAAGGTAGTGAAAGTGTGGGGTTTTGGGTGAATTTGGGGCTAAAAACGCAGGGTGGCGATGTCAGGGCACAATACGACTGGGGGTCGCGATTCAGGCTTCTTGGGGTGAGTAGGGGCCGATTTCGAGGCCGCGCATCATGAAGTCCATTAGGGCTTCCCAGGACGGGAAACAATGGTAGTGCATGAGCGCCCGGATGTGCTCGAAGAACGTTTTGCGCGTGGGTAGCGTGGCGCGGATGAGGCGGTAGGACTCATCACAGTAGGCCAGGAAGGTGTGGGTGAGCAGGGCGAGCATGTTCATGGCGGCGAGCAATGAGGACAGGTGTTTTTTGCCGTGACCGAAGTTGTGTTCCAGATTGTAACCCTTGGTTTTGAGTGTGTTGTTGTTTTCGTTTTCGATCTTCCAGCGGCACCGGCCCGTGGCGACGAGGCCGGCGACGTTATCGTCGGTGATTTTCCAGTCGGTCACCCAGGCGTTGTGATACGGTGTCTGGCGGTGCTTTCCGGTGATGGTCACGTCACACCAGTTGACCTTGAGCGAACCTTCCCCCTCGACGAGCGGGACGTTGTTGGCGTAACGATAGGTGCGTTCTTCCCAATGTCCCTTGGCGTCCTTGACCCGTTGCGTGACCGTGTGCAGGTCACGGTTCTTCTCCATTCCCGCAAGCCACGAGTAGAGGTGCGTGTGCGACTCGGGTTTACAGGTGAAGATGAAGTGGGAGCGTTGCAGGAGGACGCGGCGGCAGAACGGCTGATGGGCATAGAGGTCGTCGCCCAGATACGTGACGTTGTGGTTCAGTTCCGCCAGATAGCGGGCGGCCTCCTTGTCCAGCCAGCGCTTGGCGGCGGCGGTCTCGCAGTCCTGTTTATCGTGACCGTCCTGGGGGGCAATGAACTCCGGGCGCAGGGCAATGGCGTGCTTCTGGCCGGGAGCGACGATGACCGGGGTGATGGCACTGTGGTAATAGGTGATCTCGCCGTTGCTGTGTTCGATCTTCGTACACTGGTCGCAATGGAGGTTCTGGGAGGAGAAGTACCAGGTGCCGTCCAAGGCGATCGGCGTCGTGCCCCCGAGCGGCTGGAAGTCTTTGAGCACCCCGTGGTCTTTGAGCCCCTCGAAGATCTCGTCATAGAGCGGATAGAGTTCCTCAGGTGCAATCTCGTCGAGCGTGTTGCGGATATGGTTGTCGGAGGGGATCTGCTCGATCTGGAACAGGGTCCGGGCATTGCTCTGGCCTTTGTTTTGCCGCATGGCCGTCTGACTGGCCAGGAACGAGGGGCACTGGGTGTAGAAAACAGAAAACGCGCTTAAGGCGATATCCTCCATCGTGTACTTCTTGTTCAGGCCTGTGCGCCGGTCGTGAAACGTCCCCAAGCGTTGGCGGATAGAACCAATGAGTTGATCGAAGCGCCGCAGGCTCATACGCAGAGCCTCCTGCGAAAGTCAGGGACCAACGGCAACAGGTAGAGGTCTTTGATCGGAACCTGCAACGTCTGGTCTACATCGTTGCGACTGCGGCCGGTCGTCGCCCCCACATGAAGCCAGCCTGCCGCCCGATAACAGGTGCCTCGAAACCGCTCCCGGTCCACAAAGGTCTCCAGCAACGCGATACCGTGGCCGTACTTGGCCTGCCAGTCGGCGTTGAGTCGGCGGCTGATTCGCCGCAGCAGATGACTGGCCAGATGCGGAACCGAAACCCACGGCAGAATGAGGAAGCGGGTATTATTCGTCACGCGCGTCAGATGGCGTTGCCGCGTGGGCGCATCCCAGCCGATCAGGGTGTCCCGCGCCTTGGCCTTCCAGGCCGCCGAACCGAACACCACACAGGCCAACGGCCGCCCCGAGCGATCCCATACCAGATACTTGAGGTTCTCCCCCACACTGTTGCGCCAGCCCAGATAATGGTACTGCTGCATCAGATACCGGAATAAGGCCAAGTCCGGATGCCCTTCGCCCAGCACCTCGATCCGCAAGGGCTGCAAGGCCGACAGCGGCCCCGTGACGGGATCCCGATCATGCGGCCGCTCGATGCACCGCCGGTTGCGAAATCCGTTCACCGATTCCGCCTGACGCGCCGGCAGCCGAATCTCGCCCCGACGTTCCAACTTCAGCAGCAAGGTCCGGCAGGCCATGTCCTTCAACCGCCCCGCCTCGTTGCGCCAGTCCCAGCGCTGACACAACTCGCGCGATAACCGCGTGCGATGCCACCCCGGTTCCGTCGCCAGCCAATGCCGCACTAGCGCCAGTTCCTCCGGCCCCACCCGCCGCCCTTGAATAATCCGTTCCGTATTCACGGATAACAGCTATACATGAACGCCCCGGGTGAGTCCAGAAAAAAACGCAACTTTTTTTCAGCCCCTCAACTTCCGGTCCTTTTTCGCCCGCTCTCTACCCTCTTCTTCTCCATCCCCGCCGCCAAAATGCGAATTGCTGGATTTAAGGGTGCACGACATAGAAGTAGGGTAGTGGCAGATTTCTCTTTTTTTAGGCTATTTTGTGTAGTAGTATATACTACATAGAAAGGAGGCCTTATGCCCTCAATCCAACATATTCAGCAACAGCGACAGCAGATCCTTGAGGAAATGGCACATCTGGAGCAGGTTCGGCGAGGCAGTCTCACGGAGCAAATGGTCGAAACCGTGGGGA
>Ga0194056_10001146_pt1 | contig 14477 bp, 14 predicted proteins | sample SepL4413m_MetaG_FD_155458 | JGI IMG/M metagenome (GOLD analysis project Ga0194056, IMG submission 155458) | Anoxic zone freshwater microbial communities from boreal shield lake in IISD Experimental Lakes Area, Ontario, Canada - Sep2016-L442-13m | ecosystem: Environmental > Aquatic > Freshwater...
TGTTTACATAGCCCTTCAACAACAACAAACTTCTCAACAAATTAGTATAGCGGTTCTCGTTAAGGCAAAAGACATACAGGAACAACAAGGGCAGGCAGCCTTGCAATTATTGGCGTCCACAAAAGCCCCTCAGGGCATTGATATTCATGTCTAATCTGGAGAATCATCCAATTTATTGAGCTTCCGCAAGGATTATTGCCCTTTGGTGAGAAACTCTTGCGGACGCCTTATTTATTTAGGGAAAAATACGATGGAAACCAATTACTTATGTTGCGAAGGCGATTTCGACAATCTTACCGTAAAGCACTGTGCAGAAAACTCACAAGCCGCAATCGCCTATCTCGAAACCCACGGCGGCGGCATATTTTACAATACCGAAAAGCAGTTCAAGATGTGGGTCGGGGAATTAAAAGTCCTATATGTTGGTGCCGATTGAAAATTGGCCCGATTTTAGGGTGTGGTACGTACTACATTCTAGCGGATTAGTCGACCAGACTGAGATAGTTTTTAACTCCTTTTTTGACTGTGTTGGTGTTTTATAAATAAAAAAAGACCTGACCAGAAAAAATTACCACTTTACCCCTCCCCCTATTAATTCAATATCGACGTGCCTTTGATCTGCACATAAACCGCCTTGCCAATTTGTAACTTAAGCAGCAGTGCCGATTTGCGGGTAATGTGCGCCAACAGCGATTGAGTACCCACCTGTAAACGCACCACACTCTGCCCTCCCCGATCATCAGAGAGACCGGTGATGGTGGCCGGCAGTACATTAAGAATACTGGTGGCGACGGGGGCTTCAAGGGCAATACTGACATCGCGGGCGTAAATCTGCACCCGTAACGAGGTGCCAAGCGCCGCCTCAATCATGGGCAGGCTCAGTGTGCCGCCGTCAAAAGCAACACGAGTGAGATGGTAGCCGGTTTCATGTTCGATAAGGGTGACCGGCCACACTGCGGAGGCGTCCCGATCTTGCGCAAGCGGAACGTCGAGTCGACTCAGCGTTTCTGACAAAGGCCCTGATGCCAGTGCTTTACCGCCCTCAAGAATCACCAGCGTGTCCGCCAATTGGGCAACCTCTTGTTGAGAGTGGGTAACATACAAAACCGGAATATTTAACGTTTGATGCAGGCGAGTTAAAAACGGCAGGATTTCCTGTTTGCGCTTAAAATCCAGTGCTGCCAGCGGCTCATCCATCAGCAATATTTCCGGATTAAGTGCCAGCGCACGAGCAATGGCAACTCGCTGTCGTTCGCCACCCGACAATCTATCCGGCATGCGCTTGAGTAAATGCTCAATACCCAGCAATTCCAGGATGTATTGAAGATCAATAGCGTCCGGTTTTTGGGCTATTCGCTTCAAACCAAAGTGTAAATTTCCTGCTACCGTCAAATGTGGAAACAAATTGGCTTCCTGAAACACGTAACCCAAGGCGCGTTTATGGGTAGGTAAAAACAGGTTTTTCTCACTGTCCTGCCAGACGTTGCCGTTGATTTCCAGAAAACCTTGCTGGGCGTGTTGCAGACCGGCAATGCAGCGCAATATCGAAGTTTTACCCGAACCGGAATGACCGAACAACACGGTAATGCCGGTGCCGGGAAGGTGTAAGTCGACATCCAAGATAAAGTCGCCGTAGTTGAGTTGGAAGCGTGCAGTGATCGGTTGCGTCATTTCAGCGGATGGGTAACAGGTTGAGTTTTCAACACGGTATAAAGTGCCAACAGTACGGCAAAGGAGAACGCCAGCAAGCAACCTGCCAGCCAGTGGGCTTCGTTGTATTCCAACGCTTCGACATGATTGTAAATTTGCACCGATACCACGCGGGTTTTGTCGGGAATATTGCCGCCAATCATCAGCACCACGCCAAACTCGCCGACGGTATGGGTAAAACCTAAAATAGTGGCGGTCAAGAATCCGGGTTTCGCCAGCGGGACAACCACGCTAAAAAACGTATCCAAAGGACTGGCACGCAAGGTTGCCGCCGCTTCCAGCGACTGCTCACCGATGCCGGTAAACGCCGCCTGCAAAGGTTGTACAACAAACGGCATGGAATACAATACCGAGGCCACCACCAAACCGGCAAAGGTAAACGGCAACGTCCCCAAACCCAACCAAGCGGTCAATTGACCGATAGTACCGGCAGGGCCCATTAACACCAACAAATAAAAACCCAATACCGTTGGCGGCAGTACCAGCGGCAACGATACGATGGCATTGACTAGGCCTTTCCAGCCGGAATGCGTCCGCGCCAACCACCAAGCCAGCGGCGTACCCAGCAACAGCATTAAAAAAGTCGCTAAACTGGCGACTTTAAAAGTTAAAAAAAGCGTATCGAGATCGGCAGAAGTTAGCATAGGCGGCTCTTTATATTTCAACTTAAAGATATTAATTCACCACGAAGACACGAAGTTCACGAAGAAAAACCAAAGCAAAACCTTCGTGTTCTTCGTGTCTTCGTGGTGATTGTTTTCAGCTTAAAGTAACGTCAGTTATTATTGGGGTAAATCGTAACCGTATTTTTTGATAATAGCCAATGCCGGTGCGGATTTTAAAAAATTTAGCAAGGCAGGTGCTGCGGGATTTTCAGCGCCTTTCTTCATTAAAACTGCACCTTGGCGAATGGGTGCATGCTCATTTTCGGGAATAATCCAACCTGAACCTGTCCCAATTTTACCGTTTTCAATCACTTGCGATAAGGCGACAAAGCCCAATTCAGCGTTAGCGGTACTGATGAATTGATACGTTTGCGCAATGTTTTCACCCTGAACAAACAAGGGTTGTAATTTATCGAACAGCCCCTGCTTTTTTAACACTTCCACGGCTGCTGCTCCGTAAGGTGCCAATTTTGGATCAGCCAAGGCCAGATGTTTAAAGCCGCCGGTGGTCAAAATTTTACCTTCGTTATCGACATAGCCTGGGGTTGCCGACCACAAAACCAGTCTGCCCAGCGCGTAGATGAAACGGGTATTCGGGACAGTCAATCCGTCTTGTTCCAGTTTTTGGGGTCCTTTTTCATCAGCCGACAACAGCACTTCAAAAGGGCCGCCATTTTCCAATTGCGAAACAAATTTACCCGATGAACCAAATGATAAGTGGGCGCTGTGTCCGGTCGCCTTTTCAAATTCGGCGGCAATTTCCGTCATCGGTTTGCTGAAGTTGGCAGCGACAGCGACTAACGTGGCGGCACCCCGGCTTGTTTGGCCGACCAGCAGCAACATTGACAGGATGACTGCGCGGGAAAAAGTACTGAGTAACATGATCTATCTCCAAAGTAATAAAAAAAGGGGATTGGCAGGCATTGCCAATCTAAGTTACCGCACCGCTTCATAAATTGTGCTTAAAATCTCAGCATGCTTTCTACATAAACATAATCGACATCGACAGGCACTGGAGCTTTCGGCGCATTTTCGGCGAATGATCCTTTAAATAAATGGGTATAGCCGGTTTCAAAATTCAGGCTGCTGTTAAAATCCCAACGCGCTATTAAATCAAGCTGTGAGCCGATATTATTGCCGCTACGACCGGTTTTATCCTGGAGAATAAAACTACTGCCGCTACAGGTGGCACCGCCCCAGCAATCGGTTTCTTGTGCCAACCAGAATATACGATGGTCAAGTTGTAATGATATATCGGAACGCGGCGCAAGGTTGATTCGGTAACCGGGCGAGTTGATGTTGGCTCTGGAGAATGCGCCAAAAATGCCGGTGGGGCCAAAGTCAAATCGGCGGGCACCGTAGAGGGTGTCAAAACGCTGGTCTTGATTATCGTATGGGTTTTTGTCGCCGCTGGCGTAGTCATATTCCAAACCCAAGTGGGGGAACCATGGCATATCAATGGTGTAACCGACATCGACATGCTGATACCAGGCATTATGATTGAGATTATTGCTGTTAGGTGCTGTGGTCTCTTGTACCGTACCGAACTGACCGATGGTTTCCAGTTGAAAGTCAATTGCCGCCTTGGCCGGTTTCATGAAAAAGCGCGTGCCGGGCGTAAAATAGCGACGATGACGGGTTGGAACACTAGTGCTGCTGCCCTCGTCAAGATGATACAGGTACAACTCGCTGCTGACGCCCCAGGCTAAATCGTTCATTTCGAAGAATCCACCGGAAAACCAGGTGTTGGTGTTTTCCCTGTCGAAAACTTGGTCATTGTCCAGAAGTGCTGTGGAGGAAGTCGGGAGCCGGTTGACCGGCGTACTGGCAAAGCCGTTGAACTGCCAGTTACCGTAATCAATCACCCGCACCTTTACCCCGTTAAAATTGTTGATGGTATTGCGAAAGCTGTTCCTCGCCACCAGTCGCCGACTGCCGAAATTCAGGGTTTGCCGACCAGCAACCACCTCGGCGCCTAAGCCGCTGTACAATACATTCTGGTCAGACCAGGCTGCATAACCTTGTAAAAAATCCAAAGTATCGCTCATGGTATTATTCATACCGGTACTACTGTCGGAATTCAATGCGCGGGCATCCATGAACTCGGTGCCAAGCCGGAATGAACTCAAACGGGCTTCCAGCCATAGCGTGGTTTGTAGTGGAATTTGCTGATCACCACCCTTACTGTCGACTTTGAAAGACCCGGACATGGTTTCGTAGCGGGTGCGCTGTTCGAATGTTGCAGATAGCCAATTCGGCAACTTTAGCCTGTCATGCAGATTCCAGACCGGTTTTTCATATTTATCCGATCCCAACAAAGCATCCTCCATTTGACTGGAGAAGGCACTAAAGGGCACCCGGGCGTAAGTTTTCTTTTCCGCCGCATCAATAGTATCCATGCTGCTTATAGAGAAGCCGCCGATGATCATTAGTTTAAATGCATGACTGGCAATAGCCTTTGCATGATTTTTTCTTGGCTTCATCAATCACCTGTGATGTAAATAGTAAGAAACATCGACGTTGTTTCATCGATGCACACGGCTCTTGTTTGACAAGTCTCTGTAACAAAAACGACTTCATTATAAATCGTTTGTTGAAAACATTTATCTGTCTATTTATTTTCCAATGATGACGGCGTAATGCCCGATACAGCTCATACTGAATGGCGGAATGAAATTCTTGAAACCTAACATTTTAAATCAGGAATCGCTACCCGAGTAGAAGGCTTGCTAAAAACCGGTATAATCAGAAAGCATAATATATTTTTTGTAACTACTCAGTCCCCCTCTTTGAAAAAGAGGGGTTAGGGGAGATTTGTTAAATAAATCCCCCTCTACCCCCTCGCTATGCTCTCCCCCTTTTTCAAAGGGGGAGAGCATAGCGAGGGGGCTTGAATACTTACCATTTTTTAACCGCTGCCACAGCCTAACCCTTATCAGAAAATTGAGTCATGAAAGTCCTGGTCTACAACGAACTTAATCCCAAAACCATTCCCGGCTTTGCCAAACTGCAACGCTACCTGGAAGACGATGACTTTAAATCGGCTGAGGTTAAAAAAGTCGGCGATAATTTATACCGGGCACGACTTAATCAACGCGACCGCTTATTGTTCTCCATTTATCGTCATCAGGAACAAAACTACGTGCTGCTGCTGGAGTTTATCAAAAACCACGCTTACCAAGATTCGCGTTTTCTGCGCCAGGTCGGCAGTATCGATGAAGATAAAATCCCCGTTATACACAAGCTGGATGAAACCAGTGAGCAAGCCCTGGTTTATCTTAATCCCAACCACGGCTCCTTTAACCTGCTGGATAAAATCATCTCGTTTGATGAGCGTCAGCAGTCGATTTTTGATTTGCAACCGCCGTTGATTGTGATCGGTTCAGCCGGTAGCGGCAAAACGGCCCTGACCCTGGAAAAAATGAAACAGGCCGTGGGCGACGTGCTGTATGTGACCCAGTCCGCTTATCTGGTTAAAAACTCCCGCGACCTGTATTACGCTCACCATTACGATAATCCTGATCAACAGATCGATTTTTTATCGTTTCAGGAGTTTTTGGAGAGCATCCAGGTACCACCCGGTAAACCGGTTACGTTTCAGGCTTTCCAGCTTTCCAGCAATGGTTTAGCCGCCATCGCCACGGTCAGCTGAAAGACGCGCATAAACTGTTTGAGGAGTTTCGCGGCGTCATCACGGGGCCGGCTACCGATAAAAGCTGGTTAAGCCGTGAAGATTATCTCAATCTGGGCATCAAGGAATCCATCTTTCTCGCGGAAGAACGCGAGGCTGTGTACGCCGTTTTTGAAAAATATCTGGTTTTTTTACAAGAGCAGCATCTCTACGACAGCAATATCGTCAGTCATCAGTATCTACAGTCTATTGAGCCCCGTTACGATTTTGTCATTGTCGATGAAGTACAGGATTTAACCAATATCCAGCTGTATCTGATTATCAAATCGCTACGCAGGGCGCAGGATTTTATCTTGTGCGGCGATTCCAACCAGATTGTCCATCCCAACTTTTTTTCCTGGTCGAAAGTGAAAAGCCTGTTTTACCGGCAGGATGACTTACAATCTTCTGATGAGCTGATCCGGATTCTCAACACCAATTACCGCAATTCGCCGCAAGTCACCGATATTGCCAACAAGATTTTAAAAATCAAAAACCAGCGCTTTGGCTCTATTGATAAAGAAAGTCATTATCTGGTGGAAAGCAACGGCCATAATCAGGGCGAAGTGCTGTTTTTACAAGACACGGCGACCATTCGCCAAGAACTGGACAGTAAAACCAAAGCCTCCACGCTATTTGCGGTGATCGTCATGACGGTCGACCAAAAACCGGCCGCGCAGCAACATTTTAGTACGCCCTTGGTCTTTACCATCCAGGAAGCCAAAGGTCTGGAATATGAAAATATTATTCTCTACAACTTTTTAAGCCAGGAAGAAGCCCGCTACCGGGAAATCACCAAAGGTGTCAGTGCCGCAGATTTGGAACTGGATATTAAATATGCCCGTGGCAAAGATAAAACCGACAAATCGCTGGAGGTCTATAAGTTTTATGTTAACGCCTTGTATGTTGCCATCACCCGGGCCGTTAAAAATCTGTATTGGATTGAGAGCAGCCCCAAGCAACCTTTACTTGGTCTGGTGGGTTTACGCGATGCCCAGTCCAGTTTGCAACTCGCCAACCAAAATTCCAGTCTTGACGCTTGGCGTCAGGAAGCCCATAAACTGGAACTGCAAGGCAAACAGGAACAAGCCGAGCGGATTCGTAGCGAAATTCTCAAACAAAAAACACCGGACTGGCAGGTCATCACCCCGGCAACACTGGTTGAGCTAAAACGGAAGGCCCTTGACGGCAACGATAAAAATGCCAAGATGACCCTGTTTGAGTACGGGCTGGTCTATGAAGACCGGGACATCATCAACAGCTTGCTTAAAGCCGACTTCAAAGCCGCCAAACAACCGGACAAAGGCTTGCAGCTACTGCAACAAAAGCACTACAGCAGTTACAGTTTTAAAAAACCGGATGCCGTACTCAAACAAGTTGATCAGTACGGTCCGGATTTTCGCAACCTCTTCAATCAAACGCCGTTAATGGTCGCAGCCTGGATGGGTAATACCGAAGTGATCAAGGCGCTGTTTGAACTGGGTGCCGATACCGAAACAGTCGACGGCAACGGGCTGACGGCTTTTCAAATCGCCCTGGCGCAAACCGAGCGCAGTGAAGCTTACGCTAAAAAGAAGCTGGCCGACATTTACGAACAATTGGAACCGACCAGCATGAGTATTCAGGTCGATGGTCGCCTGATCAAGCTCGATAAAAACAGCATGGAGTTTTTTATGCTCAATCTGATGATTGCGCTATTTTACCGGGTAATGCCGAAAAAAATGACCCATCGCATTGAAGGCTTTACCACCCAGGATTTTATCGCTGCCATGCACCACATCCCCGACAGCGTCCTGCCGGAACGCCGCAAACAACGGGCTTATTTGTCCAGCATCTTGTCTAAAAACGAAATCAGTAAAGACGACAAATATAACCGCAAACTGTTCTATCGTGTGCTGCGCGGCGCTTATATCTTCAATCCCAGACTGGCGCTCAAAGTGAATGATGAATGGATCAACATCTATGACTTGTTAACAATTGACCGACTGGCACCGCCATACCAAGTTAAGCAAGACTGGTGGCATCATAATTATAACGAGTATGCCGAGAAGAAAATGGCGGTCTGCAAAGACTTATTGAAGCAATTGCTTGCAGAAAAACAAAGCTGATTGAGGAGCCCTCGATTTTTGACATAAGCGAGATATTCATGTCAAAAAGTGTTGTCGAGGCAAAAAACTGTACCCGCCAGCCGTGTTGGCCAGCGTGGACAACGGCCTATTCTGATTCAACTTTGTTATGTCGTTTAATTAATTACCGCCTCTATATATCGCATAAAGAGCTTAGCAGTCAAGGCATAACCAGACGCGCAGAGAGGTTTAAAAAAGTGACATAAGCCCCCATATTAATCGTATATTTAGTCAAACAAAAAGGCCTATCAGTTGATCGACGACAAACAAAAAATAGCAGTTGCCAAGCACTTCGCTAAACTTCACCCCGCAGCTTTTGCAATGTGGGAGCAGGGGAGAGCGCATACGTCAAATGAGGACTATTATTTAACCGTATTTGATGATCTGCTTGTTGGCGTTTATGGGGAATGCTACGGCATTAATGCAACGTTTGACGGTGATGGTTTTCAGTCGCAGGAAGCCACTCAATTTGAAGTCAATGTTGATCGGTTTGACCTGAGCGAAGGCAAAAATGAGGTGTTTTGTTTCGAAATTATACTGGGCAAGGTGAGCGGAGAGAGGCTTATTGCAGAGCATGAAAGGCATGGTATTTAGTAGCTACTCCTGTTATGCCGGAGTTTCAAATGAATGAAGCTCTTGTTTTTGAATAAAAATCCGTAAGACAGGTTTATTAAGGTGCTTGCTATTTGGCAGGCTACGCACTGGAATGTACATTGAAAGCGGACATTGCCAAGCAAGTTAAGCAATTTGATTTCCCGGATAAAAAACTTGCCAATGACAGTTACACGCATAAACTTACTGATCTGGTTATTACCACAGGGTTGAAACAAAAACTAACTTAACAAGAAAAACGAAGTAAGCCATTTAAATTAAACGGGGCACTTGTTATTGAATGGTCGGAGGGGTCTCGTTATCAATTCGCATTACAAAACAAGAGGCTCAAGATCTTTTTACTGCAATTACCGACAATGAATCAGGAATACTGACATGGCTAAAGAAATATTTATGACCCAATGGTTTTCTGAGCAAATGCTTTTAGCCGGTGAATCTTTAATAAAGCACTTAGATGAAACGGACGCAAAAGTACAAGCCGCTTTTTGGCTATTAGATGCCGAAGATAAAACCTGGAAATTGACGATAGTTTCACCACTCGTTGAAAGTGAAGGCCCTAGAAGCTATTACCGACGGATTAATGCTATTAATGAGTCGACAAAACCCGATGCAGAGGTGATTGCATTGCACGACATCACTGTCAGCAATACCGACAATCATATTGTTAAGGCAATAAAACCCAGTGTCTTGGCAGATGCACTGCCCGAAAACAACAGGCTGGGCAGGAATAGGCTCGGCGGGGTTTATATTGAAGACATGTACCTTTATCGAATAGACAAGACGTTACTCGAAGATAACATTCCCGACTCAACGATGAAAACCATTGCCTGATGGAAAGCAAACACGGCAGGTAAACATATAGCATCACGAAGAAAACAAAAGTGCCGCGTAGCTCACCCTGTTTTTACGGTTTTGCAATTTGACATACAGGCTTTTGCATTTAGACAGGTTGTTTTTTTGCTGGCGCCAGCCAGTGCCATTCATTGTCAATTCTCAGGTGATTATCGGTCGTACCGAGGGCGTGTTTTGATGGCTAGTTTGCTCAATAATTAGCATTATTGGGCATTATTTAACATAATCATTATTATGCGAAGTACAATGCCTCAAAATTATGCGCCATTATTGCCTCTCAAGTTGACTGACTACCGGTACCTGATTAACCTTGCCCTTCAGCAACTCTCGATAATATAGAGGCGTTTGTTGATTTAGCGACAAAGCCATTGCGGTACATAATCCACCAAGGCCATTGACTGACAAAAGTTATACCACTTATTTTTGGACAGGCACTAACCACACCAGGCCGTTCCTTTGCAGTTTCGACAGCATTTCTTCTTCGTAGTCCTTCAGTGCTTCCAGCCAATCCTCTTGATCACGACCTGGCGTAAAGCCTCTGTCCAATGCTTTGTAATACGAAGACTCGGCAATCCACTGATAATATTCATTCCTCAAATCACACAATTTTGGTTCCAAATTCACAAAAAATTCGACCTGTACGATTAGCCTAAGCAGCCTTCTTTGCCACCCACGTAAGCGGAAGCGTACGATGCTCTACCCACTGACCTGTTGCGTTGTTAATCGTGACAGCGTTTAATGCGGTCAAGGCATAGGAACCATTTTTAGACCAACTCATTCCATGATGCTTTTGACGTCTGGCGGTCACCAGATTATTACACCGTTCCACCGGATTGCTGGAGTTCGGTAGTTTTAGTTTACTGCGCATGGCATAGCACGGTATCCATTTTCGATTACGTTCCAGATAACCGATGAGTCTATCAATGGCTTCGCTGTTCTTAACGTCGGTCGCGGGAATAGCCGTCAAATACTCTTTAGCCTTGTCAACCAAGCCAAACCATAACAGAGTGACCAGTTGCTTTAAATGGCGATTACGAATTTCTCGCCCTTTACAGGCAATACTTAAATCCTCTTTAAACTTTTTAGGCTACCAACTTAAGCCGGGACACTTGAGTCGTTACAGAGCTACAAAATGAAATTCGATAGGAACTGAATGACCTATCTCATGTATCATGATCCAATGACAAAAAAAACACCACAACTCAAGCTATTCGGACAACCAGTCGCGCCATAATTGACGGCGTTATCGCCAAGGGCAAACAAAGTCTACGCGGACTCGGGGAGCTGATTGACCGTCCTAAAAGCAACATTCACAGACACCTGCAATCCCAGTCACGGAGAAATCAACACCCTGAGTCAGGTTTATGGGAAACCAAATCCGGCGAAGCCTGGTTAAGGCTATTGATGTTTGCCGTGCTCTACAAATTTGGCTTACAACACGCGGTAGGAGCCGATGCCTTAGCGGATTTTTTTAAGCTGATACGAATCGGCACCCATGTTGGCATATCGCCCAGTGCCTTGCGGACTCAACTAAGCAAGATGGAGGCGTTAACATTGACTTTTCAGGATAGCTGCGAGCAATCAGCACCCGCTCAGGTGCGAAAAGCAGTATTGGCTGCGGATGAGACTTTCTTTGGCGAGCTGTTGATTCTGGTGCTGATGGACTTGTCCTCAGGCTACTTGCTACTGGAATCCATCCAGGATGATCGTCGCTTTGATACCTGGCTTGCACAAGCGACTCCACGGCTCGACGCACTGGGTATTGAGGTGGGTCACGCCGTTAGCGACCGCGCCAAGGCCTTGATTAAGCTGGCGGTTGAAGGCTTTGACTGTGACTCGGGTGCGGATGTTTTTCATGAACAATATGGCCTCAGCCGCTGGTTGGGTTCGGCTTTGGGTCGTCGTAAAGTCAAGGCAGACAAGCACTGTGACGTCGCCCAGAAAGCCCTCAACAAAGCCGATATTGATGAACAAGCTGCGCTGGAAATACAGCAACTTGAGGCCATAGAAGCGCGTACCCGGATCGACAAAGCAAAGCAGAACTATCATGAAAATCTGCTGGGCATCACCGATGACTTACACCCGTTTTCGCTGGAAGACAACACCCACAATACAGTGGCTTCGATAACGTTAACACTGGAAAAACGGGCGGCGGTTTTTGAGGCCATTGCCGTACAACAGGATATCCCTGATAAACATAACGCCTTAAGGAAGTTTCGTGGCCAAGTAGCGGCGCTCGCCAGTCATGTCAGCTTTTGGTGGCTTTGGGTCGACGAAATCCTTTTGGACGGGGCAGTGGATGAACCAACACGGCAATGGTTGACGGGCACCTTGTTGCCTGTCATCTATTGGCATTACCATTTGCATAAAACCAAAAACCCAAGTCAGCGTAAACGTTACCGGGAAGCATGGCAGCGTGCCGTTAAAGACTTTAACGCTAATCCTTTCCATGCGAGCCTGGCTGAGTGCGAACAACAGCGCTGGTTAGAATGGGCAGAATGGATGGTACGGCAATACCATCGTAGCTCATCCGCTGTTGAAGGACGCAATGGCCGCCTCTCCCAACTTTACCATAACGGACGCGGTGTGACGGAAAGCCGTTTGAAGGCTTCTACGGTCATTCACAACTACGGGATAAAACGCAGTGATGGCACAACGGCTGCCGAACGATTTTATGGCACGGCTTTTCCAGATCTTTTTGGCTGGCTGGTTAAGCACATGGATGAAATTCCTTTGCCTCGAAAAGCGCGTCAGCGAGTTATACGCAACCCTTTGAAATTACAAGATGTCCCGGCTTAAGGTGGTAGCCACTTTTTAACCAGATGAAACCAATCCAGCAGTAAAGATAGTTTCGTCAACCAAGGAAAAAAATTCACGATGGCATCTTGCAGGCTCCGCTTACCATCGGTACAAACCTTGATATTCTGCCCCAACAGCACATTATTCAGCAAGAACGCCAATACATATCTTAAAATCTCCGCGACGCTTCTACCTGTAAAAGTGAAGCTGTTACCCGACTGTTCAATACGTGCTACGGTATTTTGTACGGTGGGGCGCTTATCTTTTGTTACACTCTTTTGATTTACAACAGCTTCTTTGCTGACGGTCTCTTCCGACTGCACTGTAGACGCTTCAACGGGATTCTTTTTGTCCCGATGCGGCTTTTGTTCTTTAGCGCCGACATCATCAATATGAATGTAAACGCATTGCTCGGATTTTTCATAGACTTTATTATCGACGAGGGTCTGACGCACTGTTTCAATGTCTTCAGCCGACAAACCTTTCCGGATCATTTCTTCGCATACGGCATTCAGTGCGGGTTGTAGCAACTCTGGTTCAAGGTAACGCGCCTCCGGAATGTCTTTAATAACAGGGCAAGTTGCTTCCGGTACGCCTTGTGAGTCAAAGCCATGATTCTTAAAGATGCTGTCAGTTTTTCGGGTCAGAAAATCCAATACTTTCAAGCCTTCAGTCTCTGTGACATCACGCAAGGTGTTCAGGGGCGTGCCTCCTACTTCCTGGCGACGATTAAAATTCAGCACCGTGATGGTTTGCCTATAACTGCGTTGGACTGCCCCATAAATCAAGGCTATCGTTTTAAAGCCGCAAGTGGGATACCACTGCCGACCTTTACGGGCAGGAAACATCTGAATCCCTTCAAAAACGGGCTTTTTGTTTTCACCTTTCACGTCGTAGATCTTGAAGGCAAATCGCCCAATCTCGCCATCCACTTGATAAAGGCTTGGATGCTCTTCAATGCTATTGCCAGGCCCCGCTAATTCTAATTGTTGGCAGGCTTTTTTTTAGAGGCTCGTTCAAGATATTCCGATATGGCGGTTCGTAATGCCGGATAGTTTACATGCAGAAGTGTGCTTTCCAAGCGATCAATATCAAATTCGTATTCGTGGCCAATGACTAATTTAAATGACCCGTCACCGATTCTTTCAACGCAATCATTTTCGGTCACGGGGTCTTCGGTTTCGCTAAATTCAACGTCGATTTTAACTTTTATGTTAGACATGATGGCTTCCTCTAGGCAGAGCTGTGTGTGCTGATTATGCCACTACCATATTAATGGTGCCATCTGAAAAAGTTAATCGTACAGGTCGAAAAAATTTTGTTTAAATTGAAAGATATCGGATTTTAACAGTTTAAAATTTATCAACCAACCACTGGGGCATCTCTGCCACCTGGCCGATACCTTACCATAACCTCATCCGCTGTTTAAAGACAACCCAGTAATACCGCTTTGTTCGAATGAACGCGTTCCGTAATTGGTCTCTCACCTTGGTTTGCAGGCTATGCACTTTCAAAACCAGCGACGAACTGCTCCTGTTTTATGCCGAGATCACGACTAATTGCAGCGGTTGGGCAGATCCGGATCATTATGCAACTGGCCTGGCTCAGCAGTAAACATTAGCTGAAAGACAGATAATGCTAATGCGTAAAATTATTTTAACAAAAGCATTATTGTTTCGGAGTTTTCTGTAGTTGCAGCGTCTGCTTAATCTGCTTCATTTCGTTCGCTGGGATATTATTGATGTGTTGTTTAACCAAGCTTGGTAAGTCCACTAATTTAGCATTTGCCAATTGAGCTGCTTCTTGAGGGCTTAAGTTATTCAGCTGCTGCTGAACGACGTTAGAAAACTGAACGCGTTGTTCTGGTTTCATGTTAGGCTGATATTGTTGTATTAACTGATTAATTTGTTGTGGTGAAATCAGAGCTTTTAAAGCTTGTATTTGCTGCTCTTCGCCTACCGCGTGAGCCATTGGGCTGATTAGAAAAAGTAAAGGCAGGATTAGTTTGTTCATAATAGGTTCTCGGTTAACTTAGTATTTTTA